>PVBE011259618.1_pt1 | contig 73642 bp, 68 predicted proteins | sample 1631181 | NCBI WGS metagenome assembly PVBE01 (sample SAMN08397723, study PRJNA350692) | Marine metagenome, whole genome shotgun sequencing project. | isolation source: water | place: Pacific Ocean | collected 2012-04
CGTTCAGAAATTGCCCACGGCGCGTCGTCTTCGCGTACTTCTCGAACCCTTCACCCAGGGTCAATTGCTTGCTCATCGTTTAACTCGTTCTGTATCCGTTTGCCTACCGACCAGATCGATGACTTATTCAGAAGTTCCCTAGATCGGTCGAGGCGCAAACCAACACGAGTGGTGAATCGAATGATTAGCACGAATACGAGACTCTTGTTACGGCGGAAGCACCTGTGTATTACCTTCCTCATTGCCGCTCTGTGCGGTGCGGGATCGGCCGTCGAAGCCAAGATCAAATGCTGGAAGAACAACGAAGGCGTCCGCGAATGCGGAAACAGCGTACCACCGGAGTATGCCCAACAGGGCCATGAAGAAAAAAGCGCCGCCGGTGTTACTACGGACACCACCGGCCGTGCGAAGTCGCTGGAAGAACTCCAAACCGAACAGGCCGCCGCTGCGGAAAAAGCAGTTAGCGCGGGAAGAGCGCGCGAACAAGCAGCTAAAGATCGGGTGCTGCTGGATACTTTCAGCTCTGAAGACGACCTGCTGTTGGCCAGAGACGGACAAATCGCGCATCTGGAATCACAGGTCAAGCTAACCGAAAGCCATATAGAAAAATTGAAGAAAAGCTTAGACGAACTCATCCAGACCGCGGCCGATAGCGAACGGCGCGGCAACGAACTACCGGAAAAACTGGTGGGGGATATCGACAGCTTGCGTCAGCAAATCCGCGATAACGACGCCTTCATAGTCGCGAAACAGAAGGAACGTGAAGATATCGTGAAGAAGTTCGAATCCTATATGGTGCGTTTTCGCGAGTTAAAGGGCCAGACGAACTAGGGAACCTCTGATTCATTCTGGGACAGTCGGATTGTGACTCAAAATGGTTCGACTCAAGGAGCGGCGCGGAGGCGTCAGCCAGGGACTATTGGTATGTAGCACGGCTACACCGCGCTCCCTCTGCCTTGCTGGGCCACAAACGGGGGCACAGCAGTAGCGTCGACGAAAGGTAAACAGGCCCTAGAGCCGGTCTCAAAATTGTCCGCGTTACTCGGCGACCGGGGGAAAAGCCGCCCGCGCGAGGATCCGCCACTCGTCGTCCCAATGCTGGCTCGGGGATACTTTGAAATCAGTGCGTACGAACTGGGCGATTCGCCCGCAGACAACGGCGACCAGCAAATTCGCGAGCGGTGCCACATCGGACCGCATTTTCTGCGACGTGGACGTCGACGCCCATTGCCGTAGCAATTGGTTGAGCTGCGTTTCCAACCGGGCAAAAATTTGAGCCACCCGCCGACGTAGCCGATCGTTTTCACCGAGTAACACTTCACCCATGAGAATACGCGCTATCCCCGGGTTCCGCTCCGCGAATTTGAGTACGACGGTAGCGATCTGAAAGCATTGCGCTTCGATGTCCCGTTGCTCAGCCACGATGCGGCCTGTCAACCCGAAAACCGCATCTTCCGAAAACTCGATCAGAGCTTCGAACATCTGCGCTTTGCTGGCGAAATGGCGATAAAGGGCCGCCTCTGAGACGCCAACCGCGCGCGCCAGTCCGGCCGTCGTGATCCGAGAACCCGGCTTCGTTTCCAGTTCAACGGCTAAGACTTCGAGGATCTGCTGTTTGCGGTTCGGTTTCAATGCTTTTCGATCAAGGTACCAATCCCTGAATCTGTAAAAAGCTCCAGCAATACGGAATGTTCGACCCTGCCGTCTATGATGTGCGCTCTGCCAACGCCCGCGTTCACGGCGGAGAGCGCCGCATTCATTTTCGGTAACATACCTTCGGTGATGGTGCCGTCATCGATAAGTTCGTGGACTTGGGCGGCATTGAGACCGGTGAGCAGCTGCCCGGATTTTCCCAATAAGCCTTTCGTATTGGTCAGTAGGATCAGCTTTTCTGCGCGCATCACTTCCGCTACCTTGCCGGCGACGAGATCCGCGTTGATATTGTAGGAAGATCCATCTTCCCCAAGGCCGATCGGCGCGATCACCGGAACGAAATCACCATGTGTGAGGTAGTCCAGGACCGGCTGATTGACGCTAGAGACCTCCCCGACATGACCGAGATCGATTATTTCCGGAACATCCACTTCCGGATTCTTAACGGAAATCTGGAGCTTCTTCGCGTAGATTAGCGGACCGTCTTTGCCGCTCAAACCAATGGCTCGCCCTCCGTGCGAGTTGATCAAACTCACGATCTCCTTATTGACGAGACCACCGAGGACCATCTCGACGACATCCATCGTTTCCGCGTCGGTTACCCGCATGCCGCTGACGAATGTCGACTCCTTCCCGATCTTCGACAACAGAGTTCCGATTTGCGGCCCCCCACCGTGCACGATGATCGGGTGGATCCCGACGAGTTTCATCAAAACCACATCGCGCGCGAATCCGCTCTTCAACCGCGCATCTACCATCGCGTTGCCACCATATTTGATGACCATGCATTTACCCTGGTAGCGTTGGATATACGGCAGCGCTTCGGTCAGTACGTGGGCGATGCTAAGAGCTTGTTCAGTGTCCATCTTCATAGCCACGTTAATGGTACTGATGATACCGAGTTACCGGCCCGTACGTCCTTGCGATACTCGCTTTCCCGAGCGGCCTAAATTGGGGAGTCCTCGATTCTTCGTCGAGTTCGCTACGGTTTCGAGCGGCTCGTCAAAATGGTAAGTCTACCTGGTCGTCGACTTTAAGCAGCAATGTTCTGAAACGATCCGTGACGCGCTCCAGCGCGGCGGCATCGTCGCCTTCGAACCGTAGCACGAGGCACGGGGTAGTGTTCGAAGCCCTGATCAATCCCCAACTGTCAGAAAAATCGACGCGCAGCCCATCAATCATGCTCACTTCGCCGTCTTCGAAATCTGCCGCGTCGACGACCCGTTGCATGAATTCCGCGTGCCGCTCCTCGGGCATGTCGAGACGCAGCTCCGGCGTGGCGACGCCACCCGGCAGAGCGGAGAATACTTCATCCGGGCTCGCGTCCGCTTTGACCAGGATTTCCAACAGGCGGGCGGCAGAATAGAGCGCATCGTCGAACCCGTACCATCGTTCCTTGAAAAAGATATGCCCGCTCATCTCACCTGCCAATAGCGCCCCGGTTTCCTGCATTTTGCTCTTAATCAGTGAATGTCCCGTTTGCGCCATAATCGGTTCCCCGCCGTGCTCCCGGATATCGTCGGCGAGCAAACGGGAACATTTGACGTCATAGATTATTTTAGCGCCCGGATTGCGCGACAATACGTCGCGAGCAAACAAAATCATCTGGCGATCCGACCAGATGATATTCCCCTGGGTATCCACAACGCCGAGTCGATCACCGTCGCCATCGAAGGCGAGCCCGAGGTCAGCGTCCTCCTCTTGTACGGCCTGAATCAAATCGCTCAGGTTTTCGGGCTGGCTCGGATCCGGGTGATGATTGGGGAAATTGCCGTCTACCTCGCAATAGAGCTCGATGACGTCGTGACCGATCGCCCGTAAGATATGCGGCGCAGCGATACCGGGTACGCTGTTACCGCAGTCAACGACTACTTTCAGCGCGTTCCCGAGTGTGACCGGTATTTCTTCGCTGATCCGCCTAATGTAGTCTGGGATGATCTCGGTCGCTTGCATCGACCCTTCCCCGCTGGTGAAATCTCCATTTTCGATGCGCTCGCGGATAGCCTGAAGCGCCGCGCCCGATAAGGTTTCACTATCCAGCACTATTTTCAGGCCGTTGTATTCGGGAGGATTGTGGCTCCCGGTGATCATCACTCCGCTATGAGTATCGAGATAATGGGTCGCAAAATACAGTACCGGCGTCGGCGTCAGACCGATATCCAGGACGTCGCGGCCGGAGTCGCGCAGCCCTTCTATTAGGGCGTCCCGAATCTCGTGGCTCGAATTTCGCCCGTCCCGTGCCGTGACGACCGTTTGCTGTCCGCGCGCGGCCGCCTCCGAGCCTAAAGCCCGCCCGATCTCATAAACCCCCTCTACGGTCAAGGTCTCTCCGACTATCCCGCGGATGTCGTAGTTGCGGAAAATTGACGGGTCGATCGCAACGGACGGCTCTTCGCTCACCTCGATGCCTTCTACAGAATCGCCGGTCACATCGAACGCTGCGGGGGGAACCGTTACGTCCTCGGACCCGGCGGTTTCAGCAGCGTTCTTGAAGGTCGTAATGTCCTCTCCGTCAAGACCTTGGGACATCGGGCCGAAATCGATGTCACCACCACCCTCGGCCGCACCGGGAAGCAACTGCTCGAGCCCCGGGTGCGCACCTTCTAGAATCGCTTTGATCGCACCTTGATAAGTGACGCTTGAGGATGATACCGACTGGTTGAGTCGCGCGCGGAGAAAAATGACCAGTAACAATACGACGGCCGCCAACACCAGTGCGGTGAGAACCGTCGAGGTCGTAATACCCCCGGTGCCGGGCTCATCGGCTATCCCCCCCGAACGGAATGAGACGACCCATTTTGTGCCCTCGATGCCGGCAATAGAGACGGGCAGGTCACCGCTCGGCGGCGCACCGAATTTCGCGATGATCAACGGTGGTCCGTTCGCCACCGGCTGACGTACTTCGACCTGCCCGGAGGGCTCCAGCATAGTATCGCCGAGGGCGGCTTTTACAACCGTCGGCGCCAGGCTCAGGTGCAGGAATCCCACGGCCTCCCCACTTAAAGGAACGCGCTGGATCAACACGATGTGCTCGTTTTCCGTGCCATTGAGATGAAGCTCGGCCCCTACGTCTTTTTCGCTACGCGCCGCGGCCTGCAGCATATCGACCGAGGCGAACGTCAACGGGGGTTTGCTATTCGGGTCCACGTGGTCGGCGCCTCTCGGCAGCAACCGCAGCAACAGCGCGCTCGTGAAAGCGGGTTGCTCTTCCGCGGCGATTTTATCGCGAACGGCTTTTTCCGCACTCAGCGCCGCGACGATATTCGGCTTTTGTGCCAACGCCTTGAGTCGCAGCCGTTGCGGTTCGAGCAGAGCGCCCACCTGTCTTGCCAATTTCTCTGCCGCCGATTGATTGGCCTCGATCTGTTTGGCCCGCGCCTCGGCATCGATCTTCTTGTAGATGTTTGCAATCGCAATTACGGCAGTAACGGCGATAATCAGCGCGATGCCGCCGAATATGGCGGTTCGCCTGGAAGACGAGCCGGAAAAATCCGGTGCGGAAGGCAATTTAATCATCGCTTTGCGCTAGCTGGTAAGGTTGTCGGAAGCGGCCACGGTATCGTTTTGAACGCTTAAGACCGGGAACGATAGCATTGGGCAACCAATGCGATGAGTTGCCGCGCGATCACGCCTTTAGAGGCCTTCGCGAGGTGCTGTTCGCCCCCTTGCCATAACACGTACAACTCGTTGTCATTACTGTCAAAACCTAGTCCTTCGATACCAACGTGGTTGGCCGCGATCATATCGAGCGATTTTCTTTCGAGCTTCGAGCGCGCATTGGGCAGGAGATTTTCTGTTTCCGCCGCGAACCCGACCGCAAACGGCGGTGTCGGCCGCGCCGTAACGCTCTGCAGTATATCTCTTGTCGGCATTAGAGTCAGGTTCAAACTGTGCTCGTTTTTCTTCCGTTTTTGCTGCGCAGGCGCATCGACCCGATAATCGGCGACGGCCGCGCAGGCGACAAATATGTCGACGTCGTCGACTGCCGCCATGACGGTCTCATACATCTCATCGGCCGACACGACGGCGGTCCTTAGGACCCGAGCGGGCGGCGTGAGCTTGGTGGGCCCGCTCACGAGCATCACCTCCGCACCAGCTTCGGCGGCGGCCTCGGCGATCGCGTAACCCATCTTGCCGGAACTCTTGTTAGCGATGTATCGGACCGGGTCGATTGCTTCGTGCGTTGGCCCGGCGGTCACCAGGACTCGACGCCCGGTAAGTGTTCCGGCGGAAAACGCTGCCTCGGTAGCGACCACGATGTCCGCCGGTGTCGCCATCCGCCCGGGGCCGGTTTCTCCGCAGGCCTGGGCGCCCGCGTCCGGCCCGACAAATACGATCCCTCGAGCCTGCAGGGCAGCGGCGTTGTCGACGGTGGCGGCGTTTTGCCACATTTGTTGGTTCATGGCCGGCGCCAGCAGGATCGGCGCAACCGTCGCCAGGCATAGGGTAGACGCCAAATCGTCTGCTAACCCGTGGCGCAGGCGCGCCATGAAGTCGGCGGTCGCCGGGGCCACGACGACGATATCCGCCCAGCGCGCCAATTCGATATGTCCCATCGCCGCCTCGGCGGTGACATCCAGTAGATCGGTATGCACGGGTTCGCTCGAGAGCGCCTGAAAACTCAAGCGCCCGACGAAGCGCTCCGCCGCCGCAGTCATCACGACCTTCACGGCCGCGCCTTCGTCTCGCAACCGCCGCACGAGCTCGAGCGCCTTGTAGGCCGCGATCCCCCCGGTAACGATGAGAATGACGCGCTTGTTGTTCAGTGAACTCATGAATGTGTCAGGACGGTAATAACGCCAGCGAACCCGGATTTTACCTTAACGGCGGTTATCCATATACTCCAAACACCCTACAAATAACATGTTAGACAAGGAAGTTTACATGACCATCAAGGATTGGCCCGCAGCCGAACGGCCCCGTGAAAAGCTCCTGAGCGGTGGTGCGGGCGCGTTATCCGATGCCGAGCTGCTTGCGATCGTATTCGGGCAGGGGGGCGTTGGTTGCGACGCCGTCCAACTCGCCCGCGGCGTACTCGCCGAAAGCGGTGGTCTCGGCCGTTTGGTCGCGCTGGAACACCGCAGCTTTACAGCCTTCGCCGGACTCGGCGACGCAAAATTCGTCGCCTTGCAAGCCGGGATTGAAGTCGGCCGGCGCGCGCTGCTGGACGCAATGGTCCGAAGCTCACCGATCAAGGACTCGCAGGCCGCAAAACATTTCCTGCGGGCCCAGCTCGGGAACCGCCCCCAGGAGGTTTTCTGCGCGTTGTTTCTAGATACTCGTCACCGAGTGATCACGTTCGAAACCTTGTCCATCGGGACAATCGGCAACGCCGCGGTGCATCCACGGGAAGTCCTAAAGCGGGTACTCAACAGCAACGCCGCGGCCGTGATATTCGCCCACAATCACCCATCGGGCGTGTGTGAACCCAGTGCCGCAGACAAGAGTTTGACGCGGAGACTCTGCGCGGCCTTGAAGTTGATTGACGTGCGGGTCCTTGACCATCTGGTCATCGCGGCCGGAGAAAGCGCGTCCTTCGCCGATCTAGGATTACTCGACTAACCGGAAGAGGGGGGCTTAGACAACGACTTGGCCTGTCCGGCGAAACCCGTTAAAATTGGCGGCTGATCGAATAACAGTGTGAAAGAACGATGTCTCGTGTTTGCCAGGTCACCGGAAAACGCCCCGTCGCCGGAAACAATGTGTCGCATGCGCACAACAAGACGCGCCGGCGGTTTTTGCCAAATCTCCAGATACACCGATTCTGGGTCGAAAGCGAACAACGGTGGGTGAAACTGCGGATCAGCACGAAGGGGCTGCGTATTGTCGATAAACTCGGTATCGATCAAGTTCTCGCCGATATCCGCGCGAAGGGCGTAAAGGTTTAAAGAGGCAACGGTGATGCAGGAAAAAATAAAACTCGTCTCCTCGGCCGGAACCGGGCACTATTACACGACGGCAAAGAATAAGCGCGCGCACCCGGAAAAAATGGAGCGCAAGAAATATGATCCGGTCGTGCGCAAGCACGTCATGTATAAGGAATCGAAAATCAAATAGGCCCGTTTCTATTACGACCGAAAAAGCCCGTTTAGTGCGGGCTTTTTTGTGCCCATTACCATTTCCAAAAAAGCGGCGCCGGGTCAGGCGGGCGGCTCTCCATCGGCAGCGGTGCCGGGGTAGCGGACCCGCGCACTTGGCAACAGTGTCAGTGTCGCGAATAATACCGCTTCCATGGTGGACGACACCCTGCTTGCCGCACACGAACTCACGCGTTATTACCACGGGCGTAAAGTCCTGCACGGCATTGACCTGGAACTGCGCCGCGGGGAAGTCTTGGGATTTCTCGGACCCAACGGGGCAGGGAAGTCAACGACGATGAACATTTTGTGCGGCGTCCTCGCGCCACACGGCGGTAAGGTCAATATCTGCGGCTACGACCTCGCGCGTGAGCCGCTGCGCGCAAAACGCCAGATCGGGTATCTGCCGGAGCGTCCGCCGCTGCATCTGGATGCCACGGTCGATGAATACCTGCGGTTCTGCGCTGAGGTCCGGGGCCTCAGGGCCCAGATAGCCAGTGCCGCGGTCGACAAAGCCAAACATGACTGCGATCTAGGCGAGGTCGCGGCGCGTCTAATTGGCAATCTTTCAAAAGGGTTTCGTCAGCGAGTCGGGATCGCGCAAGCGTTGCTGCATCAACCCGCGGTCGTGATCCTGGACGAACCGACTAGCGGCCTCGACCCGAATCAGATCCGTTCCGTGCGCAATACGATCCGGGACCTCGCTCGACACCATGCGGTCGTCCTATCGACCCACGTGCTATCGGAGGCGCAGGCCCTGTGCAGCCGCGTCGCTATTTTGCACCACGGCCGTATCGCCTTTAATCGGCGTATTGGAGAGGATCCCGACGTCATGAGCGTACGTTTCGCGGACGTCGAAGCGGCTCACGATTGGGAGAGGATCGACGGCGTGACAACGGGCGAACCGTCGGGCCCGGGCCGCTACAGACTCCGGGTGACGGATTTTGACCTCGCCGCTGAGGCGGTTTGCCGGCTGGCGATCGAACGTGGTTGGGGGCTACGCGAATTGACCCGCGACACCTCTCCGCTGGAACAAGTATTCGTCGATCTCACCTGCAACGACGTGCTTGAAACGGCATGATTTGGATCATCGCGAAGCGCGAGGCGTCGTCTCTATTCCGCACCCCGCTGGCGTGGGCGCTGCTGTCGGTCGTGCAATTCATTCTCGCCTACCAGTTTCTAGCGCAAATCGAGCGCTACTTGCAGTTCGAAGACAAATTGCGCGCTATGCCGGAAGCACCCGGGGTCACCGAAGTGATCGTTTCACCAACCTTCGGCATAAGCGCATTTCTCATGCTGTTTCTGACCCCGGTCCTCACGATGTCCAGCTTGAGCGGCGAGCGCCGCAGCGGAACGCTGGCGCTGTTGTACAGCTCGCCGCTTACCTCGATACAGATCGTCGCGGGTAAATTCCTCGGCTTGTGGGCTTTACTCACCGTCATCTGGGTCATCGTCGGGTTGATGCCGCTGACTCTATTGTGGGGGACGCGGCTGGATCTCGGTATTTACTTTTCGGGGCTGCTCGCTATCGCGGCGCTCATGGCGGCCTACGCCGGTATCGGTCTGATGTTCTCGGCGATATTCACTCAACCGGCGGTCGCCGCCGTCGTGACTTTCGGCACGCTGGTCGGCCTATGGCTGATCGATTGGGCGACGCGCCTCGGACAGGACGCGGGCTTGTTCGCCTATGTGTCGAGCCTCAATCATTTTCAGCGCATGGTAAGCGGGCTTCTCGATTCTTCCGATATCAGCTATTTCGCGATCCTCACCGCGGCGTCGTTGTACCTGGCCGCTTGGCGTCTCGACGGTGACCGCAAACCCCTCTGAAACATCGCGATGGTCCGCGCGCGCGCGGCATACGCTGCGTCTGCTCGCGGTCGTTGCCGGCGCCGGTGCGCTTGCCTGGTATAGCAACCGCGTACCCGTCAACATCGACGTGTCGCGAATGCGAACGCATACGCTGTCGGCGGCAAGCCTGCGGGTGCTAGAAACCTTGCCGGCGCCGATCGCGGTAACGGCCTACCTCACACCGAACCATGTCCTTCGCGAGCAAGCAAAACATCTTTTCGCCCGCTACCGGCGCCACCGGGCAGACATCAGCATCGGTTACGTCGACCCCGCGGGCGACCCCGAGCGGGTGCGTGCCGAGGAAATCCGCGTCGGTGAGATGATCATAGAAAGCGACGGCCGCCGCGAACGTACAACCGAGTACAGCGAGCAAGCGGTCACTGAGGCGCTGGCGCGCCTCTCTCGTCGCTCGGACCGCTGGGTCGTTTTCGTTACGGGACACGGAGAACGCAGCCCGCGGCGCGGCGCCAACTACGACGTCTCTGCTTGGGCAACGGTATTGGAGAAACGCGGATTCAAAGTGCAGGAGGTCAACCTCGCCGAGTCCCGAGCCGTGCCCGACAATACCGCCGTGCTCGTAATCGCGAGTCCGCAAGTGGATTTTCAAATGGCGGAAACCGCCGCGGTCACTGATTATTTGGAAACGGGCGGCAATCTTCTGTGGTTGACCGAGCCGGACGCGCCGCCGGGATTCAAAGACCTCGCTCACGCCGTCGGGTTCGAGCGCATACCCGGTACTATCGTAGATCCCATTACCCTAGCGCACGGCGTCGACAACCCGGCGTTCGTTCTGATCACCCGCTACGCGCACCACGCCGCGACGGCCGGTTTCAATTACACGACGGTAATGTTCTACGCCGCGGCCGTCCATGCACGGGCGCGACCGGGATGGCAGGCGACTCGCATGATCTACAGCGGCGAGAAGGCGTGGAGCGAGACCGAGGTGCTTGAGGGCAACGTCGAATACGACGACGGGGTCGATTACATGGGCCCGCTACCTTTAGCGTTAGCGCTGTCGCGCCGACTCGCCGGCACGGAACAGCGGATCGTCGTCGTCGGCGACGGAGACTTCCTCGCCAACACCTATCTGCAGAACAGCGGCAATCAGGATCTGGGTGTGAGATTCGTCGAGTGGCTGGCCCGCGACGACGCGATGATCGCAGTACCGAGCCGGGCCGCGGAAGATAATTCGCTGGCCCTGCAAGATTGGCATAAGGCGGTGATCGGATTCACGTTCCTGGTCGGTTTGCCCGGCGCATTCGCGTTAAACGGTCTGCTCATCTGGTGGCGCCGGCGACGTGCCTGAATTGCCGGAAGTCGAAACGACCCGTCGCGGCGTCGCTCCGGTGTTGACCGGCCGCACGGTCTCGACCGTTACGATCCGGAACCGGCGTTTGCGTCTACCGGTCCCGCGAAACTTACCGCTGGATCTAACGGGTTTGCGCTTACATGCGGTGACGCGGCGCGCGAAGTATCTATTGTTTCGCTTTGCGCCGGGGACCTTGCTCGTGCACCTGGGCATGTCTGGAAATCTGCGCGTCGTACCGCCGGAAACGGCGTTGAAAAAGCACGACCACGTCGAGATCATTTTCGATTCCCAACACAGTTTGCGGTTTCACGACCCCAGGCGCTTCGGCCTGATATTGTGGACCGAACGACCCGCCGAAAACCACCGGCTTCTGCGGCACCTGGGACCCGAGCCGTGGGATGCGGTATTCGATGGCGCCTATCTGCACCGTCGCGCTGCCGGTCGCAGGGCGGCGGTGAAAAACTTCGTCATGGACGGCCGCATCGTGGTCGGGGTGGGCAACATCTATGCCAGCGAAGCCCTGCACCGCGCGGGCGTCCATCCCAATCGCGCTGCCGGCCGTGTCAGCCTCGAACGTTACGGGCGGGTCGCGGCAGCCGTGCGCTCAGTGCTCGAAGAGGCGCTCGCCGCCGGCGGGACTACGTTGCGCGACTTCCTCAAGAGCGACGGCGAGCCCGGATATTTTCGCGCGCAACTGGAAGTCTACGGCCGCGCTGGCGAGTCCTGTCGGTGTGGCCGTGGCGTGATCCGGCAGCGCCGCATCTCTCAGCGCGCCAGTTTCTATTGTCCGCATTGTCAGCGTTGAAGCGGCGGGGCGATCGCGAAAACGTCCGCGGCTCCCTCACCGCGCGGATCGCTCGCCGCGTACACTTCGTTCGCCGCCAGATTCCAGAGTATCGCGTGCATGTTGCCGTAATTACGGCTGATCTCCTTCAATTTGTGCCCGCGACGCTTGAGGTCGCGCTGTTCGTCCGAGGACAAGCCACCGCGTTCAAACTGAACCTCATCGGGGAGGTATTGATGATGATAACGTTTGGCAGCGACCCAAGAATCGGGTTTTGCGCCATCGGCAAACTGCAAAATGCCAATCATCACCATGCTGATAATTCGACTCCCGCCCGGTGTCCCCAGAATCCCGACTCTGTCCGCAGTTTCGAGGAAGGTCGGAGTCATACTCGACAGCGGCCGCTTACCCGGTGCGATCGCATTCGCGTCGACGCCCACCAAGCCGTAGGCATTGGGCGTTAACGGGCGGGCGGAGAAATCGTCCATTTCATTGTTCAGCAACACCCCCGTGCCGTCCGGGACGAACACCGCGCCGAATGGGTAATTCACGCTCAACGTCGCGGCCACCCGATTTCCTTGGGCATCCAGGACCGAAAAATGCGTCGTATCGCGGCCTTTTGGCCCACCGAGCGGCCGCAGGGAGGTACTTGGGGTCGCCGTTTGCGTGGAGAGATCGGCGGCGAGCCGCTTTCCGTACGCCTTGCTCACGAGCCGCCCGACCGGGATATCGATATAGTCAGGGTCACCGAGGAATTCCGCCCGGTCTCGATAAGCCCGGCGCATCGCCTCTACCACTACGTGCCGGCGCGTGAGCTCACCCATCGTGCTCAGATCAAATTCGGAAAGAATATTGAAAGCCTCGGCCATAACGATGCCGCCCGACGAAGGGGGCGGCGCCGACACGATTCGAATTCCGCGATATTCGGTTACGATCGGTTCGCGTTCGACCAGCGCATAATCGGCCAGGTCGCGCAATGACCAGATCCCGCCGCCGGCGCGTACGCCAGCGACCAAACGGTCGGCGATCTCGCCCGAATAGAACCCGGCCGCGCCGCGTTCCCCGAGCACGCGCAAGGTGTCGGCGAGCGCGGGTTGTGTGATCCGCTCGCCGAGTTCGACGACGCCGTCGGCGCCGAGAAAAATTGCCGCCGCTACCGGCTGCTCGGCGAATGCGCTTTTTCGAAAGCCGGCGAGACGTTCATAGCGCGGCGTCACCTCGAACCCATCGGCCGCGAGCCGTACGGCCGGCGCGAGGCTTTGGGCTAACGACAGTCGTCCATAATGCTTCGCCAAATGGTCGAGTGCCGCTGGAGTCCCCGGGATCCCGGCCGCTAGCGCGCCGTTTAGCGACCGGGTGCGGACGAACTCACCGGTTTCGTCAAGGTACATGTCGCGGGTCGCTGCGGCCGGGGCCTTTTCGCGTGCGTCGAGCATCAGCTGCCGACCGTCGGCCGCGCGGTGGACGAGAAAGAAACCTCCCCCGCCGATCCCAGAGGCATACGGCTCAACGACCGCCAGCGCTGCAGCGACCGCCACGGCCGCGTCAAAGGCGTTACCGCCGGCGAATAAGATCTCGCGGCCGGCTGCCGTTGCGGCGGGGTGCGCCGAGGCCACCGCGGCCTTCGGCGGCAGGGGCGCGGAAACGCTCACCGCGTCCGCCGCCGCGCGGGTAAGCAGGCAACACCCTAACGCGACGATTAAGGCAGCACGCGACAGCCTCATTGTGGGCATTTTGCTGCGGTAGTCAGGCCCTAGAAGCGGTCTTAAGATTATCCGCGGCCGCTTGCTGCGCCCAAGCGGGCTACGAGCGCTTCGCTTACGTCGGGATGGACGAACTCGGAGACGTTGCCACCGAGCGCCGCGATCTCCCGGATCAACGATGAGGATATGAACAGGAACTGCTCGGATGGCGTCAGAAAAACCGTGTCGATTTCAGCGTCCAGACGCCGATTCATCCCGGCCAGTTGAAACTCGAATTCGAAATCCGACACGGCTCGCAGTCCTCGCAAGATGGCCGACGCATCGCATGCCTTCGCAAACTCGACCAGGAGGCCGTCGAAACGCGCCACCTCGACGTTCTCGTGAGCGCCCAGTACGGTCGTGGCGAGCGCGACCCGCTCGTCGGTGGAAAAGGCCGTGGCTTTAGACGTGCTGCCGGCAACCGCGACGATGACACGGTCAAATATTCGCGCGGCACGCGCTACGATATCCGTGTGTCCGTTCGTAATTGGGTCAAACGTACCGGGATATATGGCAGATTTCGTCAATTGTTCGCTCCAACATCAAAAGATGGTAGTTGATCGGTCATTAGAAAAGTGCTCGCTCAATCAGCTTGGCGACTTTTGACCGACTTCGGCCAACGCAAAATCGACGTGCTTTGTTTGCCCTCGACGGCGCACCCGCCACCCGGACGCTTCGACGTGCAATATAGGGATTTTTTCCGCTTCAAGATACACCCACGCACGATTTTTCAGCCACCCGCGATTCAATTGGTCGATTGCCCGCTCGATAGACCCGGCGACGAACGGCGGATCGAGAAAAACGATATCGAAGGGTTCTGGTCGATGCTCGCCCAGCCATCGAAACGCGTCACTTTCGATAACGCTGACACTGTCCGCTTTGAGTTCCGCGGCGTGTCGCCGCAAATGGTCGGCAATCAGCGGGTCGCTGTCGAGGAGCGTCGCCGAGCCGGCGCCCCTCGATACGGCTTCGAGACCCAGCACGCCGGTACCGGAAAAAAGGTCGAGACAGCGCGCGCCGGAAATATAAGGCGACAGCCAATTGAATAACGTTTCGCGCACACGATCGGGACTCGGCCGTAGCGCGGACCGCGGCGCCACGGACAATTTCCGGCCTCGCCAAATTCCCCCAATGATTCTCACGCGCCCGCTCGTCGCGCGATTTCGCCGCGCCTGTCCACCCACGACCATCAGCGCAGCCTTAGCGTTCCGCGCTCTCGACGGCCATCCGGGTTTCAGCCATCTTCGGAATTCGAGCGACCGACAACCACCATGATCATTTTCGCCGGGTCCAAACGCCGTCGAAAAGCTGACCTGACGTCCTCAATCGTCACCGCCGCGACGTGGCCGGTAAATGTCTGCAAATAGTCGAGCGGCAAACGATAGAAGCCGATCATCGCCAGGTATTCGACCGTCTTGGAATTGCTCGCAATCCGCAACGGGAAGCCGCCGATTAGGTTTTGTTTCGCCGCTTGGAGGGCCTCCGGCGTTGGGCCGTTGGTGATGAACTTGTCGAGTTCGTTGCGTAGCACGGTGATGGCCTCGTCCTGTTGCGAGTTATCCGTTTGCAACGACGCCGTGAAGGGCCCGAGCTCAGCCATCGGGGAGAAATAGCTGTTGACGCTGTATGACAGGCCGCGCTTCTCACGAACTTCGTCGAAAAGAATCGAGACCAGACCGCCTCCCCCGAGTATGTGATTACCCACTAATAACGGGAAATAGTCCGGATCGCCGCGTTTCAACCCCGGTTGGCCGATGCGCACGTGGCTCTGGATCGACGGGAATTCGATGTGATGACTCGCGGCTTCCGGCAACATAGGAACCGGCGACAGCGCCCGTGCCGCTTCGCCGGCCGCCATGCTGGCACTCAGATCAGCGGCGATCCGCTCTGCTTGCGTGCGCGACAGAGAGCCAACGATCGCAACGGTTGCATTTTGGGCGACGTAGTAACGACTGTTAAATCCGACAATGTCGTCGCGCGACATCGCGCTTACGGACGTTTCCGTTCCGCGCATCGGTGACGCGTACGGATGGTCGCCGTATACGGCTTTATAGAATGCCTTACTCGCGATTTTTGACGGCGATTGTTGTTCGCGTCTGATTTCGACGAGCGTATTGGCTTTGCTGCGTTCGATCGCGTCGCCGTCGAAGCGCGGGCTGCTCAAGACCGCCTGCAAGAGCTTGAGCGCGGGGGCCAAGTACTGTTGGTCAGACAGCGACCGCAACGACACCCAGGCCATGTCACGCAAAGCACCGGTCGAGAATACTGCGCCGGTTGCCGCCAACTGCTCGTTAAAGGCGTTGGCGTCGAGCGCCCCGGCCCCTTCCCTCAACAGGCGGCTGACAAGTTGCGCGAGCCCGGAGTTGGATTGATCGCGCGAACTTCCCGCGCCGAAGACGAAGCGGACATCGACGATCGGAATTTCCGGAGCTTCCACGAATAATACTCGCGCGCCATTGTCCGTTACCCAATGTTGGATCGTCGGTACGGCTTGAACTGCAGGCACGGCAAAGAGAAAAATTCCGGCGAGGGCGCGGATAAGTCGTTTCATTGCGTCGCGTCTCCCGTGGCCGGCAATAATTTTGCGACCGTGAGCCGGTCCGGAGTAAGGTATTTCGCCGCCACGATACGAACCTGCTCTGGTGTCACTCCCTTGATCTTATCGACGTATTCTTCGTTCAGGCGCCAGTCGAGACCCACAGATTCCAACGTTCCAATGATGAGGCCCTGATAAAACATAGAGTCGCGCTCATAGATGGTGTCGGCTACTACTTGCGTCTTGATGCGGTCGAGCTCCGCCGCCGTCGGCGGCTCTTTTTGCAGCCGCGCAATTTCCGCTACGATCGCCTGCTGGAGTTCTTCGAGCGTGTGGTCGCCGCTCGGCGCGGCGCTGAAGCTGAATAGCGTCGCGAGCCGCGAAGCGGAGGAATAGCCCGCGCTGACGTCCGCGGCGATCCCGCTTTCGCGGATGAGCCGACGCGGCAGGCGTGCGCTTGGGCCGCCGTCAAGCGTTTCGGACAGCACATCGAGCGCGTAAATCTCCCATTCCTCGAGGTGATTGTCGGTAGCGAAGGCGTTATTTAGAACTGGGGCCTTGTAGGCCATGTAGAGCTGAGGCACGCGCGCTTTTTCGCTCGTTAACGTCACTGTTTTAGTGCCGTGCTGCGGAACTTCGGGTCGAACCCGGGGCGGGTCCAAGTTCTGCCGCGCAATCGGTCCGAAATGCTTCTTGGCCAAAGCGTGGACGTTCGCCGGATCGACATCACCAACGACAACGACGGTCGCATTATCCGGTGCATACCAGCGTTCGTACCAGTCCTGCAAGTCTTCGACCCGCATGCCCTGCAAATCGGCGGCCCACCCTATCACCGGCTGTCGATACGGGCTGGTCTGATAGGCGACGGCGCGGGCCGTTTCGCCGAGAAGCGCTTGCGGGTTGTCGTCTGTACGCAATCGCCGCTCCTCCAGGACGACGCGGATCTCGTTTTTGAATTCAGAATCGGCCAACAGCAGATTTCTCATCCGGTCGGCCTCCAATTCGAAACTGAGCTCCACATTGTCGGCCGACCAGGTCTGAAAGTAAGCCGTATAATCGGTACTGGTAAAGGCGTTCTCGTTGCCGCCACGCGCCGCAACGATTTGGGAAAATTCTCCCGGCCCGATCTCTTTCGTGCCTTTGAACATCATATGTTCGAGCGCGTGCGACACACCGGTGATGCCATCGTATTCGTAGCTCGAACCTATTTTGTACCAGATCTGGACGACCGCGACGGGCGCGCGATGGTCTTCCTGGACAATCAGTTTGAGCCCGTTCGCAAGCTCGAACTCGTGCGTACGATCCGCAGCCGGAACGGGTCCGGCCAACAGGACAAAGCAGACGGCAATTAAGTTGAGAAATTGAAGCAAGGCGAACCTCCGGGTGTGCTTATTCGTTACGATCCAAGACCTTGCGCGAAGCGCTTTGGTTCCGCCGACGGCACGACCCGACGGGAATGGTAGGATAGCCGATTCGTAGGACAGAACCCATCTCGAAATCTTTCCCATGCGCCTTGCGCCGCAAAACAGTGATGACAAGGCGCGACACGCAGGGCATAGTGGCTCCATGTTCCGGCGCGGCGAAGCTTCTCGGCGCCGTTTTCCGAAAGCAACCCGAAAGGCTGGCTCTCATTTAGGCCGGGCGAGGCGTTGCCTACCGTTGGTCTTCGCAAGCCGGGGCACGCGCATCGGCTGAGCGAAAGCTACCGCCCGCGCATTGGAAAAGTTTTGGAATGAGTTTTACTTAACACCGTTGCACAATCCCATCGATCCGCAGTCGCCAAGAGTCTATGTTTAAACGTTTAGCCGCGGGAATCTCACGTACCCGTAACAGCCTCCTCGGCGGTCTGAAGGCCGCTTTGGGGAAGAAGAAGTCGGTTGATGCCACAACCATTGAGGCATTGGAGTCCGCGCTGCTCATGGCCGACTGCGGTATCGAAACGACTGCACGAATAGTTGACGGGGTAAAGGCGCGCGGCGCGGCCCCTGATGAGCAATTGGTCGCCGCCGTCATCGATGAGATGACCGAGATACTGGCGAACTGCGAAGCGCCGCTCGATATTCCTAAACAGCATCAAGGGACTTTCGTCATCCTCGTTGTCGGGGTAAACGGCGCCGGCAAAACGACAACCATTGCGAAAATTGGCCGCCGACTCAAAGACTCCGGTTGCAGCGTAATGTTCGCGGCCGGGGATACCTTCCGAGCTGCAGCTGTTGAGCAACTATCGGAATGGGGCCGGCGTCTCGACATCCCGGTAATCGCGCAGAGCGCTGGGGCCGATCCCGCCGCGGTAATTTTCGATGCCTGCTCGGCCGCTGCGGCACGCAACATCGACGTGCTGATCGCGGACACGGCCGGGCGACTGCACACGCAATCCAACCTGATGGCCGAGCTGAAGAAAGTCAAAAGGGTGATCGAGAAATTTGACCGGTCCGCGCCGCACGAGACCATGCTGGTGCTGGACGCGACGATGGGCCAAAACGCGCTGGTTCAGGCGAAATTGTTTCATGCTCAGATCGAGCTCGACGCCATTACGCTCACAAAACTAGACGGCACGGCGAAAGGCGGTATCCTGTTTGCGCTCGCAGTCGCTCTTGGTCTGCCGATACGATTTGTCGGGGTCGGAGAGGACGACGACGCACTACAAACATTCAGAGCGCGCGATTTCGCAGAGGCATTGTTTGCCGAGGCGCCGTTCGAATCGGAAGCTGCGGTCGAATGATTCAATTCGACGGCGTCTACAAGTCCTATGGCCGTGGGCAAGACGCGCTGAAAAACGTATCGCTGGAGGTTGACGGGGGAGAGTTCATATTCGTGACGGGACACTCCGGTGCTGGCAAAAGCACTTTGTTGCGACTCATCGCTTTGATCGAGCGTGTCTCCCGCGGGCACGTGGTCGTTGACGGTCGTAACCTAGATCGTGTCCCGCGCCGGCAGATCCCTTATTACCGCCGGCGAATAGGATTTATCTTTCAGGAGCATCGACTGCTGCCCGATCGGTCGATCTTCGACAATGTGGCCTTACCGCTCGTTGTGGCCGGACATCGCCCTACCGAGACAAAGAAAAGGGTACGCGCGGCACTAGACAAAGTAGGGCTGTTGAGCAAGGAAAAGGCGTCGCCGGGCAATTTGTCGAGTGGTGAACAACAGCGTGTTGGGATAGCGCGCGCAGTCGTCAATCGCCCACAGATTCTGCTGGCGGACGAACCGACTGGAAATCTCGATCCGGCGCTTTCGGTGGACATACTGAAGCTGTTCGGACAATTCAACGACGTCGGAGTAACGGTATTGATAGCGACCCACGACCTGGAACTGATCCGACACCAAAAGCACCGAAGAATAGCGCTAGAGACCGGCCAGGTGTGTGCGGTCGGTTGAATCAGTAGGGAAAGATGGCCGGCGCTCAACGGCCCGCCGCGAGGCGGGGTTCAACACGGTCCCTGACGGCTTGGTTGCGCCAGCACCGGGCGTCGATTATCGACACTGCGAACAATCTAAGGACCAATCGCGGGGCCGTCGTTCTAAGCGTCCTCGTGATAGGCGTTACCCTGTCGTTGCCGCTCGGGGTTCACGTCGTACAGGAGAATTTTCTCGCGTTGGTCTCTAGTCTCGGCTCCCGACCGCAGGCAAGCTTGTTCTTGAAGCCGACGGCGACGCGCCAGGAAGCAGAGGCCTTGGCCGCCCTGTTGCGCCGGGACGAGCGGCTCGGTTCGGTCGTTGTGGTGGATAAAGACGTAGCTTTAGCCGAGTTTGCTGGGTTTTTCGATTTGGGTGACGTCGTGGCAACCCTCGCGGAAAACCCGTTACCGTACACGGTGGTCGTCGAAATCGAGGCCTCTCAGATCGGCGGAGAACGGGGCCTGCGTTTGCGCTCTGAACTCGAACGAACTGCCGGCGTTGCCGAGGCGCAATTCGACGTTACGTGGATACGCCGCTTGCAAGCGGTATCGGATTTGGCTGCGCGCGCCGTTGCCGTGTTCACGACAATCCTTGCCGTCGGCGTCATCCTGATCACCGGAAACACGATCCGCATCGGGATCCACAACCGACGCGAGGAAATCGAAGTCGCCAAATTGTGCGGCGCTACTGACGCCTTCGTGCGCCGGCCGTTTCTCTACAACGGGGCGCTCCAGGGATTGCTCGGGGCTATGATCGCTTGCGGGATCGTTGCAGCGGCGGTTGCTCTTCTTGGCGCGCCGATGGCAACGCTCGCTTCATTATACGAAAGCGACGTACAACTCATTAATATCTCTGAAATTTCCTTGGTTTCGGCTCTTTCTTTCGGCGCCGCATTAGGGTGGTTCGGGGCATGGATTGCGGTCGCTGTCTATCTTCGGCGCATCGACGTCACCCGCAGCGATTGAGGGGTGTTCAAGCGCGACGGAACTTGTCCCGTTATTAGCACTCTAACTTCAGGAGTGCTAAAATTGCGCTAATCCAAGCTTTTAGACTAGGGAAGAAAATGATGACCACCGCGATCGATTTGCAGATGCCGCTACCGACGGGTTCGCTCGAAGCATACGTGGATTCGGTCAACCGCATACCAATCTTGAGCCAGGAGGAAGAGCAGGCGCTAGCGAAGAAATTCCGCGAAGAAGGCGATCTCGACGCAGCTCGCCGGCTGGTCTTATCCCATTTGCGCTTCGTCGTCCGTCTGGCTCGCGGCTACGCCGGATACGGTTTGCCCCAGGGCGACCTGATTCAGGAAGGCAACATCGGTCTCATGAAGGCCGTTAAGCGTTTCGACCCGGCCGTTGGAGTACGGCTCGTGTCCTTTGCCGTACATTGGGTGCGCGCGGAAATGCATGAGTTCATTCTGCGCAACTGGCGCATTGTAAAGGTCGCGACGACCAAGTCTCAGCGGAAGCTTTTTTTCAATCTGCGGAGTTCAAAAAAACGTCTTGGCTGGCTGAATAGGGAAGAAATCGAAGCCATCGCCAAGGATCTCAATGTCCCGCCAAAGGATGTTTTGCTCATGGAAGAACGCCTAAACGCACGCGACGTAGCGTTCGATGCCAACCCGGCGGACGATGACGACCGGGTCGCGCCCGCCGTCTATAGCGCGGATATGCGGTTTGAGCCGTCCACGCTGCTGGACGCGATGGAAACTCGCCAGGCTGACCACGAACATTTGGTAGCGGCGGTCGCCGCACTGGACGACCGCAGTCGGGATATTGTTACGCGCCGCTGGTTATGCGAGCCGAAGGAAACCCTGCAGCAATTAGCAGATAAGTATGGCGTTTCGGCGGAACGTATTCGCCAAATCGAGAAAAACGCCTTTACCGCCCTGCGCGGTGCGATGCCCGGCGCCCTCCAGTTAGCGAACGCTTCTATGAAAGCCGGTTGGAGCTTCGGGGCTATTCCGACGGATTCGCCCGGAGGCGACGCCTGATCGAGGCCAGATAAAGCAACAGGAACAGGGCGAAATAATATTCCTGCGGTTCGCTGAAGCGCAGTTCCAAAGGTAGTTGTTCGATATCCAATAGAGATTTGATTCGCTCCGGAAGCCGGACCAAGATCGCCAGAAGGGCGGTCGGCAGACATTCCGTGCTCGGCCAGAACCAATACGCTTCGCCGTCTCCGGCCGTCGGCATCGAGCGCGTCCGCCAACGGTACACCGGCCAGATAACGCCTCCGACGAGCACCCAGACCTCCAGCAACATTCGCGGCTTTTGGTCGAACCAGCTGCTGATGTTGTGCAGGTTGGTTTCTTCCTGGTCGTTCACCGCCTCAATATAGTCGGGCGTGCCCCAACCGAAAAGGTGCTGACCCCAGGACAATTCTTCGCCTGCGAAGTACACGCAGCCCAACGTTGTCGCCAACAACCACAGGCGGAGCCGATTGCTGGGGAGACGGGAGGCCTGTCGCAACAACTGGATACCGACCACCGCGCCGGCGATCGATAGCAGCGGTGTTGCCAACTCGATCAGGCCGAGCTCGCCGTCGATGCGCGCGGCGTAGAACTCCGGCGCGAGGATCTTGATCGGTACGATCACCAGGAGGAGGATCGGAGGAAACCACAACCAAAGCCAGCGCGGGAGTCGCTCTTGGTAGCGAGCGGTGTTTTCGATCACGGGAACTCGGCGCTCGGTCGCTCAGGCCGAGGCGCTGCGAAAAACGGTTTCGGCGTCCCTTCGTGCAATGCTCGAGCGTCGGGCTACGCATCGTTTTGATCGACTCAGACCCTTTCTTTCAGGCATTACAACGCGCCGTACCTTTCCCAAGTCGCCTGAAGGCTAAACGGCATCGCTGACGAGGGGCAAATAATGGTCTATCAAAAGGACGATAAACAAAAAACTCAGATAGACAATAGAGTATCCAAACGCCTGTTTCGCGAGGGTATCCCGATGATCGAACATCATCCGAATAGCGAAGTACAGGAAGCCGGCGTCGAGAACCAAGGCAGAAACAAGATAGAACGGCCCGGACATGTACGTTGCATAGGGCAAGAGCGTCGCAAGGGTCAGAATGATGGTGTAGCAGAGGATCTGCACCCGGGTGTAATCAACGCCGTGCGTTATGGGCAACATCGGGATATCCGCTTTCGCATATTCGTCGCGGCGATAGATCGCCAGGGCCCAGAAATGCGGTGGTGTCCAAGCGAAAATAATCAGGAACAACAACAAAGCGTGCGGATCGACGCTTCCCGTGACCGCGGTCCAGCCGAGCACAGGCGGCGCGGCACCAGCGGCGCCGCCGATGACGATATTCTGCGGCGTCGCATGTTTCAAAAACATCGTGTAGATGACGGCGTAGCCGATCAGTGTCGAGAACGTGAGCACGGCGGTGAGCAAATTGACGAATGCAACGAGCAAATACATTGCCAGGACGCCGATAAGCAGTGCGAAAACCAATGCATGGCCGCGTGTAACCTCGCCCTTTGGCAGGGGCCGGTCTTTCGTTCGCGCCATCAAGGCATCGATTCGGTGCTCGGCGACGTGGTTGATCGCTGCCGCCGACCCGGCGGCCAGCGCGATACCGAGCACGCCAAAAAAGAACACGTCGAGCGGCACTGCTCCGGGAGTCGAAAGAAACATGCCGACGATGGCGGTAAAAACGATAAGGGAGACGACGCGAGGTTTGCACAGTTCCAGATATTCCCGCCACGTCGGGACGGTGCGCGCAGTTACGGTAATTTCCTTCATCGGCTGTTTGTCCCAGGAACCGGAAAAACGTACGCGGTTCAGAATGGCGCTCTAGAGAGTTCCTTTGCGCTCCGTTTCGACAAGACGGCCAGCGCTTATTGCTGCCGACCGCTTCGCGCCATCAGGCCCCACGAGTATACACGAAGTTGACGCGGTCTTTAGCGCAAGGGACCGCCTGGTAGCCGCCCGAGCACTGCGTCGCGTTTCGGGCAGCGTTCCTCACCAGCGCCGGGCGCCCTTAGCGATCGCTTGAATCGTGAGAAATTTGTCTCGCCTCCCAAAGGCAAGCTTCGATCCGCTGGGTCATCGTCGTTCGATCCGTGACTGCGTGCGATCGTCGCGCCGAGCGGCGGGTAATGAGGGCGAGGCTGTTCCGTCAAGGCCAGAGATTATGTCCGCCTGGCGCCAGGTCGGTCGCGATTCGGTCGCGGTCGAGAGGATCGTGCCAGGCGGTGATACCGATTAATGGTGCCGCTATGCGCGCCTTCAAAGTCGCGATGGTTGCTCGCTGATAACCGTAGCCGGGGTCGACCGAGTTCGCGACCCAACCGAGTAATGGGACGCCATCGGCGGCGATCGCTGCGGCGGTCAATAGAGCATGGTTGATGCACCCCAATCTCAGGCCGCAGACAAGGATCGCCGGGAGCCGCAAAGAGTGAACGAGATCCACTGTCTGCAATGAATCACTCAAAGGAACCCGCCAACCGCCAAGACCCTCCAAAAGTACGAACTCGGCAGCCTCGGCGCAGGCGGCGTAGGCCGTGCTGATTGCCTCCAGTGTGACCTCTTCCTCAGCGCTGCCGGCGGCGATGTTAGGCGCTGTGGGTTCGGCGTAGACGAACGGATTGATCACGTTGTAAGCGAGCCGAGGGTTGGAGTTCGCCAGCAGTTCCTCCGCATCGGAGTTACGCAGTCCCGTCGCTGTTGCTTGCGCCCCGGTCGCTACCGGTTTCATTCCGACCGCCGTGTAGCGTTGCTTGGTCAGCACCCGCAGTAAACCGCAGGTGACGACGGTCTTGCCAACCTCGGTATCGGTGCCGGTAATGAAGAGTCCTTGGGTCATCGGCGCCGCCGGACGTTCGCGGCCGGGAAGGTGGCGACCGTATTTTTGGGGTCCCCCGTGGCTCGACCGGGTTCGGGGCACCAGGCGTGCGCATAGACGACTTCAAAGGTGGCAGGCAATTTATCGTTCCGGCGGAGGCCCTCGTACCGCTCTACCATTCGCCGCCACGCCGCGGGGGTCGATAATCCACGGCGGCGTCCGCGTAAGCTGTTGACCGCTCCGGTACCGCGCAGATCGCGCATCACGCCCCGGACATCGTCGTAATTTACGGTAATGAGTTCCGTTTCCAACACTGGGGCATCGAAACCCGCCCGGATCAAAGCGTCGCCGACGTCGTGCATATCGATAAACGGATTAACGCGCGGCGATGGATCGACTCCGGCCCACGCGTAGCGAAGTTCTTGTAGCGTATCTGGGCCGAGACTCGAAAACAGCAGCAATCCGGGCTGCTTGAGGACCCGCCTGCACTCCGCGAACAATCGATCTAGATCCTCGCACCATTGAAACGTCAGGCTCGAAAAGACGAAATCGACCGCGGCGTCCGTTACCGGAAGGGCCTCGGCGTCGGCACAAATGTAGGAATGCGAAGAACGCCACCGCTTCGTCTTAGAGCGTGCGAAGGCCAACATTGACGGCGCCAAGTCCAGCAGCAATGTTCGCGCCCCGCGATAACGCCGCGCAAGTGCACGCGAGCAGTAGCCTGTGCCAGCGCCGATATCCAGGATCGTATGTGGTTCGATACGAACGGCGTCGAGGTTTTCCAGCAGGCGGTCGACGACGAGTCGCTGCAACTCGGCGTGCTCATCATAAGTTTCGGCGGCGCTATCGAACGCTCGGCGCACCCGCAGCTTATCGAGCTTGCCGCCAGAGTCGCTGCTCATGCGGCGTTTTGTGCGAAGGCGCCCGCCAGAGCGGTGACTAAGGCATCGATGTCCGCTTTCGTGTGCGCCGCGCTGATACAAATTCTCAGGCGCGCGGTGCCCGCGGGCACGGTCGGCGGACGAATGGCTCGGGCGTAGATACCGGCCTCACGCAACTTCGCCGCGATCGCCAGCGCCGCGCTATCTTCGCCAACGAGGACCGGCTGGATGGGAGTCGTCGACTCGAGTAGCGGCAGGGTCGCGGCCCGGGACCGGAAATAGGCAATGTTCTCCGCCAGTGCACGGTGAAGGGCGCCGTCGCCGGCGAGCAAATCCAGCGCCGCGATCGTTGCTGCGGCGATCGCCGGGGGCGGGGCGGTGTCGTAGATGAACGTGCGGCTGCGTTGAATAAGCGCGTCGATCAAGCGGTCGCTGCCTACTACGGCAGCGCCCGCGGTGCCTAAAGCTTTTCCGAAGGTAACGATCAAGATCGGCAAATCGTCCTGGCCTAGGCCAAATGCGGCGCTCGCGCCGCGCCCTTGCGCAACGACGCCGAAGCCGTGAGCATCGTCGCCGATAAAGACCGCTTCGTGCGCTGCCGCTAGGCGCGCTAACTGATCCAGCGGGGCTAGGTCGCCATCCATACTGAATACCGTGTCGGTGATGATCCAGCGCCCGCCCGCGTGCGACTCGGAAAGAGCAGCTTCGAGGGCGCGTATATCGCAATGGGGGTAACGAGTATGCGCAGCGCGGCAGAGTGCCACGGCGTCGATTAAGGAAGCGTGGTTCAGGCGGTCGTGGTAGACGTGATCGTGGCGCCCAATGAGAGCGCCGATGACACCAAGATTGGCCATGTAGCCAGAAGAGTAGACGAGAGCCCGGTCGCGTTTCAGGAAGCTTGCGAGGCGACGCTCCAGCTCGCAATGCACGGTGCTGCGCCCGGACAGCAAGGCCGAAGCTCCACTACCGACGCCATAGCGCCCTACCCCTTCGCGCGCGGCTTCACAGACCGCCGGATGCGCGCTCAAACCAAGATAATCGTTACTAGAGAAATTCAATAGCGCTCGATCGCCTATGTTGATCAACCGTCCCTGCGCTGTGGAGTTTGCCTCGACGGTCCGTAGGCGATTGGCGGCTCGATGGTCGGATAGGATGCGTGATAGACGCCCTTCTAGCGCATGCATGAGCGAACCTGTAGCGGCGCTACTGCGAATGCGGCGTGATGCCGAGCTTTGCGAACAAAACCCGATCCACATCCGCGACGGGATTGGGGGTAGTCAGGAGGCGCTCGCCATAGAAAATCGAGTTCGCACCGGCAAAGAAACACAACGCTTGGGCTTCGTCGCTCATGGCCTCGCGCCCGGCCGACAGTCTAACCATGGATTTCGGCATCATAATGCGGGCCCCGGCGACCATTCGCACGACTTCCAAGACGTCCGTATCGGGGACGCAATCGAGTGGCGTACCGCCAACTTTCACGAGCAGGTTTATGGGGACGCTTTCCGGATGAACCGGTAAGTTCGCCAGGTTGAGTAGGAGATTCGCTCGATCCGTTTCGGTCTCGCCCATCCCGACGATGCCGCCGCAGCAAATGTTGATCCCCTCTTCGCGAACGACTTCAAGTGTATCGAGGCGCGCCTGATAAGTTCGGGTGGTGACGATCTCGGCGTAGAATTCCGGGGATGTATCCAAGTTGTGATTGTAATAGTCGAGGCCCGCTTCCTTTAGCTGTTTGGCTTGGTCGGAATTCAACATACCGAGGGTTACGCAGGCTTCCAAGCCGACGGCTTTCACTGCTTTGACCAGCGGGATAACTTCCGTTAAGTCACTCTGTTTCGGCGACCGCCACGCGGCGCCCATACAGAAACGGGTGGCGCCGTTAGCCTTAGCGTTTTCGGCAGCGGCGAGGACGGTGGCGACATCGAGCAGCGCTTCCGATTCGACGCCGGCGTCGAAATGAGCGCTTTGCGGACAGTACGCACAATCTTCGGGACAACCTCCGCTTTTGATATTCAAAAGGGTGCTGAGCTGAACTTCGTTGGGGTCAAACGTCGCACGATGCGCGCTATGAGCGGCGAACAGGAGATCGCACAGCGGTTGCCCCAATAATGCTTTCACTTCTTCGGTGCGCCAGTCATGGCGCAGCGTGACCGGTGACTCAACGTGGTGTGCTTGTGCGCTTACGGCAGATGCCATAGGGTGACTCCTTCTGTCATCCGAAGTTAATCGATGAGGACATCGAAAGATGCGGGTCGAGTTGCAACCGTCAACGTTAGACCAAGGCGGTTTTCGTTACAACTGGTCAAAAATTGTACGGCGTTTTCCCCTGTTGGAGCAACTACCGGTACAAGCCTGCCGGTTATGCGGTCAACAGACAGAAAGGGCCGAGATCTGTACGGACTGCCGGACGGATCTACCGTGGCGCACGGCCCCGTGGCGAAGACGGCTTTCGCACGTAGATGAAGTTCGCGCAAGTTTCGACTTTGTATACCCGATCCGGCAACTCCTCCACCGCATGAAATACGGTAAAGAACTCGCCTGCGCGAGACTGCTCGGTGAGTTAGCTGCGGTAGGGCTGCCGGACTTCGAACAGCTGCCGCCGGATGCCGTGCTGTTTCCGGTGCCAGTCTCGCGAGGCCGAGCCATCGTTCGCGGATTCAATCAGGCAATGGAACTGGCGCTGCCGCTCGGGCGCATAAAGAGCCTGGAAATCGACGGGGAGAGCATTTACAAACGACGTGCTGACCACCGGAGCAACCGCGTCGGCGATGGCCGGCGCCCTCAAAGCAGCGGGCGCGAGACGGGTTCTCGTCTGGACGATAGCGGCCGCGTGACGATATCAGGTATCGAGGTTAGTAACGGATAAGGCGTGTTGTTCGATGAAATTCCGCCTCGGCTCCACCTGATCGCCCATCAGCGTGGAAAATATTTGGTCGGCCGCTACACCGTCTTCGATCTGGACCCGCACGAGATTTCTCGTTTCGGCGTTCATCGTCGTATCCCATAATTGGTCGGGATTCATCTCCCCCAAGCCCTTATAGCGCTGCACGTGAATGGACCGTCGGGTGTCGTTTAGCAACCAGTCGAATGCGTGACGCAAAGAATCGACCGAACGTTCGTGGTCGGCACGACGCACGGTTAACTGGGCTTGCTCGGCGTCGAGGATTTCACCCATTGTCGATAGGCGCCGGTATTCGCTGGAAGCAAAGAATTCGCTGCTAAAGCGATGCTCTGTCTGTAGTCCGTGCAGGGTCACAGAGAAGCAGACTTCCCAATTGTCGATAGTGCGGTAATCGACCTCGCTGGTAAAAGAGATCGTGCTGTCCGTACGTTCGATTAGAAACGCGGAAACATCTTGAACCAATTGAATTATAACGTTTTTATCTATTTGCTCCGGTTGAGATAAGGGCGCGATACGGCGCATGGCTTGCAGTATCATGGGGTCGTAGCGACGCGCTAACCGCGCCGTGGTCTCGTTCAACGCTAGATATTGCTCTGCCATTTCCGCTATTCGCTCTGCGCCGTGCGTCTCGTCATCCAGCTCGAAAGTGACGTCTTGAATCGCTAACTCCATGACATACGCATCCAGCTCGAGATCATCTTTAAGGTAGCGCTCCTTCTTTCCCTTTTTAACTTTGTACAACGGCGGCTGCGCTATAAAAACGTGGCCTCGCTCTATGAGTTCCGGCATCTGACGATAAAAAAAGGTCAGCAATAACGTACGAATGTGCGAACCATCGACGTCGGCGTCCGTCATGATGATGATCCTGTGGTAACGCAGTTTTGCCGGATCGTACTCGTCAGCACCGATCCCACAGCCGAGCGCGGTAATCAGGGTAGCGACTTCGGTCGACGACAGCATTTTGTCGAACCGGGCTTTCTCTACGTTGAGAATCTTTCCTTTCAAGGGTAGAACCGCCTGGTATCGCCGATGCCTGCCCTGCTTGGCCGAGCCGCCAGCAGAATCACCTTCGACGATGAACAGTTCAGATTTAGCGGGGTCGCGCTCCTGGCAATCGGCCAACTTGCCCGGCAAACCGGCGACGTCGAGGGCCGTTTTCCGCCGAGTCAACTCTCTCGCTTTACGTGCCGCCTCGCGCGCCCGGGCCGCATCGATGATCTTACCCATCACGGCTTTGGCATCTTGCGGGCGCTCTAACAAAAAAGCGTTGAGATGTTCTGCCAAAACCGATTCGACGGCCCCTTTTACCTCACTCGACACAAGCTTTTCTTTTGTCTGCGAGGAAAACTTCGGGTCTGCGACTTTAACGGAAAGAACGGCGGTCAACCCTTCCCTGACATCCTCCCCCGAAACCGCGACCTTGTTCTTCGTCGCTATACCCGCCTTGTCGATGTAGGTGTTCAGGGTACGGGTCAACGCGGACCGAAAACCCGCGAGATGGGTACCTCCGTCACGTTGCGGAATGTTATTGGTATAGCAGAAGATGTTTTCTTGGTAAGAATCGTTCCATTGCATCGCCAACTCAACATCAACGGCATCGCGCCGGTCGGTCAGGTGGATTACACCGTCGTGCAGGGGCGTTTTCGTTCGATTTAAATGGCTCACGAAAGCGGCGATACCGCCCTGATATTCGAAAGTATCCGACTTTTGTGAGCGCTCGTCGGTAAGATTAATGCGCAGTCCAGAATTGAGAAAAGACAATTCCCGCAGGCGGCTCGCGAGAATATCGTAATGGAATTCAATATTTCGAAAAACGGTTGCCGCGGGAAAGAAAGTGATCTTCGTGCCGGTACGATCGGTCTCTCCGACCGCCTTCAACGCGTCAACGGGAACTCCGTTTTCATAATGTTGCTTCCAGATTGACCCGTCTTTGTAGACGGTCAAAAGAAGACTCTCGGATAACGCGTTGACGACGGAAACACCGACTCCGTGGAGGCCTCCGGAGACTTTATAGGAATCATCGTCAAATTTCCCGCCGGCGTGCAAGGTTGTCATAATGACCTCTGCCGCGGAGGTATTCTCCTCCTGGTGGAAATCTACCGGTATGCCGCGACCATCATCGACCACGGTAATGGCGTTTTCGGCCTTTATTTTCACGTCTATCGTCGAGCAATAGCCGGCCAGCGCTTCGTCAACGCTGTTATCGACTACTTCAAAAACCATGTGGTGAAGACCCGTCCCATCGTCGGTATCACCGATATACATGCCAGGGCGTTTTCGTACCGCATCCAAGCCCTTTAAAACCTTGATATTCGACGACGTGTAGTTTGGTTCGTCCGCCATGTCTTACTCCTGATCTCTATCCATTTGCTGTCATCGCCCGGATTTCTCCTTGTTCCACGTGAAACATTCTTGCCGATTCACGGAGACTCTCCGATAGGTCCGTTGCTTCTATCGCGGTAAGAAAGGTCTGCGCTTTGGTGCTCAACAAATTCCTTATCGCTAGCTCCCGCGCCGATCGATCGAGTTCCGCGGCTAGGTCATCTACCAGCAAGATCGGTTGCTCCAGCGCGTTCTCGCTGATGTACGACGCTTGGGCGGCAACGATAGCAGCTATTATCAGCTTCCCTTGCCCTCTTGAGACCGTAGATTTAGCGGGTTTTCCACCGATCGTTATCCGCAGTTCACCCCGGTGCGGGCCAGTCGTCGTTGTACCAATTTCTCTGTCCTTCGCCCAGTTCTCATCCAATAAATCGCCAAGTCGTCGACTCGCGCGCCAGCCTCTACGATATTCCAGACTTAAAGGACCGACAACCGAACTCGACGGCGTCTCCCCCAAATACTCGTTTATCTTCGACACGCAATCGAGGCGCCATCGATCCAGACGGTCCGCTGCTACCGATATCTGTTCATGCCAATTTGCAGCTTGTGTACGTTCTGCTCTAAACCGCAATAATGTGTTCCTTTGCTTCAGACCTCGGTGGTAACTCTTTAGTACCATCAGGTATTCGTGTTCCACGTGGAACAACAACCGATCCAATAAAGCCCGTCGATTAGCCGGTCCGCCTGCTAACAGCGAATAAGAATCCGTACTAAAGGTTATAATAGGAATAAGACGCGCTATTGCGGACGCCACCGTCACGGCTTCGCCATTAAACCTAATTCTCGTTGCGGTCGACGTCTTCTCAATACCGACGCGATTGGCCAGACCCGCCCTGTTGGTAAGTTCCCCGTTAACGACTAGCGCCTTTTTACCGTGCGAGATCACGTCCGAGACGCGCGCTGTTCTAAAAGAACGACCGGTTGCCAGAAAATGAATGGACTCCAGCAGACTCGTTTTCCCGCTCCCGTTAGGGCCGCAGATAAGATTCATTCCGGCACACGGTCTGATTTCCGCAACGCGGACACGCCGTACGTCCCTTACCGATAAAGCCTTTAACTGCACATTTTACTATCTATCCAAGACAACTCAGAGCCTCATCGGCATAACGACATATCTGGCCGTTTCGTCATTCGGATCCTGAATCAAACAACTGCTATTAGAATCGATGAAATCGACCCTTACTCGTTCGCATTTCAGCACCGACAACACGTCGAGCAAATACGACACATTAAACCCGATCTCGAGTTCTTCCCCGTCATATTCGACTTCGAGTTCTTCTTCTGCCTCCTCCTGTTCCGGGTTATGCGCGATCGCCGTCATCTGGTTGTTGCTCAACACCACCCGAACGCCGCGGAACTTCTCGTTTGAAAGGATAGACGCCCTCGCTAAACCGGCCTTGAGGACCTCCCTCTCCGCGAAAACTCGCTTTTCCCCTGCCCGCGGTATAACCCGTTCGTAATCCGGAAACCGCCCGTCCACCAACTTGGTTGTCAGCGTCTGCCCGTCTCGGGATACCTTCATGTGATTGCCACCGATGGCTATTTTTATCGGACTTTCCGCCCCGCCGAGCATCCGCATAATCTCGACGACCCCTTTTCTTGGAACGATGATCTGACGTGCCTCTCCAGTTTCTATCTCCACTTCTCGGTCACAAAGCGCCAACCGATGACCGTCTGTCGCCACCGTTCTTATTTGCGATTCACTGACCTCCAGTAGCAGACCGTTGAGATAGTAACGCACGTCCTGATGTGCCATAGCGAATTGTGTACCCTCTACCAACGCTCTCAGCGTTTCTACCGGTAACTCAAATTCGACGAACGGCTCGAAAGAACCGATACTGGGGAACTCTGTAGCCGGTTGCGTCGCGAGCAGAAAACGGCTTCGACCCGATTGGATCTTTACTTTCTCTTCCTTAATCGCAAAAGTCATTTCCGCTTCGGCGGGCAAAGCTCTACAGATATCGAGGAATTTCCTCGCCGGCACCGTGATCGTGCCTGCCTGTTCGATCGACGCCCCTAAGTCGACGATAACCTCTACCTCCATGTCGGTAGCCGTTAACGTAATTCTCCCTTCCTCATCGGCAGTAACCAAAACATTTCCCAAAATCGGCAAAGTTTGTCTTCGCTCGACAACGTTATTGATTGCCTGCAACGGCATGAGAAGATTTTCTCTATTAATAGTAATCTTCATTTAAAATAGTACCAATTATTGTATTTATAACAGCCCCGATATCTGTGTTTAACCGAAATTTATTTATATTTATCCGATAGTTAATTGGCTCTTACCCTGTTGGTAAAGGCGAGACGACTTATGGGTTTCCTGTGGACGAAATGTGTATAAGTTGCTCGCCCGTTTGTATGCCCCGCTTACACACAGGCTTTCACGTCGTTAGGATCCGCTCCAAATTGACAAAATCCTCATTGATGCGCGTTTCACTACGCCGCAAATCTGCTATTTTTCGGCACGCATGGATCACCGTCGTATGGTCCCGCCCGCCGAAGGCATCACCGATTTCCGGCAGACTATGATTTGTCAGTTCCTTCGATAAAGCCATCGCAATTTGTCTTGGTCTAGCGATAGAGCGGCTACGGCGCTTTGAAAGTAGATCGGCGACCCGCATCTTGTAGTATTCAGCTACCGTTTTCTGAATATTCTCTATCGTGACCATCTTGTCCTGCAACGCAAGCAAATCCTTCAGCGCCGCTTTGGCAAAATACAGTGTTATGGCTTGGCCTGTGAAGTGAGCGTTTGCTATCAACCTATGCAGCGCTCCTTCGAGCTCCCGAATATTAGAACGGAATCTCTTACCAACGAAAAAAGCCACTTCGTCCGGTAAGAACACTCCCGTTTGCTGAGCCTTGCTCTTTAAGATCGCCACCCTCGTTTCTAATTCCGGTGGCTCTATCGCAACCGTAAGGCCCCACCCAAACCTAGATTTCAGCCGTTCCTCAACGCCAGAAACTTCCTTCGGATAGCGGTCGCAGGTGAGGATAATTTGCTGTTGCCCCTCCAATAACGCATTGAAGGTATGAAAGAATTCTTCCTGGGATCGCTCCTTACCGGCGAAAAACTGAATGTCGTCAATGAGTAAGGCGTCTACGGAGCGGTAAAAGCGCTTGAAGTCATTAATAGCATTGTGCTGCAAGGCCTTCACCATATCGGCGACGAAACGCTCGGAGTGCAGATAGACGACACTGGCGTTCGGGCGACCCTGAACGAGCAGATTGCCGACCGCGTGCATCAGATGCGTTTTCCCAAGTCCGACGCCACCACAGATAAAAAGCGGGTTATAAGCTTTTCCCGGGTTCTCCGCGATCTGTAGCGACGCAGCTCTTGCCAGCTGGTTCGACTTACCTTCGACAAAGTTTTCGAACGTGAAATCGCTCTTCAAGCGCGTCACGTTCTTGTTGTTCTTTACCGGCCTGGCCGGTTGTACAGGCGGTTCGCTCAGCCGCGAGCTCCCGACCGGCCGTTCACCGCCCGGCCTCTCCCTGGAACCAACCGATAAGGACATCGCCACAGGTTCCTCTGGCGATAATTCGGACAGCAACGTTTCTATCCGCGCCGAGTACTTCTCCCGGATCCAGTCGAGGACAAAGCGGTTCGGCGCTAGTAGCTCCAATTCGTTAGTTTTTTCAACTACATGCAGTGGCCGTATCCAGGTGTTGTACTGTTGAGAGGTCAGCTCAGCTTCGAGATGTTTAAGGCATTTTTGCCAAACTGCCGGGTCCAATGGCCATTCCCTTTATTGGTCGTTTGCGGTTGCGCGGAGGACCGAGTTTAACCCTCATCATCGGAGTTATCCACAGTCGCCGTCACTCCTTAGTCAATTGACACATCAAGAGCCAGGAGCGTACAATCCGCTCGCCCTGAAGATGCGCCAAACTAACTGATTAAGCGAAGAAAACAACCTCACTGTAGACATGAAAAGAACTTTCCAACCCAGTAGATTGAAGCGCGCGCGCCGGCACGGGTTTCGCGCTCGCATGGCCACGAAAGCAGGTCGACGTGTGCTCAAATCGAGACGCGCAAAAGGCCGGGCGCGCCTGACCTCCTAAGCACCGCTTTGCGCTCTTCAGAGCGGCCGTTCCCGAAATCTATGCGATTGCTCAAACCGATCGAGTTTCAGCACACGTTCGCGCAGGGGAAACGATACCGGTGCCGTTTTTTCACGGTAACGGCATGCGTCAACGAACTGAAACACCCTCGCCTCGGTTTGGCAATAAGTCGTAAACACGCCCCGCGCGCTGTCGAACGCAACCGCATCAAACGCGTGGTGCGCGAGAGTTTCCGTTGCAACGCGACTAGAATGGGCCCGGTCGATATCGTCGTCCAAGCCACCGCGACCGCACGCTCTGAATCGAGCGACGTCTTGTCCCGCAAACTCGAAGTTTTGTGGAGCAAATTAGAATAACAAACCGGATACATCATCCGGAACCCGACAGCTACTGGACCGTTTTTACATGGACAACACGCGTCTATTCTTGGTAATCGCTTTATCGTTTGTATCTTTGATGCTGTGGGAAGCGTGGCAGCGCGATTACCGTATTTCGCAACCGGCACCGCCACGAAGCGACGCACCACAGCCTAATATCACCGAAACGCCGATGGTCGAAACGCCAGCGCTAGAAACGCTGCCGTCCGCCGCCGAGCCAACACCATCAACCGCTTCCCTGGCGTACGAACCGGCGGTCGCCGCGACGGACACGGTTTCGGTAAAAACCGATTTGCTCGAGGTCGACATCAACTTACTCGGGGGCGGAATAACGAGAGCGGCATTAGTAAAGTACCCGATCGAAATCGATCAACCAGAAAACCTCTTTACGCTGCTTGCGCAGACCGAAGAACGCTTCTTCATTCACCAGGGAGGACTTAAGAGCAGGGGCGACGCACCCGACCATCGGTCACCCTTTACGGCAGCGGCCCGCGATTATCGTCTTGCCCAAAGTGACGAGAAAATGTCGGTCGACCTGCAATGGCAGGCTGCAACCGGTCTCGTCGTTACCAAACGATTCACTTTCACCCGCGGCAGCTATGTCGTCGACATAGACTACCTCATCAACAACGGAACACTCGACCAATGGAACGGTCGTGTCTACGAACAACTTCAACGTACCAAAGAAAGTTCCCGAAAAGGTGTCGTCTACACTTTCACCGGCGCAGCATTGTCGACGCCCGAGAAACGCTACGAGAAATTTGACTACGACGATTTGCAAGACGCCGCTTTAGACGTCGAAGTGAAAGACGGTTGGGTAGGGGTCCTGGAACATTATTTTGTCAGCGCATTGGTGCCGCCACCAGAAAATAAAAGTCACTATTATTCTTTGATCCTGGACGACACCCGTTACGCCGTCGGTTATTGGGGGCCGGCGCTAGCGCTTTCCGCCGGTGAGAGCGGTGCTATCCAGTCGTCGATCTACATTGGACCAAAATTGCAGGAAGTTTTGCACGATGTCGCGCCGGGCCTCGAACTAACCGTTGATTTCGGCGTGCTCTGGTTCATTGCAAAGCCGCTGTTCATTGTCTTGCAATTTATCAAGGACCTCACCGGAAATTGGGGTTGGGCCATCATTCTCCTCACCATGCTGTTGAAACTAGCCTTTTATCCGCTTTCGGCGGCCGGGTATCGATCGATGGCGAAAATGCGAACGGTGCAGCCCCGCATGTTGGCGATTAAGGAACGCTATGGCAGCGACCGAACGCGGCTGAATCAGGCGATGATGGAGCTTTACAAAGAAGAAAAGATCAACCCGCTCGGCGGCTGTCTTCCGATCCTCGTCCAGATACCGGTTTTCATTTCTCTCTATTGGGTTCTTCTCGAAAGCGTCGAGCTACGCCAGGCACCCTTTGCTTTATGGTTATCGGATCTCTCGTCGAAGGATCCTTTCTACGTTTTGCCGCTAATCATGGGTGTCAGCATGTGGTTTCAGCAAAAGCTGAACCCCGCGCCTATCGATCCCATTCAGCAGAAAGTTATGCAAATCCTACCCGTCGCATTCACGATCTTTTTTATGTTCTTCCCATCCGGGCTCGTGCTCTACTGGGTGATCAACAATATCCTATCTATCGCGCAGCAGTGGATGATCACGCGCAGTATAGAGAATGCGGCGAAAACTTAGCCGCTGTCCTTAAAGTAATTCGATTCACTCGCGTGTTTCGCTTCAAACCGATCAAACCTTTATTGCGCCACCCAGGGGTCGAGCCTAGACCGTGCGCCGGCAAGAAGCCGCCGTGCCGCCCGTAACGGACACAATCGCCGCCCTCGCGACGCCGGTAGGGCGCGGCGCCCTCGGGGTCGTCCGCGTTTCGGGACCGGATGTCAAACGCGTCGGCCGACGGCTCAGCGGAGAATTACCGGCCCCGAGAGTAGCTTCATGCCGTACGATTTATGGTCCGGACGGGCAGCCCATCGACGAAGCGATCGTACTCTATTTTGCCGGGCCGAAATCGTTTACCGGCGAAGATATCTTGGAAATCCAAACGCACGGCGGCAACGTTGTTACCGGTGAAGTTCTGCGTGCAGTGTTCGCAGCCGGTGCGCGACCGGCGGCCGCCGGTGAGTTCACCGAGCGAGCCTTCCTAAACGGGAAAATCGATCTCATTCAGGCTGAAGCCATCGCCGACTTGATCGAAAGCGCGTCCACCCGCGCCGCCCGCCTGGCGCATCAGTCTCTAACGGGACGGTTTTCTTCCGAAGTTGCGAGCATCGGCAGAGAACTCGAAGCGATTCGCGTTCAATTGGAGGCTACCATCGATTTTCCGGACGAGGCGATGCCGGAAAGCGCCATCGAACAATGGCGACAAAGCGCCATCTCGGTTCGCGAGCGCCTCGCTGAATTGCAGCAGCGAGCAGCGCGCGGCGCAAAATTGAATCAGGGCCTCGATATCGCCATTGTCGGTCGACCAAACGTCGGCAAGTCGACCTTACTGAATGCGCTCGCCCAGGAAGACCGGGCGATCGTCACCAATGAGCCAGGAACGACCCGCGATGTGCTGTCGGTTACGATCGATGTTGAGGGCCTTTCCGTACGACTTCACGATACGGCGGGCCTACACGAAGCAGAAAACGCAATCGAAAGAGAAGGTATGCGACGCGCTCTGCAGACAGTAGACCGTTCCGACGCCGTGTTCCACTTGATCCTCGGCGAATCCGAGCAGCGCGACGTTCTAGTCGACGGCTTATCCATTCCGGTGTTTACCATCCGGAACAAAATCGATCTGGCACATTTATCGCCTTCAATCGAACGCCGTTCTAATGGGGTCTATGCTCAAATATCCGCTAAACACGAGCAAGGTCTAGACTTGTTGTTATCGGCGCTCCAGGATTGCTTCGAAACGGCCGGGGACGGCGATAGCGCGTTTCTTGCACGCGAACGCCACTTCGTCGCACTGCGTTGTGCAGCCGAAGCACTCGATTTCGATCACGGGACACTGTACAGCGACGCGCCCGAACTAGCAGCCGAGCACCTTCGCCGTGCGGGCCACGCACTCGGCACGCTGACCGGCGAATACACAAACGAAGCGCTGTTGGGCGACATATTTTCCACATTCTGTATCGGTAAGTAGGCGACCTCGGACTTCGACTTTTTTCGGCAGCGTAAACGGCGTTGCATCGATCGAAAAGTGTGACGGGCTATCGTTGTCGCTCGCTCAGCAACTGGTAGTACTCCCAAATGTCAGGGTCGTTACCGGTCTTGATGCGGTCAAGCGCTTTGGCAAGCGGCAGGAACGTCGCGCCGCTCGTCGCCTGTATGCCCGGGAACGAACCTTCCTCCAGGGTAATCCAACCCCACCGACCGCCATAATAGATCCGATGAACTTCGGCAACGTAGCTGCCGAGCGCGCGTGATATCGGAACGATCTGGTGCTCTGGGGGCGATTCTTTGCGGTAGATCCGATGCAGATCGTCGACGATCTCGTCGAGGTACTTGATGCTCACGTGCGACCAATCTAGGTCCACTTCATATTCCTCGGCAGCAAAACGAATGAACTCCTCGGCCCACTTCCGAGTGTTTTCCTGCAGTTTTTCATCTGCTTCGAACGCCCCCGTTTCCGCGCACAGGACAGCGGGGGTGAACCAAAGCAGGCACAACAACAAGCGAATTTGGCTCTTCAGCATTCGACCGCGGCTCCTCGTTTCAGTTGTTAGGCGTCATCATCATGGTCCGTTGCCGCAAACAAGGCCGCGGATTCCTCCACAAATCGTTCGAGCGATTTGCCTTCAGAAATTCGTGCGGCCGGCGGCATTACTTCATTGATGTAGTCAGGCGACCCCGAGAATTCCATCTTCTCGAGGATCGTGGGGAAAATCGTCAAGCAGAGCAAAAAGCCCGCTATCGCGCCGGCAAACTTCCATCGTTGCATGCTTGCCAGGTTGGTCGCTATGTGTAGGGTAAGCCAGAGTACGGAGCCCAATAGAGCGAAGCTGACTAGCAGACTGAAAACCGTACTGATCGTGGTATTAAGCGAATTGTATAATAACAATTCATGACAGTAGACCACGGCGCTTTGTGCCAAGAGATAGGACATCACTAGCCCGAATTGCGTCTGGAAGCGGCCTTCGTGCTTGACGACTCGGCCGACGATGGCCCAGAAAGCCGCTATCATGAAGCCAACCGCCATTACTCCGAAAAACCCAAACGCGATCTCCTCCCACCGGATTTCCGCAAAAGTATTCAGCCATTGTTCTGCAATCGCCACGACGGCGACCAGGCAGACGATGACGAACAACGCTGGAGCGCCACCGAGCCGGTTTATCAGCCAATCCACGCCCCCTATTCGAACGGTATCCGTTACCGGGTGCGCGGCCGCATAAATTCTCACCCGCACTCTGCCGAAGCCGTATTCTTCCCCGGAATGTAGGCGCGCGGACCCGTCCATGCGGCCGTGCCGTTCCGTGCGCACACCGTTCAAACTGTCCAAGTCGACTAATACCGGCTCGCCTTCCTCGCCGGTCTCCAGCGACGCGTGATACGGACTGACCGTCTCGTCGGCGAGGATCAAATCATTATCGAACGCCCGACCGATCGAAAGCCGAGGTCCACTAGCGCGACAGCGTTCGAGTATGCGCCCCGCTCGGCTTACGACTTCGAACACTACTTCCATTGAACGTTTGCGACAAATTTTCGTGCGAAATCCAAAGCCAGACCTTGCTCGACGCCCGCTAATGTAAAGTGACTGATCAGCGCGCTTTTGTTTCTGTGCACGGAAGCACCGAAAAACAGCACGTCGTAAAGCCCTCGGTACCGTCGATATTCGCGCACACAAAATGCACTCTTGGTCACCACCTGCCTATCGCCCAAAGAGCGCGACCGCACGAAGTCCTCGTGACAGACGAACCGCGTTACGTCCTCTTTGCCCGCGTCATTATCAGGGTAGGCGTTGGCGATCTTTTCTTTATACATGTTGTAGAACTGCAGGGTGTTGAGTTCGTCTGTCTCGAGCCAGTTAAATTGATAAGCGACGTTACCGGTGTTGAATTCGCTCGACAAATAGATCTGTTCTTCGCTGTTACAAGACGTAGCGGAATGGGCATAGCGGATCTCCGGATCGTCATCCGAGAAACCCCAACAACGGATGTGCGCGCCCAATTCGCTTGGGACTACAGCATCACCGAAGTTCGCCGCCTCCCAGGGCGACCGAACGAGGGCCCCGATCACCTCGCGTTGATTCGCCTTCAGCTGTTTTGCTACGACCGTATCGATCTCGCCGACATCGACCGCCGTTCGGGCCGATCGCGCGACGAAGGCGGCCAGTCGGTTGAGCGGCACCAGAAAGCTCAATTGGTTGCCGGCGGTAGCGACATTGACGCCGATGACCCGGCCCGCCGCGTTCAGAACCGGCCCACCACTCATGCCCGGGTTCACTGATCCAGAAAAGTGGATCCGTTCGTACACGCTGTAAGCAGCGATGCCGTTATAGGTGCCCGGGATCACCGTCCAACCCAGGTCGTGTGGATTGCCGATGGAATAAATAGATTCGCCCTGCGCGGGTAGACCCGCGGCGAGCCGCAGATAATAGCCGGGGGCGTCGTCGAGCCGCAGCAGCGCAAGATCGTTGACGACGTCGAGGTTGATCAGTGATAGCGAACCTTTTTCGCCATTGTGGCGGACGAATTCGATGCTGTACCGTTTGGGATGATTCGCGTATTCCGCGATCACATGGTAGTTCGTGACAAACTCGCCGTCGGCGCTGATCAAGAAACCGGAACCCAGTCCGGCCTGCTTTCCCGACGAACGATCGAGTATCCGGACTTGGTAGATACGATCGCTGTATTCGCTAAACAGCGTCCGCGCGTCGTTTGCCATTGCAGTCCACGCAGCTCCAAAGAACAGCGTCGCCGCGAGCGCGGCTGCTTGAAAATGGTCCTGCAGGCAGTCTCCGTCGACGCCCGCGTGGCGGCGGGACCGCATTGCTAGTAAGATCCCAATTCCCATCCATCTGCCTCGTTTATTCTTTCCCGCGGCAAGCCGCTGGCTGCCCGGCTAGGGCGCCAACGGGTTGACCCGCATTGGAAATTCCGCGGCAGTGTAGCTTGGATCCAAGGGGCTGGCGAATGGCGACGCGACGGGCGGCGATAGCTTGTCCCCGGAGGAAAAACGACACGACATATTCGCACTGAACCGCGGCGCGGATAGTCCGAAAAGGGGCTCGATGAGCGCTCTAATTGAAGTTTCCTACGGTGAGTTGATCGACAAGATCACGATCTTGGAAATTAAATTCCGAAACATCACCGATCCGGGACAACGCGGAAACGTTGAACGCGAATTGGCGGTCCTCAACGACGCTTGGTTACGGCTCGGTATCGATTCCGACGCGATTGCCGCTGAACGGGCCGAATTAAAAACGATCAATGAAAAGCTGTGGGATATCGAAGATCAAATCAGGCGCAAGGAGGCCGATAAGGCATTCGACGAAATTTTCATTGAACTAGCGCGCAGCGTGTACCGAACTAATGACGACAGAGCCCGGACGAAGCGAGCGATCAACGAGCGGCTCGGTTCAAACCTAGTTGAAGAGAAGTCCTATCAGTCGTACTGAGCAGCCGTCGATCCTCGTGCACGTAACGGGCGACCGGATCGGCGATGCTTTGATAAAGTGGCCGGCCATCGTCGCGCTGAAAAACGCACTACCGGATTATCGACTGGTGTGGTTGGCGGGTTTGCGCAAGAGCGTCTTCAGCGACGCTCTCGCGTCGCTCGCCGAGGGGGTCATCGACGAGGTGCGGGATATGGCCGGCATCGGCGTAAGTTGGCGGGAGCTGATGCGGCCGCCACCGCCAGGAAAATTCGATATCGTCGTCGCGACGGAAGCCAAAATCCGTAACGCCGTGCTACTGAAACGCATTGCCCACGAAGTCTTCATTTCTCCGGCGTTGAATTTTCGTCTATCGGACCGAAAACCGGCCCCCGACCGCCCCTATCCCGACGCAGTATTCGAACAGATGCGCTGCCTGGCGACGCTGGCCGCCGGTCGCGAGCTGGATGTCGATCCGAGGATCGAGGTGGGAACCGAAAACGAGCACTTAGCCGCCGAGCTCTTGCCCGCCGGCGAGCGCTACGTCGGCCTGGCGGTAGGCGCAGCCGGGAAGGTTAAGCGGTGGCCGTTAGCGCGTTATATAGAACTGGCGAAACGATTGCGGGAAAAGGGGCGAACACCCGTCTTTTTTTTGGGGCCGGAGGAGGTTTCTCTGTATGGGGAAATACGGGATGCGCAGCCGGCGGCCCTGTTCCCGGAGCAGGATCCGCGTGCTCGGGGGCGCACGGGTCCGCTGCTCACCATTGCCTTGGCACAGCGTATTGCGCTCGGCGTGGCCAACGATGCAGGCGGTGGGCACCTCCTCGCCGCGGGCGGGCAACGCTTGATCACGTTGTTCGGACGGACGAACGTCGACAAATTCAAACCGCCTTATGGTTCGCGGATCGTGATCACGGCAAGCGAGTACGGCGGCACCGACGTGGCGTTGATCCCGGTGGAGCGGGTAAGCGAAGCGATCGATGCCGTATTCCAGGTGGACGCGCGATGAGTGCGCCGCGGCGGTTGCTGTTCGTGACCTTGAGTAATATCGGCGATTTAGTGATGACGACGCCGTTGCTCGAAGCCCTGCATCTGTCCTACCCGAGCCACCGCATCGACGTCGTCGCCGACGCGCGTTCCTCCGAATTGCTGACGCCGTGCCCGTATCTCGGGCGTCTCCTGCACAAAGACAAAAAAGCAGGATGGCGAGGCTCTTGGGAACTTTTGGCAACGCTCCGGGAGCAAACCTACGACGCGGCAGTAGATTTGCGTACCGCGTTCCTGACGCTGCTGATCCGCTGTGGCCAGCGCGGCGTCAAGCGCCGCGGCACTTCCGCGGGCGCGCACGCGGTACAGCATCACTTCACCGCACTCCGGCCGATCCTTGGACCAGACGTAGCCATCCCGCCAGCGACGCTTTGGCTCGACGAGCCGGCCCGCGCGCGCGCCGCCGATTTGTTATCCGGGATCCCGCGCGGCCGCCGCCTGGTGGTAGCGCCCGGCGCCAACTGGCCCGGTAAGATTTGGCCGACGGAACATTTTGCGGCGTTGATCAATCAAAGCGCCGAGGCCTTCGACAGCGTTATCGTGCTCGGCTCGACGGCCGATCGAGAATGCGGCGAGCACTTACGGGCCGCGGCTGAGCTGCCGGTCGCCAATCTCGCCGGGGATACCACGCTATTGGTAGCGGCGGCCTGCATGGCCGAGGCCGAGGCCTTCGTGGGCAACGATTCGGGGCTGGGGCATATGGCCGCGGCCTTGAAAGTTCCGACGCTCACCGTTTTTGGACCCGGCCAGCCCGAGCGCTATCGACCGTGGGGGCCGCGCGCCGCCGTGGTGTTGGCGCCCAACGGAGCGTTGGCCGCGCTCGACGCCACGGCCGTCTCTCGAGCATTGCACGCGCTCCTCGCCGAGCAGCAAGCCGCCTCCGGCCAGACTGCGGGTTGACGCTGGCGGTGCGGATCGCCCAAATCATGTTGGGGAAGCGTTTCGGCGGCGCCGAGCGATCCTTCGTCGATCTGTGCCGGGCCCTGGTGGCGCGAGACCACGAAGTGCTCGCAGTGTGCGAAGGCCGCGCGGACGTGCGCAGACACCTCGAGCAAATGGAAGGCATCGCTTATCGAACCCTGAAGGTGTACGGGCCTTGGGATTTCCTGGCGCGCCGAACGATAGAACGCTATTTGCGGGACTTCGGTGCCGACATCGCGCAGTTGCATCTCGCGCGCGCCGCCGGTCTCGGTGGCGCCGCCGCCCGTGCGATCGGGATCCCGACCGTGGCCAAGACTCACAATTACGTCGATTTGAAATATTATCGGGCGATCGACTATTTGGTGCCGACGACTTTGAAACAGCATAGGTTTTTGGTTGCCGGCGGGATCCCGGAGCCGAGGCTATCGCTGATCCCGAATTTCTCACCGATCGTAGCGCGGCGCGAAGCAGGCGCCGGGGGCGCTGTGGGTGACCGACCGTTGAACATTGTTGCGATCGGTCGCTTGGTCCACAAGAAAGGCTTTGATATCCTGTTGCACGCACTAGCGGCGGCCCGGCGGCACGGTGTCGTCTTCCGTTGCGCGATCGCCGGAGCCGGCCCCGAGCGGCAGGCGTTGCTTAAACTCTGCGGCGAACTCGCGCTGGAAAACGCCGTCAGCTTTCTTGGATGGCAGCATGATGTCCGCGACTGTCTCACCGGCGCCGACGTTTTCATCCTGCCGTCGCGATATGAACCGTTCGGGATCGTTTGCCTCGAGGCCATGGCGCTCGGCATACCGATTGTCGCCACACGCACCGACGGGCCGTCCGAAATCCTCGACGCTGACACAGCTACCCTGGTTCCCATCGACGAACCCGAGGACTTGGCGCGTGCGCTCGGCGACATCGCTGCCGATCCGACCGGCGCGCAACGCCGCGCGCAAGCGGCGCGCGCGCGTTTCGCGCGTGACTACAGCGAAGAGGCCGTCGTCACCCGGTATCTTGCACTCTACGCGGAGATGGCCGCGAACCGCGGCGATTCAAAGCACACCTGACGCCTCGATCCGCCCCCACACCATCTCGCTCGATACCCGGCTCAGACAGTCGCCTTTGCGCGCGCCGGCAAACTCCGGTACCTGTTCGACGCACGCGATCACGTACTCCCGCTGGCCCAGTGCATGGTTGCGGCGCCAGTCGCTCGGGCCGAACAATCCGAATACGGGGATCGAAGCGGCGGATAACACATGCATCGGCCCCGAATCATTGGTTACGGCGAAGCGCGCGCGCCGGCCGAGTTCCGCGAGCGCGGGAATGCTGAAGGCGTCGGTCGCGTCGATCCCGCCGGCGGTCGTGGTAAGCCGCTCATTTTCCGGGGCGTCGGGGCCCGCGCCGATCCAGACCGGACAGAGTCCGGCGGCGGCCAAACGCCGCCCCAGCGCTCCGAAATGAGGCCACTTTTTTTCCGGGCGAGAGGTGCTCGCATTGGCGTGAAGAAGTACGAACGTACCCTTGCCGAGCGCCTGGCGCGCCAACCAGTCGTCGACCGCGCCGCGGTCGGCGTCCGCTATGGGCAGCAGGGGCAGCGCGTCGACGCCGTGCACGCCGGCGGCGGCCAAGACCGCCGTCATCCGTTCGAAAATGTGATCCTGACCCGTCCAAGGCTCGGTCGGATGATGGGTGTAGGGGAAACGTGCGTGATTGCCTACCCTCACGGGCGCGCCGGACAGCGCGCAGAGTACCGCGGTGCGGTCGTTGCCCTGCAAATCATAGATCCGCGCGCAGGCGAGTCGCCGGATCCAGCGAAGCGTGCGTGCGGTGTTCGCGAGACCTCGGCGCGGGCGTGCGCTGACCCCCAGCGCATTCCATTCGGCAAAGAGCGGGCCAAATGGCGCCGTCGTCAGGAGGTGAAAATCGGCGTTCGGGTGGGCGCGTTGTATCGCCGCTATCAGGGGAGTCGCCATCACGACGTCGCCGAGAGCGCCGAGCTTGATGATCAGAATGTTCATGTAGCCGGGCGATTATAGCGTGGCGCGCGCGCGACGACCCGGGCCTTTCACGATACCATCGGTGCCGAACTAGGGGCCATGCGGACATGCCGTCAGTTGAATCAAGCCGGTTTCACTATCATCGTCTAAGGCACGAATTGACGAACTATTCGCTATTGAGGGCCCGTCACTGGGACGGTGGCATCATCAGCATGCATCAGTCGGGTACGCATTGGCTGAAATTCATGCTCGCCAGCGCGATAGCCGAGCATTTCGACATCCCGCCGCCTGAATATAATCATGCCAACGATATTATCGGCGGCCCCAAAGACCCGCGCCGATATCCTCAGATCCCCCTGTTGAAGAGCAGCCATAGCATTGCGCCGCTGATCATGCGCAACGCGTTCGTTTTGCGCCGGACGAAGTTGCCGCCGGTCGTATTACTGGTGCGGGATATTCGGGTTTCTCTGGTTTCGAACTACACCAAGTGGCAACAGCGCTACGCGGTGTCTTTCTCCGAATACTTGCGGGGCGACCCATCCGGACGCCGCTTCAACAGCGATATCTGGTGGTGCTTTCGGTTTTTGAACGCCTGGGGACGACTAGCCGGCCTCACGGGCGAGCTAGTCCACGTGGTGCATTACGAAAACCTGACGACGTCGCCGGAAGCCGAACTCGAACAGGCGGCCCGGCATCTCGGCTTGGCGCTGACTTCGGCGACTGTCGAAAAGGGGGTCGCGGCCGCTACCAAGTCGGCGATGGCCGGGCGCTCCGATCCGGCGCGCCCCCCGGGGGAAATAAACCGCGGCGACGGCGCGCCGATGGCAAAGTACAGCGACGCCGATCGGGCGTTCGTGCGCTCCCGCTGCGAGCGTTATTTACGCAGCGCCTTCGGCTACGATTATGCCGCCTGGTGACGGTTCTCCCGTAAGCGTTCGTAGGATTCTATCGTGTCGCTTTGCATACGTTCGAGGGAGTACGCATGGGTAGCCGGCACCGCGACCGGCGCGGCGAGCAACGCACAGGTCGATTCCACCGCGCCGCCAACATCGCGGGGCGGCACCAAGCCAGACGGGAACACGTTCTTCAGTATTTCACCAGTGCCGCCGTGGTCGTAACCAATCACGGGCGTTCCAAGGCTGAGCGACTCGACGGTCGTACGCCCGAACGCCTCCGGCTCTACGGTTAGCGAGTAGGCGATGTCGGCGAGCGCGAGGATCTCCCGCAGGTCGTCACGGTTGCCGAGGAAGGTGACGCGCGCGCCGAGTCCGTGGGCGGCAACCAGGGCCTGCAAATCCCGTTCGAAGCTGGCGCGCTTCGTGGCGGCGCCGCCGACAATAAGCCCGTGAACAGGCAGCCCGCGCTGGACGAGCTCGCCGATCATCGCGATAAAGTCCGCTTGTCCTTTCCATCGGGTCAGTCTTCCGGGAAGCACTAGCAGGCGCCTGTCGCGCAGACCGGGAAACTGCTCGCGCCACCGCGCGAGCCACTCCCGTGGCGGTTTGTAGCCGGCCGGATAACGGCGGCGATCGATGCCGCGCGGGATCACCCGGATCCGGGAGGCCGGAACGCCGGGATAGTTCGAACGGATGTAGTCACCGATGAAATCCGATATCGCGATGACCTGCTCGCCGCTCGTCATGATCCGGCTGTAGGCATTAACGGTATAGGGACCGTGCACAGTCGTGACCCAGGAGGGACGCGGCCCGGCCGGTAAACCGCGCAGGGCTCGGTAGCCGATCCACGCCGGCAACCGCGACCGCGCATGGACGATATCGATATTCTCCGTCGCAATGACGCTGCGAAGCAGGCGAATATACCTGAGTGTGCTGAGGGTCTTGGCGCCGATAGGGTAGGTAAGATGCTCGCCGCCGACGGCTTCCAGTTCCTCGACCAGGCGGCCGCCAGCGGACACGACCAACGCGCGGTGGCCCCGTTCTGCCAGGGCGGCGGCGATCTCTACCGTCCCCCGCTCGACCCCGCCGACGTCGAGGGCGGGCAGCAGCTGCAAAACGCTCAAGGCCATCTAGTGCCCTGTCCCACAATAAACGTTCACAATTCGCTGGTCTTTTTCGCCCCGGGCTGCGTTACTCGTCCTCGCGTAGAGCCCGCTACGCGTCGTCCTCGCGCCTTGCCAGTAACAAAAAATCCGGCGCGACTTATTGAAGTTTATTGTGGGACAGGACACTAGGTTTCCGACGTTCGAGTTGCGGGCGCCCAACGCTGCAAGACGAGGTCCGCGCAACGTGCGGCTTCGGCCAGCGGCGGCCGTGCCGTGAGTACGGCGCCATCCCGCCAGTTCCGATACGGCGTTACCAGGCCGCGTGCGGCGAGGTCGGCCGCAATGCCGCTAATGCGATCCTCGCGTTTCGCCGGAACTTCGAGCACGCCGACAGCGGCTCCGACGGTCAACGCTTCGTAGATCATCGAAACACTGTCGGCGCTTACCCAAGCGATGTCGGATCGCGCTAACTCGGTCACTAGCCAGCCCCGTTCGGCTTCGCGAAAAGGCACGACCGTTACGTGGTCGCCCGCGAGCTGTTGGAGTGCCGCCGACGTTGCCGGCGGTGTCCGACGCGAATCGGCAATAACCCACGTTTTTTCGGGCGCGGCATCGACGAGCGCCTGGATTTGCGCCACGAGCGCAGATTCGTCCCACGCAAAATGGTCAGAAGGGCCGCCGATCAACAATAGGGTGCGGTCGGGGCGGCGCGTCGGCACCTGCATATCGTTAAGGACGCCGTCGGTGACAATGATCCGTGGATTTGCACGCGGGCGATCGTGGCGCGGGATCAGGCAGAGATCGAAGCAGCGGACCGGGAGCTGCGGTTTCATCAGGTAGATGGTGCGCCCGCCACGTGCCCGCCGCGCGGCGAGTACAGGCCATTGACACCGCCGTCCCGCACCGATGACCAAATCCGGCGCCGGCATGCCCGCGCCGACGGGCAGGCGGCGCGAAAGGTAATGCCAAACCGATATCGGCCTTTCGCGGACGTCAAAAGAGACCGCATCGATTGCCGAGGTTGCCGCCAGCGCCTGGAGTAGGCCAGCGCTCTGGCGGTCGTGGCCGGGCTTGCCGTCATAAAACCGCCACACCACCAACATGAAAAATCCGTCTAACTCACACCACGGTTAACCAGTCGTCATAGTCGCCACGGCGACCTTCGACCAGCTCAAGATATGCCGATTGCAATTGCTGCGTTACTGGCCCGGGCAGGCCCTTGCCGATCGTTCGGTTGTCGAGTTCGCGGATGGGAGTGACTTCCGCTGCGGTCCCGGTAAAGAAGGCCTCGTCGGCGATGTAGATTTCATCACGCGTGATGCGTTTCTCAGAGACGGTGTAGCCTTCGGCGGCAGCCAACTCCAGCACCGTGTCGCGGGTGATGCCCTCGAGCGCCGAAGTAAGTTCCGGGGTGTAAATGACGCCGTTGCGGACGATAAAAATGTTCTCGCCGCTGCCCTCGGCAACCATGCCGTCCGCGTCCAGAAGGAGGGCTTCGTCGTAGCCCTCGCGCGCCGCTTCCTGGAGCGCGAGGATCGAGTTGATATAGTTACCGCAAGCTTTGGCTTTACACATGACACTGTTGACTAGGTGCCGAGTGTAGGAAGAAGTTTTGATCCGGATCCCCTTCTCCAATGCGTCGGTGCCGAGGTACGCGCCCCAGTACCAGGCTGCTACGGATGCGTGGACCGAGAGATTTTCTGCGTGCAGGCCCATGCCCTCCGACCCGTAATACACCAGCGGCCGGATGTAAGCGGTTTCGAGCGCATTGCGCGTTACACTCTCGATACAGGCTAGACGGATGGTTTCTCGGGAATAGGGGATCTCCATACCGAGGATGTGGGCGGTATCGAACAAGCGCCGCACATGGTCGTCGAGGCGGAAGATGGCGGTGCCCGCCGGCGTCGCGTAGGCGCGGATCCCCTCAAAGGCGCCTACTCCGTAATGCAGGGTATGGGTCAAAACGTGAACTTGGGCGTCGCGCCAGGGCACCATCTCGCCGTCCATCCAAATGACGCCGTCTCGATCGGCGTAGCTCATGTTGTCGTCTCCTAATTTGTCGTCGCGGAACTATTTCCGTAAGCCGTCGAGGACTCGTGCCGCGATACCAACGCGCCAGAAGGTTTCGTATCGGGAACAGGGCAAAGAGTCTGAACGCGGCGCGTTAAGCGCCGAATTATGAAGGTTTATCGCGGGACAGTACATAAGCCCCCCGGGCCTGGGCGTCGACGACAGCCTTCCGCTCTTCGGCGGGCGGACTAACCGGCGCCGAGTAAGTAGCGCCAGGCCGCTTCGACCGCTTCGCGGTGGCCGCGAAACGGCTCGGCCGCGACCACGCCCTCGATCTCCTGGAGGGCGCAGCGGTGTACCGCTGCCCGGTAGGCGAAATAGGCATCGTGCAGCGTCCTCACGGTTTCGGCCGGCATCACGTCGAGGCGGTTGAATGCTTCGAGTAGCCGCAGATTATCGGTGACTCCGAGCAGCTCGTGATGTGCATGGGCCCATCTGAGGACGCTGTATTGCACCAGGAATTCGATATCGGTAATGCCGCCGAGACCCTGTTTGAGATCGAAGAGTAAGGCATCGGAGTGTGTCCTCTCCGCCCGCATGCGCTCGCGCATTTCTCGGATGTCGGTGCGGAGTTTGTCGTCGTCGCGAGGTATTGTGAGCACCTCGCGCCGCACGCGTTCGAACGCTGCTATGGTCTCGGGGGCACCGGCGACGGCGCGGGCCCGAACCAAGGCCTGATGTTCCCAAGTCCACGCGCTGGTCTTCTGGTATTCGGCGAATGCCGCGACCGAGCTGACGAGCAAGCCGGATGCCCCGCTCGGCCGCAGGCGGGTATCGACTTCGTAGGCACGGCCGGCGGCTGTACGAGTGCTCAAGAAATGGATGATCCGTTGCGTTACCCGCGTGAAATAGACGTGGTTATCCACCACGCGGTCGCCGTTCGTCTGCTGCTGCTCGCCTCGGCTGTCGTGGATGAAGACGAGGTCAAGGTCCGAACCGTAGCCAAGTTCGAGGCCCCCGAGTTTCCCGTAGGCGACGACCGCGAACCCCGGTTCGCACGAACGGCCCGCCTCGAGGCAAGTCGGTTCGCCGTGCTTCGCGCTGACGATGTGTTGGGCGATGTCGTTTGCGTGGTGCAAGAGAGCCTCGGCAACATAGGACAATTGGTTGCTGACTTCGGCGACGGGAAACTGATCCATGATGTCGCTGGCGGCGACCCGCAGGACCTGTTGGTTCTTGAAATTGCGCAAAGTGTCCATCACCCGCTCGACGTCGTCACGGTCGTGCGCAGACAGCAAGGTATCGAGTCGTTTGACGAGTTCGTCGCGGCCCGGAGGGGTGAACAGCTCACGTGCGTCGAGCAGTTCGTCGAGTAGCAACGGCTGCTGAGTGATCTGCCGCGCAATCCAGGGGCTCGCGTGATAAAGGTCGATCAGACGCTGCAAAGTGGCCGGGTGGTCGGCGAGCAGCGATACGTAGACAGACCGTCTGGCGATGGCCCTAACGAGTTCCGCGAGGCGCGCGAGGGTCTGGGCAGAGTGGGTTCGTTTGCCGGTCGTGGCGAGCAAGTGCGGCATCAAGCGGTCGAGCCGGTCACGGCCTTCGCGGCTCAAACGGGCGAGAAACCGCGGCGCTTTCAGCGTTTCGATGACCGTCCTGCTGGCGGGAGCATCTTCGAATCCGAGCGCGGTGAGTTCGCTTTCGTGAATCGGCTCTTCCGACCACAAGGCCGTTGCGGCTGTCAGGGCTTGTGGTTGGCGTTCGCGTGCCGGGGCCTCTGGCGTCAGCAGCGCCTGGAAGCAGCGCCGCACGACATCGCGATGGCGTGTCAGCTCGGCGTCGAACGTGCCATAGGAGGGAAACCCCATGCCAAACGCCAGCCGAGATTGTTCGATCTCGTCGCTCGGTAGTTGGTGGGTCTGGCGGTCGGCGACTTGTTGCAGGCGATGTTCGGTACGGCGTAGGAACCGGTAGGCATCGGCCAGCGCCGCGGCGTCCGCGGGCTCGAGCAACCGCAATTCGGCGCAGGCCTGAAGTACCGCGAGGATCGAACGCTGCCGCAACTGTGCTTCACGGCCGCCGCGGATCAGCTGGAAGGTCTGTCCAATGAATTCGATCTCCCGGATGCCACCGGAGCCGAGCTTGACGTTGTCTTCCCGATCTTTGCGGGCGACTTCGGCGCTGATCAGCGCCTTCATTTCGCGTACTGCCTCGAGCGCGCCGTAGTCGATGTAGCGGCGATAGACGAATGGCTTGAGGATCGCCCGGAGTCTTTTCCTATCGCCTTCTGCCCCCGTGATGATCCGGGCCTTGATAAACGCATAGCGCTCCCAGTCGCGACCGTGGAGCTGGTAGTAGTGCTCCAGGGCATCGAAATTCGACGTCAGCGGTCCGCTGTCGCCGAAAGGCCTCAAGCGCATATCGACGCGAAAGACGAAGCCCGCCGCGGTCTGGTCATTCAGCAGGGCGATAACCCGTTTGCCGAGCCGGTCGAAGTATTCCTGGTTCGCGATCTCGCGGCGGCCGGCGGCGGTATTGCCTGCTTCGGGGAAGGCGAAGACGAGATCGATATCGGATGAAAAATTGAGTTCGTGCCCGCCGAGTTTGCCCATACCGATCACGGTCATAGTGATGGGCCCATCGTCGGTGCCGCGGGGTCGGCCGAAACGCGCCTCCAGTTGCACGGCGGCCCAGGCGAGCCCGGTTATGATACAGGCATCGGCGAAGGCCGTGAGTTCGGCGGTGATCTGCATCACCTTGGCTTCGAGCACAACGTCGCGCCAGGCGATCCGCGCGAGTTCGCGGTTGCGCACGCGGCGGATGAAGGACTGGGCCTCGTCCTCGTCTGCGGCCGCCTCGAGGCCCGCCGACAGGGTGTCGGTGTAATAGGACGCCGGGCGCGCCCCCAGCGTTGCGCCGTCGAACTCGTCGATGAACCAGTGCGGCGCCGCGATCGCGGCTTCGGCAATGAAGGGGCTGACGGCAAAAGCCGCTGCCGCGGTTGCCCAGTCGAACCCGGCCACCTCGATTGAGGCGGTGTGGCAGGCGGCGAGGAATCGTTCCTTCAGGCGTTCCGTCTGGTCGTGTAATGCCGCCGGGATGTCGTGTTCGATTAGCGGCATTTCGATGTCAGCGAATTTCCGTAGGTTTGGTTGGGCGCGACCGCGCCCTAACCCGACAAAATACCGGGGGGGCCACGGTCGGCGCAAGGGCGATCAATGACAGAGGACGGTCGGAAAAGTGCCGTTGGGCAGGAGTCGTTTCCGCTCGTGGCAGCCACCCGTCGGGTTACGCTGCGCTAACCCGACCTACGGGAATCCGCGGGCGCCGTAACCCGAGAGCTACTCAGGGCGTGACCACGCCGGCGCCGGACCAGCCCAAACCATTACTCGGTTCCTCGGCTCGATACGAGAAAACGATGCCGTCGGCCCCTTGCCCGCGTCACTGCCGGCCTGGACCTGACCGAAGGCGTAGATGACTTTCGCGGCATGGGCGTGGAGGCTGGCGGCGGCGAGCGCGCAGGTGGCCAAAGCGATGAAGGTAAATCGAAGATGTTTCATGGGCCGTTTCCCTCGATCAGAAATCGTTGCGAACCGTGAGCATCGTTTCCGTTCGTGGCAGCCACCCGTCGGGTTACGCTGCGCTAACCCGACCTACGGGAATCCATGGCGCCGTCGCACGGTAGGTCGGGTTAGGCGCGATAGCGCCGTAACCCGACAAGCTACTCAGGGCGTAACTACGCCGGCGCCGGACCAGGCGCTGAAATCTGAACCCGAGGCGATGCCGTGGTATGAGAACACGATGCCGTCCGCGCTATCGCCGGCGAAGGTATATGCGGCGTTTCCGCTGACAAAAGAGCAAACGCCCGCGCATGCCGTAGGCAAGGTCGCGCCACCCGTCAACGGTGCCCAGCCATTGACCAGTACGACACCGCCGCCGGTCAACGTCCAGCTGCCGTCGGGGAAGGTTCCCGCTAAGTTCACCGTATCCATTTGCCCGGTGGTGAAATTCGCGCCGAATGACGCGGTCATGAGCGTGCCGCTTTCCTCGGTTGCGCCGCCCAGGCCGTAATTCAGGGTCGGGGCGGTGGCGCCGCGAATGACGTTATAAGTCGCCGTACCCGTCATCGCACCGACCACGCTGTCCGCCGTCGGGTTGGTGGTGTAGGCCGCGTGGAACTTGTCGAGCTTGGTCCCCGGGGGGATCACCGCCGCGCGCGTGAAATTGTAACTACCGCTGAAACGTTGCCAGGTCGCCGCCAACGGCGCGTAGCTTCCGCTGACGACCGTAGAACCGCCTTGGTCGAAGGCGTCGCCGAAATGCGTGCCGAACGCCAGCGGCGGGCCGGTCGTGATCGACGCACCGTCAGCCGTGCCGTCGCCGTCGGCCTTGCTGCGGACGTAACTACCGTCGAAGTAATTGAGGGCGTATTTGACCGTAGTGTCAGTGAATGTCGATGTCAGGCCGAAGCCGGCGGTGCCGACGAGGTCATAGCCGTTGATATAGAACATTTTGATGACGTACGCGAGCCCGGCTGCGAGCGGCGGGCTCGAACCGTTCGGGCCGGCCAGGAACCCGTCGAGTTCCACGGGATAGGTGCTCAAGCCGGATACCGCGTTCACGGTGCCTTCGGTGAAGGACCGGGTGCCGTCGCCCAGCAGGCTGCCGGACACGCCATAGATCGAGGCACCGTGCTCGACGGTCATGTTGAGCGAGCCACTACCGAGCCCGAAATTCCACGTCAGTTGCCCGCCGGTGGCGCCGAGCCCGATACTCGAGCCGTCGGTCGCCGTCGAGAACGTCCCGCCGGTGAAAGTGTAAATCCCGCCGCCGCCGGTCGGTACGACACCCGGATCCTCGCCATAGATAAAATGCTCGCTCTGGTAACCCGTCAGTTGGGTCAACTCGTACCAGACCGATGCGGGATCCAACCAGCCATTGATTGCGAGTACGTAGCCGCCGGTCCAACGGCCCTTGGTCAGGATGTTATCGGAAGTGGTCCCGAAGTCTCCGGCCCCGATGGAAGCCGGCATCGAACGCAAGTGTTCGAGCGTGTGGGCATCGACCGCATCGAGCATATGGTTGCCGACGGTGACCACGTCGGGGTCCGAATGCCCGTTCACCGCATCGCGCAGCCCGTCGACATCGATCGTCAAAACGTGGACATCGGCATCGTAGGGCTCCCCGTTGACCGCGACGAACGAAGTTGGCGCCCCGTTCGTCAGCACCACGTGGACTAGCTCGCCCGTCATTTCGGTCTCCCTGGCGAGCTCTGAGAACGTGGCGCCAATCTGGTTCTCAACGACGGCGTTGTTACCGCAGGCGTCGCCAAGGTCGCACTGGACGCCGTCAGAGTCCACCTGCTGGCCCTGCTCGTAAGGGACCTCGTCCTCCTCCTCGTCGAAAGCCAAATCGCCAACGTCCTCGCGTTGTGCCACCCCGCCCTGCATCTGCTGGCAAGTAGTCCCGTCGCAGACATAGGCGTCCCCCGACTCCACCGGGCCCGAGAAGCTGCCGGAGGCCAGGTCCCACGTGCCGCCATAACCCTGCAGTCCGGTGCCGGTCGGCAGGCCGCCACAGTTGCTGTCGCAATGGCTGACCTTGCCGCTGGTCCCGCGGATACCGATAGTGGCGACCTTGGTCTTGATGCGAAAGCTCTTGCGATTGGTCTTGCCGATGGTCCCGGTGACGAGCCGTATACTGCCCTTGATGAGGCTCAAGAAACTGCGCTCTTTGCCGTCAGCCTTGCCGCTGAAGTTGTAGTCGTCGATGCGGTATTCGGTATTGGGCTGCAGAGAAGCAAAACCGCCATCGGTGAACTGGATCTGGGCGCGTCCGCGCGCGGTCGCGACCGTCTCGCCCGGGAATACCCGGTCGCCCTTGCCCAACCGCCGGTTCTTGCCCGTGCCGGTGCTGGCCTGGACCTGACCGAAGGCGTAGATGACTTTCGCGGCATGGGCAGCGGCGTGTGCTTGCAGGCCGCCGGCGGCAAGCGTGCAGGTGGCCAGTGCGATGAAGGTAAATCGAAGATGTTTCATGGGCAGTTTCCTCGATCAGAAATCGTTGCGAACCGTGAGCATGAACTCCACCCGGTCGTAGTCACTCGTGATGAGATTGGAATCGTTGTTGTTGTAGCGGATCGTCGGCGTCAGACTCCAGTTCCGGTCGAACTGATAGCGATAGCCGGCATTGACGTCGAAGTAATCGTCGTCGCGTTTCTTCAGAAACGTGGGATCGGCGCCGTCGTAATCGCTCAACTGATAAGTAAAAGCGCCGAACAAAGTGCCCTTGGGAGCGGGTGTTATCTGGCCGCCGATGCGTACGCCGAAGAAGTCGTTGGAGAAATGGCGGCCGCTGGATTCGCTTTTCTCGTCTTCGATGCCGCCGAAGGCGCTGACGAAAACCACCGGGTTATAAGCGGCGCCGAGATAGGCATGGCCCCAACCGACACCACCACTGTAGCGGTTGACGTCGCGGACGCGCTGGTCAGGATAGCGAACCATCGAGGCCTGCGCGAACACCGTGAACTGATTGGTCTGGTCCATCGTGTACTGCCATTGGCCGCTGGTGCCGAGGACCTCGCGGTCGCTGCGCACTGCGGTCGATCCCTCGACTCGCACCGTGTTGCCGTCGAGCGACGCCCGGAACTGGTTTTTCGGATCGCGACGCCAGTTGATCCCGACCTGACCGTTGGCCAGCAGCGACGAAAAATCGGGCTCATCCAGCGCCAGACGGTGATCGATGTTGGCGTTGACGAATAGGCTCAGGCCGCGATCCATGTCGATCGGTGATGTGATCCGGGCACCCGCGCCGATTTCCCAGATGGGGCTGTTCGCTTCCCGTGAAGAATCGGTGAGGTTGAAGACCAGGCCACCGAGCGCCGGGACCGCAATGCTGTTCTCATCGGTCGCACTGTTGACATTGGTGTCGTAACCGAACCCCGTTTTGACGTACGGGCGGTAGCGCGTCCGCGACGCGTCATGATATTGGTCGATGCCGGAAAGGTACCGGTCGATCGTCCGTTGCACGTCCTCGGGCAGATCCATCTGTTTGACTTTGTCGAACTCGCCCTTGGCGTCGTCGGTGTCGCCGAGCACGAGATAAGCGCGCGCGAGTTCGGCGCGCGCGGGACCGCTATCCGGCGCCGCGTCGACGGCGCGCTCCAAGGCGAACAACGCTTCGAGCGCGCGCCCAGAATCGAGCGCCGCCAGACCGAGGACGTAATCGAACGAGGGATCCCCGGCGCGCGCTTCCTCCAACGGTTTGAGCAGGTCGTAGGCGACCTGCGCCTGTCCCTGGTCGATGAGCGCCTGCGCCTTTTGGACCACGTCCTCGGCTGCTGCAACGTGGCTCATGGCCAGCAAAATCAATAAAAAAGTGGTGCGGATTTCTATTCGCAATGACACGATTGCCCCCCTGGCAAACTACCCCCGAAACGCGGAAAGAAAATACCACATTAGTGTTTCATAACGGATACGCTTTAGCTAGCAATGTTCCGTATTCCGAAGAAGGACATAGCGGCGCCAATTGTTGTAAATTATCAACATCTGTATCGGGCGACCAAATAGGGCGCTTAGACGGTATGCGTCGTGTTAGGGTACGCAAGCGCCCGGCTGCAACCGCCGGGGCTTCGGCGAGGGCGGAAATTTCTTTATATACAACGAGTTAGATGTGTGCCTCAAGGCGCCTGATGGTAACGTAAGCCGAGGTTGACGATTTTCTGCAGCAATTGCTCATAGCGGATCCCGACTGCTTCGGCGGCCACCCGAATCTGCCAGTATAAGCAGGACACTTTCTAGAAATAGTTTAGTGTAGAAAGTGAGTTCATCAGATGTTAGAGAACAATCATTTAATGATGGAAGAAAAACCGGGGTCAAGCGATGAACCGCCTGATCCACAGGTCAAGCCGAAGACGATTCGACGCGCGTTTACGACCGCATACAAGGTGTCGATCTTAGAGCAGGCCGACCAGTGTCAGGGGCACGGTGAGGTCGGTGCGCTGCTGCGCCGAGAAGGGCTGTATTCGTCCCACTTGAGCAGCTGGCGTCGGTTACGGCGTGAGGGGACGCTGCAGGCGCTCAAGCACAAGAAGCACGGCCCCAAGCCGACGTTGGCTCCGGTGGAACGGCGCGAACTCGAGCAGTTGCGCCGTCGCAATGCGAAGCTGGAGCAAGAGCTTGAGAAAGCTCGCACTATCATCGACGTCCAAAAAAAACTCTCGTCCATCCTGGCGGCGATGCCCGACGACAAGGAGTCGTCATGAACGCGATCACAGCCTTGGGCGGGTCTGTGGGCACACGGGGCGCCTGCGCGGCACTCAATGTGCATCGTTCACGATACTACCGCTTTCGACGTCCCAAGCTTCCCGCGCGGCGAGTGGCGCCGCCACTGAAACTGAGTGATGGCGAACGCCGGCACATCCACGAACTCCTCCTCTCGCCATCGTTCGTCGATCAAGCGCCGGCCACCGTGGTGGCCAACCTGCTCGATGACGGCACCTACCTGTGCTCAGCGCGAACGATGTATCGGATCTTGCATGAGCATCAGCAGGTGCACGAGCGGCGGCGTGGACACCGCCGGGCGCACTATGTGAAACCGGAGTTGGTCGCCAGGGCACCCAAGCAGTGCTGGTCATGGGATATCACCAAACTCAAGGGACCAGCCACGTGGCAGTACTTCTATCTGTACGTCATCCTGGACCTGTACAGCCGTTACGTGGTGGGCTGGATGGTCGCTGAGCGCGAATCAGCGGTGCTGGCCAAACGGTTGATCACTCAGACCTGCGCGAAACAGGAGATCGTCGAAGGTCAGCTGACTTTGCACGCCGACCGCGGCTCATCTATGAAGTCGAAGCTGGTTGCTCAACTGCTGGCGGATCTCGGCGTGATCAAATCGCACTCTCGGCCACACATCAGTGACGACAATCCGTTCTCCGAGGCGCAGTTCAAAACTCTCAAGTATCGACCGGAGTTTCCGACACGGTTCCCCCACATCGGTGCGGCCGAAAGCCACGGTCAGTCATTCTTCAATTGGTACAACCTGGAGCACAAGCACTCCGGGATCGCGATGTTGACGCCGCACGCCGTCCATTACGGCCTCGCCGATGACATACTGGCAGCGCGTCAGCATGCCCTAAACCAAGCGTTCGCTAACCATCCCGAACGCTTCAAATATACCGCACCCACGGTCACGCCGCTGCCGACGGCCGTATGGATCAATCCGCCAGTTCAAACCCAAAAGGAGAGCCGCTGCCAGCCAGAATAGACTTTGAACTTCGAAACCATGTGTCCTATTTCCATTGACAGGTTCCGCACCGACAATTCCTCGCCGAAACCGATGTCCGGGTTCGCATTCGCCTCGAGTACGTAGACCTCTCCATCATCGTTCAGGCGCAGATCGATGCGTGCATAACCGGTCAAGTCCAGCACCCGATAGATACGGCGGCCGAGGCGTTTCAATTGTCGCACCAAGACCTCGTCCAGGTCCGTTGGGACCTTCAGCTCGATCTTCCGCGCCTCTTGATACTTCCAGTCCCATTTCACTTTCGAGGTCGCAATGCGATGCGTACCTTCCGGCAGGTTGCCGAATTCCAATTCCAGGATCGGCAGCACTTCGGCGCGCCGATTGCCGAGAATCGAGAGATACAACTCCCGGCCTTCGACGAATTCCTCGACGATGGCCGGGGTGCGCAATTTCTCGTGGAGGTAGGCGATGCGCTCCAGGCATTTCTCGCCGGTGCGTACGATCGAGGCCTGCGAGATCCCGTAGGAGCCTTCCTCGTATAAGGATTTCACGATGAGCGGAAAGCGAAGCTTCTTCGACAGCCGCGGCTTACTTCCCCGCGGGTAGACGGCGAATCGCGGGACGCGAACGCGGTGGAACGACAGGATCTTTTTCGATAAGGCTTTGTCGTGCGCTATCAGCAGTCCGCGTGGATTGCAGCCGGTATAGGTTTGCTTCATGAGTTCGAGATAGCCCGCCACATGATGGTCGTAGAGCGGGTTGTCGTGGAATTCTTCGAGGAGATTGAAGGCGATATGCGGTTCGAATTCGAGCAGGGCGGTGCGGATCACACCCAAGTCGGCCCGAACCCCGAGGACCCTTACGTCGTGACCCAGATCCTTCAACGTCGTGACGACGTCGTACTCGGTTTTCCACTGCACGATTTCCTCATCCGGATAACCTTCCATGGAAGCCGGAGGGATGAGGTCCTCATGGACGAGCACCAGGATACGCAGCGTTCTCATACCGGTACCTTATGATGCTCCTGGTGCAGGTAATTTAGCGTCTGTACCGTGATCAACACAGCGACATCCAGCATGACCTGTCGCTCGGGTGCGTCGAGGTAGAGTTTCAGTTCGCGGCAGCGGCGCACCATCTCCTGAATCAGTTGCGCGATAAAGTATGGGTGTTCGCCGGTTCCGTATGCGCACAACTGACATAGCGCCGGCGCCCGCCGCGTGCGGGTTTCGCCGTGAACAAGCGCTGCAAGTCGGTATCGTAGAAAGCCGGGACTTCGATGCCGTAATGGCATCTTTTTTCCGCGTAGTATTGCCGCAGGGTCTTGCGGTTTCTTGACAGCGGCTCGATCCGGCGTCGACTGCGCACCGGCGGGACCGTTTCCATGATCGAAGACATGATTTCGTCGACGGCGTGGAGCTTTTTCAATGCCGGCCAGTCCGCGTATTCCTTGCGCCACTTCGAGCCCGGTTTCAGCCAGACCGCAAAAGTTTCCGCGTAATCCTCCGACGGGTGGCTTTGCGCATACCACCAGTCAAGATGCAGCACGTACCGGCGGCTTTGCGGGCGCGGCGTGTAGTACTTCGGGTAACGGCGGTTGCAAGGGCCGAAGGCTTGGCGCCAGAGTTTGCGCCGGTGTAGGCGGTAAGCGGTATCGATCGCGTGGCCCGTTTCGTGACGCAATAGCTGCATGCACCAGCGATCGGTACCGCCCTCGACTTCGAACATCTGTTGGTATTCGAGTTTGGCGAGCCGCGGATGGCCGAGGTAAAACGGGATCGCCACGCCCGGAACGCCGTCGGGAGAAAACCATTCCTCGGAAAACCAGACATGCGGGCGAAAATACAGCCGCTTGCGTTCGAGTTCCGCATAAAGGCGGTCGATGCGTTCCGCCAGCGGCGTGTCCTCCAACCGTAGTTTGAGGTCGCAAAAACGAATGTCGAGTAAGGCTTCGTCGGTCAGCTTTACCCAGTCGCAATCTTTGCGTCGGGGGGCCATGGCGCCGTCATAGTATCAGACCACTCTGACGTCACGGGGCGAATGCGTCATCGGCTGCCGTCGGTGCGGGGGCCAGACGGGCCTCTCCGGAGCCGCAGCGTTCACCATGCGGGCTAGGGCGGGTCTTCGCGGCGGTATGTTCCTTCGATGATCGTTGCATGAGAAGAGCGCGCGCGCAACTCGGTTTGGGCGCGCCCGAGGAAATGCTTGAGCAGTGCCTCGGCCAAATGTCGACGGATCCCCGGCACCAGGGCGACGAACCCGACGGCGTCGGTGAAGAAGCCAGGGGTCAATAGCAGAACGCCGCAGATGAGCAACATCAAACCTTCGACCAGTTCTACCGCCGGCAACTCGCCCTTATCGGCGGCGGATTGCACCCGCCGCAGCGTTTGAAGGCCCTGCAGGCGCAACAGCCAGGCGCCGATAACCGCTGTCAACACGACTACGAATACGGTCGTGCCGGCGCCGATTACCCGGCCGATCGATATCAGCAGGTAGATCTCGAGCAAGGGGACGCTGAGCAGCAATAAAAGCAGTACAGCAAACGGAGAAATACGGCTGCGGACCATACGTCACTATATGGGGCGCGGTTCTCGGATTACAATAGCAGCGGCCTGGAGCCCGGGGGTAGGTGTTGCCACCGGGCAGGCTTCCTCGGGCGCGAGGCGCCCAAGACGGCGGCTGCGCGCCGGCGGCACAGACATGAGACCAACTAATCCTACAGACAAACTCGTTGTCCTGTGTACCTGCCCCGACGAAGATGCCGGTGCCGCCATGGCCCGCGAACTCGTCGGCAAACGTCTCGCTGCGTGCGTCAATGTGCAGGGTCGGATCCGGTCTATTTACCGCTGGAACGACGAGGTGACCGAGGATGAAGAAGCGCTGATGGTGATCAAAACCACGGCGTCGCGTTATAGCGAATTGGAGCGGCTTATCCGCGAATTGCACCCGTATGAACTCCCAGAGATCATCGCGGTCCCTATCGAACGAGGTTTTGAGCGGTATTTGGCATGGATGGAAGACGCTATTTCGTAACAGGCTGTTTCGCGTTGTCGCTCTGCGCGGCGGTATCCGCGAATGCGGGCCTGTTTGAGGCGCTCGATAAGCTGGGCGGCGGTGAACGCGAATTCCTGGACCCGGAATTGGCCTTTCGTTTTACCCATGACATCGAGGCGGATGGCGTGGTGCGGCTCAGCTGGGAGATCGAACCCGGCTATTATCTCTACCGCGACAAGGTCACCGCATCCTCGACGGTCGCCGGCGTCGAAGTGCGGGCGCTCGAGCGCCCGCAAGGCATCATGAAGGACGACCCGGAGTTCGGCCCGGTCGCCGTCTACAAACGCGATGCCGTGGTACGGGCACCGATCGCGCTAGGCCCGGACGCACCGGCGACGGCCACGCTGCAGGTTACCTATCAGGGTTGCGCCGAAGACGGGATCTGTTATCCGCCGATCAAGAAGAACATTAGTGTTCTCCTCGACGCGCTCATTGCACCGGCGGCCGCCGAAGAACGGCTCGACCCAGTGATCGCCGCGCTAGGCCTGTCTGCCGACGATATTGCTGCCCAACTGGCGGCGCGCTCGACCTTGGCCGTCGCCGGCACTTTTTACGTTTTCGGTCTTTTGCTGGCCTTTACGCCGTGCGTATTCCCGATGGTCCCGATCCTTTCCGGGATCATCGTCGGGCAGGGTCCAGCGCTGTCGGTAAAACGCGGTCTGTTCCTGTCCGGAGTCTACGTATTAGCGGTCGCGTCGACGTACGCGCTGGTCGGGTTGGCGGCCGGCGTCTTTGGCCATAATCTGCAGGCCGCCTTTCAACAACCGGGCGTACTCGTCGCGTTCAGTTTGGTATTCATTGCACTCGCTTTGTCCATGTTCGGATTCTACGAGCTGCAATTGCCGACGAGCGTGCAGACCCGTATCGACCGCTTCAGCCGCACGCGGCGCGGCGGCAATGTCGCTGGGGTCGCGGTGATGGGCGTATTGTCGGCGATCATTGTCGGCCCCTGTGTCGCGCCACCGCTCGCCGGCGCGTTGATCTACCTTGGCCATCAGGGCAGTCCCGTTACCGGAGGTACGGCGCTGTTTGCGATGGGCCTCGGGATGGGTACACCATTGCTGCTAGTCGGCGCCTCGGCGGGCAAACTTCTACCGTGGGCGGGCGTCTGGATGGAGGCCGTCAATCGCGTGTTCGGGGTGATGCTGCTCGCGGTCGCTATCTGGTTTCTCGAACGCATTCTCCCCGGCCCCCTGGTCTTGGTGCTATGGGCGCTGTTGCTGATGGTGTCGGCGATATTCATGGGCGCGCTCGATCAAATCGTGGGGAAAACTGCCGGCTGGCGGCGTTTTGGCAAAGGGGTTGGCCTCGCCATGCTGTGCTACGGGGCGGTACTCATCGTCGGCGCCAGCGGTGGTGCCGAGGATCCGTTCCATCCTTTGCAACCGTTCGCTGCCGTCGGGGGCGGCCGCCCTAGTACATTATCTTTTGCGCCGATCAAGGGCGTCGGCGGCCTGGAAGCCGGTTTCGCGCGAGCGCACGAGGAAGGGCGTCCCGTAATGCTCGATTTCTATGCCGATTGGTGCATCGAATGTAAGTATCTCGAGCGCGATACTTTCCAGCACGCGGACGTTCAGGCTGCGCTCTCCGAAGTCGTGCTGCTGCGCGCCGATGTCACGGCGAACGATGAGGCCGATCAGGCGCTGTTGAAACGGTTTGAATTATTCGGTCCGCCGGCGGTGCTGTTCTTCGACCCGGCCGGAGTCGAATATCGGCGCCAACGCGTCGTCGGTTTCCTCGGCCCAGCGGACTTCACGCAACTCCTGGCGACCTTGGGACAACCTTGAAACAGCGCGCCCTGCTCATCGTTTTTGTCAGCGCGGCGGCCTGTGCCGCTTATGCCGGTTATCTTTTCCATGCGCACCGGCGAGCCGGCCCAACCGTCGAAGCGCCCGTCATGGCCGCCCCCGAACTCGACAGCCGGCCCCTGACCCACTGGTCATTCGATGATTTGAGCGGGCGGGAGCGGCATATGAGCGAGTGGGCCGGCGACCTCGTCGTGGTCAATTTTTGGGCCACTTGGTGCGCGCCTTGCCGCAAGGAAATCCCCGGATTCATAACGCTCCAGGAACGCTACGCGGGCGAGCGGGTGCAATTTGTCGGCATCGCGCTCGATCAGTTGGACGCCGTGCGCGGCTATGCCGAGGAGGAAGGGATCAATTACCCGCTTTTGATTGGCGAGGAGGCGGTCTTCCAGTACATGCGAGCGCTGGGCAACACGATCGGGGCCCTGCCATTCTCCGCCATCATCGGCCGCGACGGCCGAGTGCTGACGACCCACCAGGGAGAATGGGCCCGCGACGCCGTCGACGGCGCTATCCGCGAGGCATTGTAAGACGCCGCTGTAGCGCACGCGCCGTTCAGGCCCCGGAGGCGGCATCGCTGGTCGGATGAAAATGTGGAAACTAGCAGGTATCAGCCCCGAACTCGTTGCTATTTGCGGCGAAAACGTGCTAATTTCAACGTAACAGAAAAATCTCGATCCATCCTGTCGATGCACGTGAATGGCGCATATTCTCCTGATCAACGGTCCCAATCTCAACCTCCTCGGAGAACGCGAACCGGAGACCTATGGACACACGCGTTTGAGCGAGATCGAAGCTTCGCTGGCCGACAAAGCGGCAGCCTCAGGCGCGGAACTACGTGCCGTCCAGAGTAATGCCGAGCACGAGATCATCGAGGCGATCCACGCGGCGAAAGGGCAGGATGTCGACTTTATCATCATCAATCCCGGCGCTTTGACGCACACGAGTATCGCCTTGCGCGACGCCTTGCTCGGCGTCGCCATACCGTTTATCGAAGTGCATTTGTCGAACGTTCATGCGCGGGAGTCCTTTAGGCAGCACTCTTTCCTTTCGGATGTCGCCGAAGGCGTCATCTCGGGGCTCGGCGCTCAGGGTTATGAGTTCGCGTTGCGGGCCGCACTCAAAGCGCTGCGACCGATCTAGCCGCGGGCCGCGAACGTTAGCCAACTGCAACCTGTTATCTAGATCGACAGCGAACGGAAACCAACGATGGATATCCGAAAAGTCAAAAAACTGATCGAATTGCTCGAAGAATCCGGTATCGCCGAAATCGAGATCAAAGAAGGCGAGGAATCCGTCCGCATCAGCCGGGCCGGCAGCGTTGCGCCAACCGTCAGTACGCCAGCGGCAGTGGCGGTCGCGCCGGTATCGGTGCCGGAGGCTGTATCGACGCCGAAGGCGGAACCCGTAAATCGCGAAGCGGACCCGGGCGCCCAAGGCGGGTACGTCGTCGTGGCGCCTATGGTAGGCACTTTTTACGATGCGCCCTCGCCCGAGAGCGAACCTTTCGTGCGCGTCGGCCAGGCGATCAGCGAAGGCGCGCCGCTGTGTATCATCGAGGCGATGAAGATCATGAATCCGATCGAGGCAGATCGCGCCGGGACGATCACAGCGGTCCTAGTAGACAGCGGCGACCCGGTGGAATACGAGCAGCCGTTGTTCGTGATCGATTGAACCAGCCCGCGTCCGCTCATGTTGGATAAAGTCGTTATCGCCAACCGCGGTGAAATTGCGCTGCGGATCCTGCGCGCTTGTCGTGAATTGGGCATCAAAACAGTGGCGGTCCATTCTTCGGCTGATCGCGATCTCAAGCATGTCCGCCTGGCCGACGAGTCCGTCTGTATCGGGCCGCCGATCCCGGCGGAAAGCTATCTGAATGTCCCGGCCATCCTCAGCGCGGCGGAAGTTACCGATGCCGTTGCGATTCATCCGGGTTACGGGTTCTTGTCCGAAAACGCCGACTTCGCGGAACGGGTGGAGCGAAGCGGTTTCATTTTTATTGGACCGAAACCGGAAACGATCGGCTTGATGGGGGACAAGCTCTCGGCGATCAAGGCCATGAAAGCAGTCGGGATCCCATGCGTTCCCGGGTCCGAAGCAGCGCTGGACGACGACATGCAGTCCAATAGGAAGGTCGCACGCGCGATCGGGTATCCCGTGATCCTGAAAGCCGCGGGCGGCGGCGGCGGGCGCGGTATGCGCGTAGTTCACGGCGAAGCCGCGTTGTCGGGCGCGATCGGATTGACGCGGCGCGAAGCGTTGGCGGCGTTTCAGAACGACGCCGTCTATGTGGAAAAATTCCTGGAACACCCGCGGCACATCGAAATCCAGGTGCTGGCCGACGGGAGCGGCAACGTAGTGCATCTCGGGGAGCGCGATTGTTCTATGCAGCGTCGGCACCAAAAAGTCATCGAGGAAGCGCCGGCGCCGGGGATTGACGACCAAACGCGGAAGTTGATGGGCGAGCGCTGCGTCGAAGCTTGCCGGGCTATTGGTTACCGTGGCGCCGGCACTTTCGAATTTCTCTACCAGGACGGCGAATTCTATTTCATCGAAATGAATACGCGGGTGCAGGTCGAGCATCCGGTAACGGAAATGGTCACCGGCATCGATATTGTCAAGGAGCAGTTGTTCATAGCGGCGGGCAAGACGCTGTCGTTCACCCAGGCTGACGTCGCGCTGCGCGGCCACGCTATTGAATGCCGAATCAACGCCGAAGACCCCGTGTCGTTTCGTCCGTCCCCCGGGACCGTGCAATTATTTCATCCGCCCGGCGGGCCGGGGATCCGTATCGATTCCCATCTCTACGACGGCTACACGGTGCCCCCTTATTATGATTCTCTTATTGCCAAACTGATCGCCCACGCCGAGTCGCGCGAAGCTGCATTCGCACGCATGTCGAACGCACTGATGGAAATCGTGATAGAAGGCATCGAGACGAATCTCCCGCTGCACCGCGACCTCATTCACGATGCGGCTTTTGCCGCGGGCGGAACCGATATTCATTATCTCGAGCACAAGCTCGCCTGACCCGATTCCTCCTTTCGCCGATGAGTGATGCCTGGCTGACGTACACTTGCCGAGTGCGCGAAACGGACGTACCGGCGGTTGAAGCGTGCCTGGAAGAAACCGGCGCTCAGGCGATCACGTGCTGTTCCGGCGCGGACGATTCGCTGATCGTAGAGACGCCCGACGCTAGCCAGCGCCTGTGGCCCGTATGCGACGTCTCGGGTCTATTTGAACTCGACGCGGACATCGTCGCACTCGAGCGGTGCTTCAGCGCGCGCGCGGTCGTGCCCTTGCAGGCGCGTACAACGACCCTGCACGCGCGTGATTGGCACGAGTCATGGCGCCAGCAATTCGAGCCGCAACTTTTCGGCGGCCGCCTGTGGGTGTGCCCGACGTGGGAGGCTCCACCGCCGGCCGCGAAATGTGTGATCCGACTGGATCCCGGGATGGCGTTCGGTACCGGTCATCACGCGACAACCGCCCTATGCTTGAGTTGGTTGGCCGAGAGCACGGCGGTTGCCGGTGCGAAGGTCCTAGACTACGGCTGCGGCTCCGGGATCCTGGCGCTGGCGGCGGCAACACTCGGGGCGGCCGAAATCACGGCCGTCGATATCGATCCGGCGGCCCGTGCTGTGTGTCTCGACAACGCGGCGCTCAATACGAGCAGGAGCATTCTCGTCGCCGCCCCGGAGGCGGTTGCCGGTCGCCGCTACGATCTGATCGTGGCCAATATTTTGTTGGAGCCCCTAGTCGAGCTGGCCGAGCGATTTGCCGGGCTGCTGCGCGTGGGTGGTTCGATCGTACTCTCAGGGGTATTGCAGGAACAGACCGATCACCTCTTGGCGGCCTACGCAGGCGCGTTTAAGATGGAAACTCGGCGACAGCAAGGGGAGTGGGCGCTGGTCGCTGGCGTTCGCGAGCGTTTTTGAGAGCCGCCGGATCGGAGATGGCCAAGTGCTAACCCAATGTCCGAAGTGTGAAACGATTTATCGCCTAGGCGCAGCCGATTTGGCTGCAGCGCAGGGTTTCGTCGAGTGCGGCGAATGTGGCGACCAGTTTAATGCGCTCGAGCGGATCGCGGATGAACCGACGTTCTCCACGGAACAGAAACCGGAACGCGACCCAGCCGCCGTCGGGAACCCCGCCGATGTCCGCGCTCCCAGCGGCCCCGCATTCGTCCTGCTCGAATCCGAAGCCCTTGCCGAAACGGGCGCCGATGTTCCCGTGAGCGAGGAAGACACCGTTATCGACCTCGAACCGGCAGTCTCGCAATCCGAACAGGGCACGTTGTTCGATCTATCATCGCCGGCGCATGCCGAAGAGGAAACGATCTTCGAGGTCGCGCCGGCGGCGGCGACGGTTAAGCAAACGCCGATCGATGTCGGCGTCGCCGAATTAGCCGCCAACGTTACGGCCGAAATCGCTTCTCCGCAGACAAGCGCCCCGCAGCCGGCTGTAGACAGCGACCAAGCCGGAACGCCCACACAGCGGTTGAGTGAATCCGAACACGCCATCCTGTTTACCGATCCGCGTACGGACTTCGAGGACGAGGCAGAGGACGAAATAGAAAGCCTCGATAACGACGACGTCCCGGCCATCCTGCAAGAGGAGGTGAAGGCGCTTGGCCGACCGCCGCGCCGATCCTTAAGCGTGTTCTGGGGGTCGCTCACGTTGGTGTTCATCGCTGGGCTCGGCCTCCAAGCCGGATGGGTATTTCGCGCGCAAATCATCACCGCGCTACCCGACGCCCGGCCCGTCTATGCGGCCGTGTGCGAACGCCTCGGCTGCAGCTACGAACCGATCGGCGTGCCGGGGACGATAGAATTGTTATCGCGGGACGTGCGCGATCATCCCCAATACCTCGAGACTTTACTGGTCAATGCAACGCTCATCAGCCGCTCGGATACGACGACCGCTTTCCCGGTCATTCAGCTCGGCCTCTACGGACAGACTGGCGAGGCGATCGGGGTCAGGCGTTTTGAGCCCATCGAATATTTGGATAAGAGCATCGAGCTTGCGGCGGGCATGCCGCCGAACCGTCCCGTATACATCGTGATGGAAATCGGTGGCGTCGGCAATCGCGCGGTTAGTTTCGAGTTCACCTTTCTCTAAACACATGAGCGTAAACATGGGACGCTCAGTGGCTTCGCTTAGCGGTACGCGCATACACCCCCTCCCTGTCCCTCCCCCTCGATTTGAGGGGGAGGGAACCTTACCGCGACCCAGAGTGTTTCATTTTTGGGCACATCAATTTAGTCTGCCGCCGGCCCGCGCGTCGTTTGAATGACCGCCAGATCTTCCCTCCCCGGAAAGGTAAGGGGCGCGCCATTGGCCAGCCGGAGCACAGCTGGAACCGGCGGAACATTTGCGCAATTTCCGGCTAATCCGAGACATTTACTCACCGGGCCTTTCGTCGGTTCTTGATTGTGGCTATCATCCAGTGCGTGGTGGGATGAAATAGAGTTCGAGTGATCGACCGAACGCGTGCCACCTGCTGCCGCATGTTGGCGGCGACTATCGGGGAATTCCTTAATGCTTCTTCATGTTCGATGGGCCGAACACCCGTCACCGGGATAGTTCCCTCTGAGAACAATGATTTTAGTTAGTTAATGACGCAATGTTCCGGCTAGGAAGTTTTCGATTCGATCGGCCGATAAGCGTGGCGCCTATGGCTGGTGTCAGCGACCGCGTATTTCGAAACCTCTGTCGGCTTCACGGCGCCGACTACGCGGTCTCAGAAATGGTCTGGAGCGATCCGCGGCTACGCGGGACGGACAAAACGCGTTGCCGCTTGGATCACCGCGGTGCCTCCGGGATCCGGATCGTACAGATAGCGGGCGCCGATCCCGCGCTGCTTGCCGACACCGCGCGTTACTGCGTGGACCAGGGCGCGCAAGTGATCGACGTGAACATGGGCTGCCCGGTGAAGAAAGTCTGCGGCAAGCGTGCCGGGTCTGCGCTGATGCGAGACGAGGGTCTCGTGGCGGCGCTGCTCACCGCCGTGGTTGAGGCGGTACCTGTTCCCGTTACCTTGAAGATGCGGACCGGGTGGTCGCCGGGGCATCGTAACGCGCCGATCATCGCCCGGATGGCGGAAGCGATCGGTGTCCAACTGTTAACGATCCATGGACGCACGCGCAGCTGTGGTTACGACCAGCGCGCGGAATACCAAACCGTGGCGCGCGTAAAAAAAGAGGTCGCGATTCCGGTAATCGCCAATGGCGACATTCGCACAGCCGACGACGCTCGGCGGGTGCTCGCCGTTACTGGCTGCGATGGCCTTATGATTGGCCGTGCCGCGCACGGTGCGCCCTGGGTCTTCACGCAAATAAAGGCGGCGCTGCGCGGCGATGACATTCCGGCGCTTCCTGCAACCGACCAAATCGGCGCGACGATGGGCCAACACGTTCGGGCTCTCTACGAGTTGTACGGCGAGGACACCGGTGCGCGCGTCGCGCGCAAGCACGTCGGTTGGTACGCCCGGCATTTTCGGGACGGAACAAACTTTCGAAATGTGTTCAACCGCATCGAGACGGCACAGGCGCAATTAGCCTACATCGACAATTACGAATATGACCTACAAGGAGCGCTGGCCGCATGATCGCGAGAACCGGCACCAGGCAAGCGAGAGCGGCGAGCCGTAAGCACAACGCGAAGGAAGACAAACCGCTTGCAGAACATGTCCGAGACTCGCTCGAACGCTATTTCGATGAGCTGAACGGACAGTCACCCGGTCAGCTCTATGACCTCGTCCTGTCGGAAGTGGAACAACCGCTGCTGGAAGTCGTTATGGCCGAGACCCGCGGTAACGTTTCGAAGGCGGCGGCTTTTCTTGGCTTGAATCGCGCGACGCTGCGTAAGAAGCTGCAGAAATACGGTCTCAACGATTAACCGGCGGGTATCGGAAAGGCGATGGGGAAAATTAAAACTGCGCTTATTAGCGTCTCGGACAAACGAGGTGTTGCTGAGCTGGCAGGTGAACTAACGGCGCTCGGTGTCGAGATCCTGTCGACGGGCGGTACGGCAAAACTATTGCGTGGTGCCGCTATACCGGTGACCGACGTCGCCGACTACACCGGGTCGCCCGAAATGATGGACGGGCGGGTAAAGACCCTGCATCCTAAAATTCACGGCGGGATCCTCGGGCGGCGGGGCCAAGACGATCGAGTCATGACCGAACATGGCATAAAACCCATCGATCTCGTCGTCGTCAATCTCTACCCGTTCGAACAGGCGATTGCGAAACCGGGCTGTACGCTGGCGGAGGGAATAGAGAATATCGACATCGGCGGGCCAACGATGGTGCGCGCTGCGGCTAAAAATTACAGCGACGTGGGCGTCGTCGTCGACCCGGCCGATTACGACGGTGTCATCGAGGCAATAAAGGCCGGCGAGGGGACGATCGACGAAGCGCAACGTTTCGCTCTCGCCGTCAAAGCATTTGCCCATAGCGCGGACTACGACACCGCTATAAGCGCCTATCTTGAAGGGCAAACTGCCACGGCGAAATTTCCCGAGCGCGTGTCCTTACGGCTGCGGAAGAAGCAAGACCTGCGCTACGGCGAAAACCCGCATCAAGGAGCGGGGTTTTACCTTGAGGCCGACCCGCCCGCCGGCAGTATCGGGGCGGCCCAGCAGTTGCAGGGCAAAGCGCTCTCCTACAATAACATCGCTGATGCGGATGCGGCGATCGAGTGCGTCTGGGCCTTCGACGCGCCGGCGTGCTGCATCGTCAAACACGCCAACCCCTGCGGCGTAGCCGAAGCGGCTTCCATCGCCGAGGCGTACGAACTCGCCTATGCGACCGATCCGACGTCGGCGTTTGGCGGGATTATCACCTTTAATCGGGAGCTCGACGCCGATACCGCACAGCGCATCACCGAGCGGCAGTTCGTCGAGGTCATCGCGGCCCCATCGGTGTCGCAGGCAGCGCGCGAGGTTTGCTCCAGCAAAAGCAATTTGAGGCTCCTCGTCATTGGCCAGCGCGCGCTGCAACCAGTCGCCCAACGGGACTACAAACGTGTGACCGGCGGTATGCTCATTCAGAATCGGGATCCGTTCCGGCACACGTTTGCCGACGGCGACTTGCAGGTCGTCAGCCAGCGCGCGCCGAGTGAACAAGAGATGCGCGACCTCTTGTTCGCCTGGCGCGTTGCCAAGTGTGTGAAATCGAATGCCATCGTCTACGCTAAGGGCGGTCGGACAATCGGGGTCGGCGCAGGCCAGATGAGTCGAGTTTATAGCGCGCGCATCGCCGCGATCAAAGCGGCCGACGAAGGGTTGGAGGTGGCCGGATCGGTGATGGCTTCTGATGCGTTTTTTCCATTTCGCGACGGCATCGATTCGGCGGCCGAGGTGGGTATCGCGGCCGTGATTCAGCCCGGCGGTTCCATGCGTGACGCCGAGGTCATCGGTGCCAGCGACGAGCACGGCATGGCCATGGTCTTCACCGGCATGCGTCACTTCCGCCACTGAGAAACCAGATGCGCGTATTGATCGTCGGCGGCGGTGGAAGGGAGCACGCGCTCGCATGGAAGGTCGCCCAATCGCCGCGCGTCGAGCAGGTTTACTGCGCTCCCGGCAACGCCGGTACCGCGGCAGAAACGAAGGTGGACAATGTCGCTATCGGCGCCGCCGACGTAAGCGCGATGGTTTCGTTCGCGCGCGAAACAAAAATCGACCTCACCATTATCGGACCCGAAGCGCCCTTGGTAGCCGGCATAGTCGACGTGTTCGCCGCAGCCGGTCTGCGCTGTTTCGGCCCGCGGCGCGAAGCGGCCGCACTCGAAGGCTCCAAGGCGTACATGAAGGATTTCCTCAAGCGGCACCGGATCCCTACCGCCGCCTTCGAGAGCTTCGACGATTTGCAAAATGCCAGCTCGTATATCAAGCGCCAAGCGACTCCCATTGTCGTCAAGGCCGATGGCTTGGCCGCCGGCAAAGGAGTCGTTATTGCACAAACGCAGGCCGAAGCGATCGAGGCGGCGCGGGCCATGTTATCCGGCGACGCTTTCGGCAACGCCGGGCGGCGTATTGTAGTCGAAGAGTTTCTCGTCGGCGAAGAAGCGAGCTTTATCGTCATGACCGACGGCGAGCAGATCATCCCGTTTGCATCGTCTCAGGATCACAAGGCGCGGGACGAGGGCGACAAGGGCCCGAACACCGGTGGGATGGGGGCCTATACGCCGGCACCGATCGTCGACGCCGCCCTGCACAAGCGGATCATCGAGACGATCATTAAACCGACCCTCGCCGGAATGGCGCGTGACCAGCGGCCCTACCAGGGTTTTTTGTATGCCGGCCTGATGATGGGCCGCGACGGGGCGCCCAGGGTACTCGAATACAACTGCCGCTTCGGCGACCCGGAAACTCAGCCGATCATGATGCGTCTCCGCTCCGATCTGGCCGCGGCGTGCCTCGCGGTACTCGAAGGCGGTGCCGCGGAAGTGGAACTGGAATGGGACCCGCGCGTCGCACTCGGCGTAGTCGTCGCGTCGGGCGGATATCCGGGGACCTACGAAAAAGGCCACCCGATCGCCGGGCTGAACCGCAGCGGCGTTGCGGATACCTATGTTTTCCACGCGGGTACCGCGTTACACGACGGCGACGTCGTTACCGCCGGCGGCCGGGTGCTGTGCGCCGTAGGCCTCGGTCACTCGGTCGCCGAGGCACAAGCGGCCGCGTATGCCCGGACCGATGAGATATCGTTCCAAGGCGCATTCTGCCGCCGAGACATCGGTTATCGAGCAGTGGCGCGGGAGACCTGATCGCCTACCTTGCAGCTTTCATGAAGGGCAAGGTATTCTGCGGAGTTTGGCCCAGATGGTTGGATGAATACCCGTACCCGAACAAGCATAGCCGGCGGCGCGTTTGGAGGGCTTTGTTCGAGATCCCCAGTCAAATTTTCCGTGAAACTGTTCCGAAACTGCCTTCGCGAAGTATGCGGTTTCGGGAACCTCTGATCCATTCATGGAACGTCGCCTTGTGCCTAAAATCGTCCCGGTCTGCGTTGCCGCGCTTGCCAATAATCTCTGCTATTACCTACGCGAGGCGCCTTGACCTGAACAATTTTGGGCTGCAACTCGACTCTCCTAGAATTAATCGGAGGTTCCTTAGGGAACTTCTGAATAAGTCATCGATCTGGTCGGTAGGCAAACGGATACAGAACGAGTTAAACGATGAGCAAGCAATTGACCCTGGGTGAAGGGTTCGAGAAGTACGCGAAGACGACGCGCCGTGGGCAATTTCTGA
>PVBE012083647.1_pt1 | contig 73412 bp, 60 predicted proteins | sample 1631181 | NCBI WGS metagenome assembly PVBE01 (sample SAMN08397723, study PRJNA350692) | Marine metagenome, whole genome shotgun sequencing project. | isolation source: water | place: Pacific Ocean | collected 2012-04
CTTGGCAGGTGTTGGTCAATCCAGTGCATGACGTCGCCTGCTCCTGTGCGTGGAACCATGATGATGTCTTCAGGGCGAACGAGGACATCAGGAAGGCCATATCCGCGGTGAAGAGCAGAGTCCACGTCGTAAAGCACGACAGTGCTGGTCCCTCCGTCTGCGGAGGAGGCAGTTCCTATCATTTCTCCACCACCGTTCTTGAGTTCAGAATCTGGCCCTTTGCTAATGAGGACAATTTTTTGAAGATCGGCAGAGTCGTCCACCCAGCCTGCTGCGGAGAGAGCTTCGACCAAGGTGACTTCACCTTTGATGGGGTAAACCCCAGGCTGCCTTACTTGACCGGCGATGGAATAATTGTCAATTTCATCATGAGTTAATCTGAGATTTACTTCGATGGGCCCAAATTCAGAGGCCATCGCACCGTTGATAATACGCTGGAGTTCAATGGGGGACATTCCGACAGCTGAAATGGGATTAGGAAGTCCTGGAATGGAAATTAGTCCAGGTCGCCGAATGGTGTAAGTGCGCACTCTGCCAAGTGAGCTGTCCGCTAAGGATTCAAGGTATTGACTCGGTTTAGCGCCTTGTTTTTTTAATAGAACTGTGACAACTGCCAAGCTGTATGTTTTTTGAATTCCTGCGGAGATTTCGCTTTGGATTTCTTCAATGGACTTATTCTGGACTTCAATTCTTCCCAATGGGTGGAATCGAATTGAGTTTTGAAAAACTGTTGCTGTGGCGCTGAGCGGGTCCTCCCCTTCTGGCAAATTACTGACTCTAATTTCAATTTGATCGCCAGAAGCTAGGTAAGGGCTTTGTTCCAACTTCTCCAGATTCACTTGGAGAAAAGAGGGGGAAGTGTTCTCAAGGAAATCTTGAATACTTTCTTTTGCCTCATTCCATGTAAGGCCCCGGACAGATCCGTATTTTCCGTTTTCATTTAATTCAAAACCGCACTTGCCGCTCGAATCCACTTGAAAATCAAAGACCACGTTATTTCGGTCTAGCGAAGCCTTGTAGAGGCCGGTCGTGCACTTGATACCTCGCTCAACAATTCTGGCAGTCTCTTCAGAAGAAAAGGTCATCTTCGCACGGAGGGACTCTCCCCCTTTGATAGGTGCGCGCTCGAAGGGAACGCGAAGGAATTCGACCTCAATTTTATCCTGGAACCCTAATTTCCCAAGATCGATATTGTTTTTGTGGACCTCATTTTTGGTTGTCTGCACAGGTTTTAGTGCGCTGCGCGGAATTCCACCCTGGTGCGGCCATTTGCTTACTACTTTGCTGTGAACAGATTCCTTTCCCCAATAAGCCTCATCTCCGACGGTAACGGGGGAGTTGCAGGCAGAGAGGGTTGCCAGGACAGTTGTGGCGAGCGTAATTGCGACCTTTTTCACAAGTTTAGAGGTTTGGCGTGAGTTTCGGGGGTGTTTAAGTTCTTTCTTGGCAGTAGTTTGCGACCGTTCCAAGAAGTTTCCGGAGGGGCTATCTTGGGGGTAACATTCGTCTGCTCGCTTTGGGTGAACCTTCCTTCGGCCAAATCGACTCTTCGACATGAGCCTTTTTCGAGATAGTGGCGGCGCAGTTGTCCTCCAGCTTGCTGGTGCAGGGCTACAGTTTTTGGCTGGGATTTTGCTCGCTCGTTGGCTTTTTACGGACGGTAGGGGTGTTTTTGGGTTGATTGTGCTCATTCCTGAGATGACTCGGGCAGTAGTGAATTGGGGCTTTGGAACCGCTAGCACGCGGTTTTCTGCGAAGAATCCATCGGAATCCGCAAGTATTTCCTTAAATGCAATTTCCTTTGGCGTTTTATCAGGAGTCCTCTTCTCCGGCGTTTTGCTCCTCTTTTTTCCCTGGTTAATGGATTTTGTCCAGGGGGAGGGCTTTGAGGAGGTCGCCGCAGTAAATAATGGTGTCGAAATCGCTATTTGGGTGTCAGTGCTTTCCCTACCGCTTTTGCTGTTGGAGAGCTTTCTGGGCGGCCAATTGGTGGCTTTAAGGGCGATTTTGGCCTCCAATATGGCCAAAGTCGTCCAGACGGGCTCCTTCGCCTTGTTCCTTTGGTTGTTCTTCCGCCTTTACGGCCCCACAGTTGCTGTGGCGATTGTCGCTCGGGCGCTTTCCTTCGCTCTGGGCAACTTGTTCGCCTTTCTTGTTCTAACCCGAGTTTGGAAGGGCCCCAAAAAGGTCTCCAAGGAGCGGTTGGTTGAAGTTTTCCAGTTTGGAATTCGAACCCTCCCCGCTTCCATTGCGGTTTTTTTACTTTTCCGCATTGATGTGGCCTTGGTGCGAATCTGGCGGCCTGTTTCGGATGTTGGAATCTATGTGCTGGCCTCTTCTTTGGCCATGATGTTCCAGGTCGTTGGATTTGCCGTTGAGCGGTCTTTAGTTCCAAGAATCATGGGGAAGACTGGAGAGGAAACTAAAGTCCTTACCCCCTTGGCCACACGGTGCTTCATGTTGGTCGGTTTCCCTATTGCGGCAGTTGCCATTCTTTGTGCTTGGCCGCTGGTCCCCCTCCTTTTCGGTGAAGATTTTGCTCCGGCATTTCTTCCCTTTGCAATCTTTTTGCCCGGCCTAGTGTTCGGTAATGTCGGTCAAATTTGCAATACCGACCTTCTTGGACGAGGCTTTCCCGCTTATGCTTCCTATTCCGCAGCCGTTGCTTTGGCGTGCAATATTGGTCTAAACATTTGGCTGATCCCCAAGGTTGGAATTGTTGGCGCAGCCCTCGCCTCGCTTGTTTGCTACACCCTGCATGGAGTCATTCTTTCCGCGATATATTCCCGCGTTGTTGGTGTCCCCCTATCTTCCATGCTCATCCCCAAGCTTTCCGATGTTGGGCGGATATTAAATCTGGTTCGCGGTAGAAGTTAGGCCTCTAAGAGTCCTCGATAGACCGCTTCCGTTTTTTCTCTAGAGTGACGCACATCAAATGCGTCGGCCGTTTTGCGCCCTGCTATCCCCATAGCTTTTGCAAGTTCTGGATTTTCCTGTAATTGAACGATGGCATGCGCAAAACCAACGAGGTCGCCATCCTCAAGGAGAAGGCCATTGACTTCGTGCGCAATGATGTCGACGATTCCAGTCACTTTGAAGCCAACGGCAGGTAAGCCTGCAGCCATGCCTTCAGCAGTGGCTAAGCCCAAACCTTCCCGGTGGGTGCCCGTGACAAAGATATCAGCAGCGGCAAGGAGTTCTGGGACGTCAGTGCGACCCCCGAGTAGGCAAACGGAGTTTTCCAAGCCCTTATGCTTTATTAGAGAAGCAAGGTTTTCCATTTCAGGGCCATCGCCAATAATCCAAAGGCGTGCATCGGGGAGTTCCTTTAGCAGAGTGGGCATGGATTCAATGAGGCGGTCATGGCCCTTGCTGGGTACAAGACGTCCCACTGCCGCAAGAATGGGAGATTGACCAGATCGAATCTCAGTGAAGCGAGCTTGCATTTCCTTTTTTCGTTCAAGGCTTGGCTTCGGAGGTATTTCGATTGCACTTGGAATGAGGTGCACTTTTTTTGGGATGACCCCGGGGAATTTCAACAAGCTATTTCGTACTTCTGTTCCTACAGCAATCAAGGCATCTGCTCGCCGATAAAATTTTGACTGTAACGCCATTCGAAGACGAGATCGGAGTTCCCTGGGATCCCTCTCTGGTGGAATTAACTTTGAGGAATGAAATGTTAAGACCACAGGGATATTGAGGGCTCTCCCGACCATCAAGCCTAGCCAATCACTATCCGAGAGGTGGGTTTGGATGAGGTCAATTTGGTGGTCGGTCGCGGTCTTTTTGACTGCCTTGTAAATCCTTCGCCAGTCCCGAAGGGCTTTAAATGGGTTGCGAATAGAATTTCGGGGAAGATTTAGGAGCTCAAGCGGGACTCGGCCTTTATGCAGTAACTCCTCCACTGGGCCGCCCTGAAGGAAAGAGCAGACCACGGGCTTCATGGGCCCGTCTACCTGAAGCTTGGTGAGCCGCAAAACATAGAGTTCGGCCCCTCCCTGCGAGAGAGTCGGAAGAAGTTGCAGGATGCGGTAGCTATTGCAGGTCACGAGTACACTAACCAGGGTGGTCGAGACAGTCTAGCCTCGACGCACTTCCCCATACACGGTGGAATAAACGCCTCCATGACTTCTCTTGCTCCAGTTCCGGTTCTTTTTGTCCTGACCGACCTTCGGGTGGGTGGAATGGAAAGGAAGGTCGCCGAGATTGTCCAAAAGATGGACCGCACCCGCTGTCGTCCGGTAGTGGCGTGCTTGAAGGAGGCAGGGCCACTCGCTCCCGAAGTTGAGTCTGCAGGAGTACGGGTTTACTCTCGGCTTATTGCCGCCAAATGGGATATTCGTGCGTTGGTGCGCCTTCTTCGGATTATTCGGTCGGAAGGCATTCAGGTGGTTTGCACTGTTGGGGATGGGGGCGATCGGATGTTTTGGGGTCGCTTGGCTGCCAGAATTGCTGGAGTGGCGGGCATTGTTTCCACTCTTCACTCCACTCGCAATCCAAGTGGAGGTCGAATTTTGGACCGCCCGAACCGTTGGCTTACGCCTTGGAATGATGTTTACGTGGCGGTCGCAAAATCTGCCGCTGAGTATCTAATTGAGCATGAGGGTTTGCCGAGGGACCGAACCATAGCCATTTACAATGGAGTGGACTTGTCGAAGTACGCCGGCGAAGGCCGAGAGGAAGTCAGGCAGGCTCTTGAAATTCCCCTCGGCGTTCCAGTCATCTCCCATGTGGCCGCATTTCGGATTGAAAAGGCGCATGATGTTCTTTTGCGCGCAGCCCGAAAGGTCGTGGACGCAGAACCAGAGTCTCGATTTTTGTTAGTCGGAGATGGAGAGACCCGCGGCGAAATAGAGCAGCTTCGAGCGGAGCTGGGCTTGGAGGAGAATGTTCTTTTGCTGGGCTACCGTTCCGACATTCCAGAAATTCTGGCCGCTTCCGATGTCTTTGTCCTTTGCTCGCGCGCGAAGGTGGAAACTTTCCCGAACTCGGTTTTGGAAGCTATGGCTTCTCGGAGACCCCCTGTTTGCACCAATGTTGGCTCTATTGCTGAGCAAATCACGGATGGCCAAAACGGTTTCTTGGTGGACGAAGAAGATTGGGAGTCCCTTGCAGATCGAATCTTGGCCCTCATTCGCGACCCCGAATTGCGCCAGCGCATGGGTGAAAATGCCCATAGTGTCGTATCCAGAAATTTCAGTACCGAGAGGATGGTGAGGGACCGAGAAGATTTGTTCACCTCCATCGCTAGAGGCCATGGAATTCCATCACGGCTATACTTAAGCTCCGTCAAAGAGGTATTGTAGCCCTCGTCGGCACCATGCTTAGAAGACACCGCATCCTAGTTCAAAATGCATTAATCTACTTTGATGTTGCGGCCGTTTTACTGAGCTATTTTTGGGCATTCGAGCTTGTAGAGTACGTTTTCGTAAATATCCTCGAGGGCACTGTTCCAGAGACAGTACGCGTGGGACACTTTTTTCATGTCAGGGTTCTTGTCTTCTCCCTGTTTGTCACTTTTTCCGGCTACAAACTTTTTGGGATTTATGAAAGCCAGCGCATGCGGAATATCGTTGGGGAATGGGCCCGAATTATTATCGTAAACATTGCCCTTTTTGGCCTCCTTTTTGCCTTAGTTCAATTTCTCAAGATTGGGGGTACGAAAAACTGGCGGCTCACGCATATCTTGGTGTTCCTTTGTCTCAACACTGGGATGGGCCTTTTCTCGCGATTGACGATACGCGGTTTCGCTCATCGCTATCGGGCCAAGGGGTACAACTACCGTAATCTGGTTGTTCTGGCGACCGCTGGGCGAGACCCCTCTGGTCTTTTGAGAAGATTGGCCGAACATCCCTCTTGGGGATATAAAGTTTTAGCCGTTTCTGCTCCCCCGGATGAGGGAGTAGGTAGTTGGACGGATGGCCCCCTTCCTGGAAACCCTAAAGTCCTCTCTTTTAGAGAGGCGGTTTCCTTTGTTGAGATGGAGCCTCTTGATGAAATTTGGATTGACGGCATGCCTCGTCGTCGAGGGTCTATCTTTGAATTTTTGGAAGCGGCAATGGATCAAGGAATTTCCTTGCGCTATATCTTGCCAAGGAATTACTTCCCAGGGATGAGGTGGAATTACGAGACCTTTGACAACATTACGACTCTTTCAGCTGCTCACTCACCAATGGATGACCTTGCGCGCGCGGCGAAGCGGGCGGTGGACTTGTTGGCCGCCTCATGCATACTGGTCTTCGCTTTCCCGATTATCATGCTTCCAGTAGGGATTTTTCTTTTCTTCCAAAAGGGGGGCAAACGCCAAATCTTATTCCGCCAGGATCGAGTTGGAATTAGCGGAAGGATTTTTACCTGCTATAAGTTTCGGTCTATGGTTCCCGATGCAGAAGACAAGAAAAAAGACCTTGAGCACCTGAACGAAATGGGTGGACCTGCATTTAAGATGCAAAAAGATCCGCGCATTACTTCCTTTGGTGCCTTTATTCGTAAGTTTAGTATTGACGAGTTCCCCCAATTTTTTAATGTTTTGAAAGGAGACATGAGTTTGGTGGGGCCACGCCCACCAATTCCTTCCGAAGTGAATATGTACGAGCGAACTCAGAAACGACGTTTGAGCGTGAAGCCTGGTATCACTGGGCTATGGCAAGTTTCTGGCCGGAACGAAATTTCCGATTTCGAGGAATGGGTTGCTCTTGACCTTGAGTACATTGACCAATGGTCATTCTGGCTGGACATCAGGATTTTGCTGATGACCATTCCAGCAGTGTTCAAGGGGCGCTAAGCCTCTGCTTCTTTAGGTGTAGTGAGAGCAAAAGTGGCACTAGCCCAAATATGACCAACTAGTCTTCGCCTTCAAAAGGGTTCTTCTTGGCCCATCTGTCGTAGAGAAACATTAGGAACATCGAGAAAACGCCGACTCCTGCAAAGAGGAGCCACATTCTCCAGGGGTCGTATTTGTCCCAAAGGCCGATCCGTGTTTGGTCCCGCCTATCCATTGTGGTAGCTCTTAATTGGTCCAGAACCTCCTCGTCGACAATCCATTCACTAGCCTTGGGGTCTTCCAAAGCAAAGCGCATCAGCGCCCGGAAGTTATTTCCACCTTCTTTCAGAGCCATCTTTAGTCGTGCGGGTAGCTCTCCCGTCGACAAAACATCAATCTCTGCATCAGGAAGCTCTGCGTGATGAAGGAATTCAGCCAAGCCTTCCCCCCCCTTTTTGACGGCTTCACGGAAATATTGAATCCGGCTGGAATTCAAGAGGCCTTTCGATTGGTCGGGGCTACAACCAGAATCGGTCAAATATTTGCGAAGTTTGCCTCCCGGGAGGGCAATCATTGCCCGAGTTTCCTTAAAGGCAGCCTCTGACCCGACGAGCGAATTCATGGATGCCGTCGACAGTCCTTCCGTGGCGAAGAATTCTCTTAGCGATTCTATTTCATTAGACGCCCGTTCCATTCTTTCGTAGGGCCCATCTAGAGCAAGCCAGAGGCTTGTTTCTGGAGCAAAGGTGATGATATCTCCTGCCGTCGCTACGCCCTCCTTACGGTCTATCAATTCGTTGGCTAACGGTGCGAATATCTTAGGGGTCAGGATCTGATTGATTTGGTCCACTTCTACACCTGAATCTTGAAGAATTTTGCGAACTTCCGCTTCGGCCGCAGAAGTTTTAAGAATCAGATTCGGAAGGACATCCGTTTTTTGTAAACCATCCACCCACTCTTTTTCCATGTGGTGTTCATTAATAAGTTCCTTGCGCGCCAAGTTGACTTTGTCCGCAGTAGCGTCGTAGATGGGGCCACCCATGAAGTTTAAGATGGACCAGCCGATTCCAACGGTCATGTTGACGTATCCCATGTAGAGCCCTTCCTTGCCGGGAGGTGCGATACTAGCCAAATACCGCATTTTGGTAGGAGAAGCAGTCATTTCCCCGATGGAGAACACACCAATCGCAAAGATAACCCACCAGCCATTAAAGGAAAGACTCAATAAAGCAATGGAAATTGTAGCGATTGCGATACCCGTTAAAATTGCACTTAGGGATCGTACCTTTCCTGTAATCCACCCAAATGCAAAAGCAAAGAACATGATTAGCAAAGGATTGAAATTGACAATCCACTCCTGAGTCATGTTGCCTCCATTCACAGTTGGTACGGGAATTCCAAAGGAAGCAACCCATGTAGCCAAATCCCTGGAGTCCACCCAATCATCCACAAAGTTGGGGAGGAAATCCCAGAGCGAGTAAGCCATGAACCAGAACCCCGCAAAGGCTAGGGAAAAGCCCAATATCCGAGGCTCAAGCAGTCCCGCCAAGCTGTCTTTCAGGATTTGAAAAGGATTTTTGCCGTCTTCTTCCTGCGGCTTGTCTACCTTGGGCTCCTTGAAGAAAAACAGTGGAATATAGTTGAGTGAAATGGCAAGACTGCACGCCAGGAACACGTATTTCCAATCCAGCACCCTCAGGTAGCCGGCCAATAGGGGACCAACGAAAGCACCGACATTGACCATTTGGTAGAAAATAGCCCAGCCTAGTGCCGCACTTTGTTTTGGCATTTTCACTGCAATTAAACCCTGTAAGCCTGGTTTAAAAATTGCGGTTCCAAAGGCTAGACCCATGGCGCCCAAGAAAAAGATGGGGTAGGTCCAAGGGTCTCCCGCAGCTCCTCCATGAACCGAAGAGTCAATGCCATTAAAGTAAGCGCCGATTTCAATGGCATACCCCATCAAGATGTAGCCGATAATCTTGATAGTGGTAGCCCAGGCAATATTTACCTTGAAGCCATACCTGTCTGCGAAGCCGCCCGAAAGAACTGGGACGAAACTTTGAACGATTGCCCACCATCCGTAGATTACTCCTTTTTGATAATGATCGAATTGCGGGCCTCCAAGCTCCCATGCCAGCACCATGTAGACAGGTAGAAGCGCACGCACTCCGTAGTAGGCGAAGCGCTCCACCACTTCCATCCAATTGGCTAGCCAATAGATGCCTGGGAAATTGAAGATACTCTGAAGAAATGTTTCTTTAGGGGCAGGCGTTTGTGGGCTAGACATGACCAAGGAAAATAACGCTGCGGAGCAACCTGTGGCCGAATAGCTTCTAGAAGTTCGGGGGCATGTGACATAACCCTGCTTGGGGCCCCTAGTTGACGGACCGAATCGAAAACTTTCCCAGAGCCGTGATTTACAGTCCGCGAAGCCAGGCTGGTCGGAAGGGAGCGTTTTCCGGATGAGCTAGGACTTCATCAAGGGCGCGCAACATGGCTGAATGGTCTTTAGGAAGAGAGCCAGACAGTGTGAGCCAATTGCTTGCGTGGTTGGAGCGAAAAATGCTCCCTTTCAAATCGAGAGCCCCAAGGAACTCTCGCAGTTCTGCTGCCAGTTCAACTGGGCTTAGCTCTTCAAACTCACCCGTCTGTACTTCGTCCCACATCGGCGTATCTGGCACTGGAGTTAGGACAAGAGTGCTGATGAAGCGAGGCTGTATTGCATTGACCACGCGCGCGGACCCAAGAGCGTGTTGTTGGGAGAGTTTGCGCCCGCCGGCATTCAAAAGAATCATGGTGGAAAGTTTCATCCCCGCTTTGTGAGCTTTCAATGCAACTCGAATCATTTCATCCCCGTCCACCCCTTTTTGGAGTTTGGAAAGCGTTTCATCATCTCCGCTTTCAATACCTAAGTAACAAAGAGTGAGTCCTTTTTCCTTTAGGAGGGACATCTCTTCCACAGTTCGAAGCGCGAGAGATTGTGGGGAAGCATAGATGCTGATGCGACGCAAGTTAGGAAATGCCTCATTCAAGGCATCGCAGACTTCTGCTAATAAAGAAGCTTTTGCAACAAGTGCGTCGCCATCCGCAAGGAACACTTTTTGGGTCCATGGTACGGCTTCCTTTGCCCAGGCGATTTCTGCACGCAGCTTCGTGATGGACCGAATACGGAATGGCTTGTCTCTGTACATGCCACAAAAAGTGCATTCGTTGTACGAGCACCCAAGAGTAACTTGAAGAATGAGCGAATCGGCCTCTGAAGGCGGGCGATAAACTCGACCTTCTAGAGCAGGAGCCTGCGGTGGGATGGGGGGATTACTCAGGATTTACAACGCATACGTTTGCGTGATTACGACTAAGGAACTTATAGGCCCAGGGGTTCACCTGATCGGCGCTCAAGTTTTCAAACCAAGCTTGGATGGAGCGCATATCGTCCAATGCGCTAGGTCGCCGGAGGGATTTGGAAAGTCCATCTAGCCAGTATGCATTGGTTCGCATCGCATCTCGAAGTCCGTTCATCTCGGGTTCTGCAAGGCGTTTGACTTCTTCGTCAGTTGCACCTTTTTGGGCAAGAGTGTCTGCAGTTGCAAGACAAGCCTCGACAAGGGTCTCAACTTTGTCAGGGTCGGCCATGGCTTGGATGTAAAAGAAGCCATTGTTCTCGTAAACCGAGCTGAATTCAGAGCCAGCTCCGGGAGAGTAGGCCGCACCTAAACGTTCACGAATTTCAAGGCGGAGGCGGTCATCAAGGACGGTTCCAAGCATGGACATTCCTCGCCTGCGCGAGGCGTCCATGCCATCCGAAGCGGGGTAGATGATAAAGACAAGGGACTTTGGGACTTGGGTCTGGATGGTGTAGTCCTTGCGGAGTCCAGTTGCCGTCTCAGGTACATTTCGACGTTCTTTCCAATGCTTTAGTTCTTTTCTTGGATTCAGGGCGCCGAAAGTTTGAGCCACTAGGGCTTTAGTTTCTTCCATGTCCAAATCACCAACAACCGTGACTTCCATGGCGCCATCTGCAAGGATGGGCGCTAACCAATCACGGATTTCTTCCATCGCCACTTCCAGAATTCCGTCTTGGGTTGGGAGGCCAAAGCGCGGGTCATTGTCAAATAAGGCGGGAAGGAATTTAAGGGTCAAAGGGCCGCCATGTTGGTGCTTGAGGCTTTCAAAGATTTGAGGGACAGCGCGGCGAAGCTGGACAAGTCCGTCTTCTCGCCAGCCCGGGTCGCTCAAGTAGGCGCACATCAATTCAAATTGAAGTCCCAGGTCTTCCATGGTTGTGCTTCCACTGAGAGAGAAACGATCTTCACCCATAGCGAAAGAAACTCCAACCTGTTTACCGGCCAATAGTCGGCGAAGGTCGTCATCAGAGTGAGCGCCAAGGCCACCGGAGTTGAAAACTCTTTCGCCTACCCATGCAAGGGCATTCTTTTCAATCTCCAAACTGAGTCGCCCTTCTCCACTATTTAAGAGAATGAGAATTTGATTTTCTTTGAAGTCCGTTTTCTTGATGTTTACAGAGACTCCGTTCTCAAATCGGATGTGCTCGAAATCAAGATCTCCAACCTCTTCAGAGGAAATGATCCCTCCAGAGTTTTCTCTTGAAGAGGCATAAGCGAATTGGCTGACAGAGATCTCCGCTCCGGCATTCACCTCCACCTGCTTGCTATTTAACAATGCCGTTCTGAGCTGATCTTTTGCTTTTTCTCCAAGGTCTAAATTCCCGGCAGTTGTGATGGAATAGTCCTCACGATCCCAGGTTGCTTTTAGGGCTTCATGGCAATCTCCAACAGTTAAAGCTTCGATTGCAGGGCGATAGATATCTTTTCGCCATTTTGCCCGAGTAGGGACGAACTCGTTCTCGGCCGCACTCAAGATGCTATTCAAAATTGATCGACTATGGGCGGTTGATTCGCGTTCGACGGCCTCGTCTAAACCGCGAAGGGCACCCGCTCGAATTTCATCGAGTTCGGCATCTTGGAACCCAAACTTCAAAGCTCTCCGAAGCTCTTGTTCTGCGACTCCGAATGCGGCAGACCACTTCTCAGGCGCACTAGTGATGCTTAGAGAATTGTCTTCAAAGATGTCAAACACCTCCGATTGAGAAGCGCTGGCCGACATAAAAGGAGTTCCTTCCTTTTTTACAAGCTCTGCGAAACGCGTATTCAGCATTGAGTATGCGTATTCAAGAGGGAGCTCAGAAACACTTTGAGCAATCGTCAACGGCTTTTCGTTCCATTCGCTCATAACCCCATAGGAAACAGAGACAGTCGGAATTTCTTCTTCATGAATAGAAAAGCTGAAAGAGTAGTTTTCCGGCTTGCCCGTATCGGGTTCTTCCGGTAGCGGTATTGCTGGGCAAGTAACATTCTTAAAGTAATCGGCGAACAAGCTTTCTGGGTTTCGGTCGCCTAAGTCTCCAACTAGAACAAGGGTCATGTTGTCGGGGCGATACCACTTTTCGTAAAAGGCGCGAACTGATTTTGCAGAAAAGGCGTCCCTAGTTCTTTTGAGCCCAATGGGGATGCGGTCTTTGTATCGCGTTCCAGCGAACATCTGGTCGATTTGTTCAAGAAACATGCGGTACTGGGCAGAATCCCGCTCTCGTTCTTCGCCGTCAATTACTCCCTTTTCTGCTTCAACCTCCTTTTCTTCTAAGAGTAGACCAAAGGCAAAATCTTTCATTACTGTCAATCCTTCACGCAAAGTTTTTTCGTCTGAGTGGGGAAGGTCCAACTTGTATACCGTTTCAGAAAACGATGTGTGAGCATTCGTGTCTGCGCCGAAGTTCATTCCATGGTCTTGGAACCATTCGATGAGAGTCCCGGCTTCAAAATTCTCAGAGCCGTTGAAGGCCATGTGTTCCAGAAAGTGAGCCATGCCCTGTTCGGGGCCTGTTTCCGCAAGGCTGCCTACATTGACATGAAGTCGTAGATAACAACGGTCATTGGGCTCTGGGTTGGAGACCCAGGCAAAGCGCAGGCCATTATCAAAGTTTCCAAAGTGGATTCTGTCATCAAGCTGGATGTCTGAGCTTTCATGGGGCCAAGCACGGACTCCAGCCGAATCTTGAGTAATGGTTTGGCCACCAGCCGCAGGCTGGGAGCAAGCGCCCAACGTAAGCGCCGGTATAAGAAGCAGGAGAGTATTTCGGATTGAATTCATGAGAGTAATTAATTCGAACAGCAGTGATTCTGTTTTTCGGAAGGGGATTCTTGGGGAGAGGCCTGTTCGGCATGTGGTCGAATCACTTTGCCGATAAAGCCAGGGACTCCTTGGCGAAGCAAGGAAGCTAGGTAAACAATGCCCAGGAGTCCGGCGAAAATAATACCTGAAGTGGCCGGATGATGATGGATTGCGCTAACGGCACTCGGGCTTGCTTTGGGCCCCAAGACAGCATTGACTCCAAAGCCAACGGCGACGGCCATCAAAACCATGGTTAAACCAAAAACAACAGCGACCTTTTTCCCGTGAAGGGATGAAAGCAGGCCAGCAGTTGTGAGGTTTGTTGCGGGTCCCGTTAGCAGGAAGGCAATACCGGCACCAGGAGAAAGACCTTTTGCGAGAAGAATTGCAACAAGGGGAGTGCTTCCTGAGGCGCAAACATAAAGGGGGAGGCCGATTAGAGTGGCTAGCAAAATATCCACGCCAGTAGGGAGTTCGGCTAGCCATCCAGTTTGGAGGGCGGGCTCTACGGCAGCTGCAAGCAAAAGGCCGGCAAGAATCCAGGGAGCGGTGTCATCTACTATGGTTTTGAATCCGTATTGAAAACCTTCTCGAAGTCGAAGAGCCAAAGGTTGTTGAGGCGATTGTTCTTCCACTTTAATTTCTGTTTTTGGTTGCACGAACCTTCCGACCACAATTCCAACGACGATGGCCAATAAGGCGGCGCTTCCAACTCGGGCAACCGTGAGGTCCACTCCAAGCAAGCCGATGGAAAGCAAAATAGCGGCCCACCCGACTTCAGGCGCGGCAACCAGGAAAGCCAACGATGCAGGAGGAGGGGCGCCCGCTTCAACTAAGCCCCGGTAAACAGGAACCACGCCGCAAGAACAAATAGGAATAGGAAGCCCCGCAACGGTTCCACGTAACGCCTGATCCACGGAGCTTCGTCCATGGAAAAAGCGCATCATCGATCCAGGAACGAATGCCTTCGTTAGCATGATTGTGACGGAGGCCGCCAATAATGCCGGCGCACTTTGGCTCGTTAATGAAAGGAAAGTGTCCCAAAATCCAGAGAGAAGAGCGTGTTCGCTTGTGGAGCCTTCGAGGGTGGAAAGAAAACTTAATAGCCCGATGGCAACGAGTCCGCCCAAAGCTGAGGGCATTTCAAAGTGTTCGCGGTTAGATGAAATGCTATGTCCCAGGACAACATGTAGGAGAGCACCGGCGATTAATGCTTGGAGGAAAGCAACCCAAGTAGCCGCCGCTCCCTCCAAAATTTCACTACTTGCGAAAGCGCCGGCAGCAGTTGCAAGGGCAAGTAAGGCCAATACGAACCATGCAGTCTTTAGCCCAAATCGTGGGCGAATCAACCACCAGATTCCAAGGCCTACTGGCAAGCGGTGCAGGACTACCGCGAGGGAGAGCATTTGCGAACTTGAGCCTTCTGTTCCACGGGGCCCCAGGGCGGTCCCGTCGAAAAAGGCATGAAGGGCCAACGCAAAAGCGCTCATCCCGATTTCCGCACCCAAGCCGCGACCGGAGGCGGAGTGGGCGCGGTGTAGAGCCAGAGGGAGCAGCATCCCTCCGATAAACCAGAAAAGAATGGACCACCCACCTAATTTCCATGCCCATGGAAGAACATGAACCAAGATCAAGCCAGCAACGGCGACCCGAACAAATCCGTCGAGGACCGCAAGAGATGCAGGCGAGCGCTTGGCCAAGCGAAAAAGCAAGGGACCGGCGGCTAGAGCGAGAATGGCAAGGGGAAGCATGGCGCTTGAAGAAATCGCAAGGAATATTTTAGCCTTGTCTTGAGTTAATACGGTCTCTCGAAGCATGATTTCTCTTATTCCCCATCACTGGAGCGGAAGGGATTCAGGTATCTCCTAGTGTTTATTTCACTGCCAAAGAAGTGGGTCGCTTTATCGAAATCATTCGGCACGCGGCTAAGCACGGCTTAGACTAAGTGAATGAACTTTGACCACATCGGGCTCCTTGGAATTGGCTCCTATGTCCCTGAGCGCGTTATGACGAATGCGGATTGGTCGGAGCTTGTGGACACAACTGACGAATGGATCATTGAGAGAACTGGTATTCGGGAGCGGCGGTATTCTTCGGACGACCAAACTACGACCGACTTTGGTGAATATGCTGGCAAGGCGGCCCTTGCCGACGCAGGTCTTGAAGCAGTGGATATCGATGAGCTCATCATCGCAACGGATACTCCTGAGATGTTCTTTCCCGACTCTGCTTCCTTTATTCAGCATCGGCTTGGAATGGGCGAAATACCGGCTTATGACCTTGCTGGATCTGGTTGCGCTGGGTTCATTCAGGCTCTTGATGTTGCCCGTTCCCGCGCAGCTTGCGGGGATAAAAAAGTTCTCGTGATGGGTATTGAGCTTGCCTCCAAGTTCTTTGATTGGGAAGATCGTAACACTTGTATTCTTTTTGGAGATGGTGCTGGCGCGGCAGTTGTTGGTCCTGTTGAAGCTGATGCGGCCGCAAACCACCCCTCCATTCTTTCCCTAAAAACGGGGACAGATGGATCTCGTGCCGACATTCTTTCCCGAATTGCCGGTGGGACTAGAATGCCTTTTAGCATGGATGTTGCGAAAAAAGGTTTGCATAAACTTACTCGAATGGATGGCCGAGAAATTTTCAAAGAAGCTGTCAAACATATGTGTGCAGCGTCAACTGAAGTGATGGAGATGGCCGGTGTTTCCTCTGAGGAAGTAAAGCTATTTGTCCCACACCAAGCCAACATGAGGATTATCCATTCGGTTGCAAAACACTTAGGCGCTCCTGAAGAGAAAGTTTTTATTAATGTGGATCGCTATGGCAACACGGGTTCCGCTTCGGTTCCGATTGCCCTTTGCGAAGCCAGAGATATGGGAGTTGTGGAATCTGGCGACTTAGTCCTTTGCACTGCTTTTGGAGCCGGATTCCACTGGGGCGCCGCTTTACTTCGACTTTGATTCAACGAGTTGCGGAGCTATCGCGGTTCAGCAAGGCCTTGGCCGTTCGGTTTGGGTCTTCTGCAGAACAAAGAGCAAAGGATGCCGCCACTCCGGCCTGTTCGGGAATCATCCAGCAGTTGTCCGATTGGATTCCGCCAATGGCGAGCATGGGCAGACGGGCAATCGCCAGAGCTGCAGCTAAATGTTCTGGTCCTAAACCCTGTTCGTTTCCACGGGTGCTTGAAGCGAAAACTGGGCCAAATCCAATGTAGTCTGCACCGAATTCAACGGCATCATCGGCTTCCTCAAGAGTATGTGTGCTCAAGCCAATCAGGCAATTCGCCCCAAGGAGTTTGCGGGCGTCTTCAACATGCATGTCGTCCTGGCCTAAGTGAACACCAGCTGCTCCAAGAGCTATTGCAACTTCAACGCTGTCGTTCACAATGAGGGGTACCTCACGGGATTTGCAATAAGCGATTACTTCCCCGCCCCACTCAAATAGCTCACGCGAACTCATTTCTTTTTCGCGTAACTGAACACAGTCCACGCCTCCATCAATTGCTTGGTCAAGCACTACAAAAGGATCTCCAGCACAGAGTTCCCGTGTGAACAGCATGCAAAGGCGGAAAATGGGGGGGCGCATTCGCTCGTCAAGGTACGGACGTCTGTTGCGCTCAGCAACAAGGCTCAAGCAGATTCTAGCTTGCCCGCTTGTTGTTGCCCGCTTTCTTTCGGCGCCGTTCCTTGTCTTCTTTTAGGCCATTAATGAAGCTACGGCGATCTTTGGCGCTGAAGAGCTTTACCTTCGAACCACAATGCACGCAGTAACTAGCCTCTAAGTTACGCAGAAAGCGGACATAATCTGCGCAACGTGTGCAGTATTTGGTTTCGTTGTAGAAGTGGTCGTTTTCCATGAGGGGATGGAGTTCCAATCTAGTAAGAGTTGGGGAATTAGTTCATCCAGGGGGATGGATTGAACCGACTAGATGTTTCAGCAAACTTGGGCAAGGAGCGGATTGGAAGCATAACCCGAAAAAAGCCTTATAAATTAAGGTAATTCTTGGAAATCCCAAATACGGCTGGGGAATATTTACCGCCAAAAAGGCGCTTATTGACCTAAGTCCTTTCCTCTAAGGCAGATTCAATTTCGCTTCGAACCCAGGCTTCTGATTCCTTCCTCCGGCCAGAGTCCAAAGTGTTCCATTCTTGAAGCTGTCCGAGGGCCCACGCGGCATGACCCCGAACCAAGGGCGAGGGGTGTTCCAAGGCTTTTTTGAGGGAGCGGCTTCCTCTCTTCATGTTTCCCAAGACGATGCATGCATTGCGTAGTAATCCAGGCCACGTAGCTCGCCGGATTGGACTGCCCCGGAAAGCAGACTCAAATTCTTTTTCCGAACACTCCAATAAATCTTCCAAGCTGAATTGTTCAAGCGCTGCATGCGTGCCCCAGTCATCGGAATAGTCTTGAGCTTTGTCTCCAAATGGGCAGACTTCAAGGCAAACATCGCAGCCAAAAACCCAATCCCCCATTTTTTTTCGGAGAGATTGCTGAATAGGCATTCGAGACTCAATCGTTAAATATGAAATACACTTTCGAGCATCTAAATCCCATGGGGCGCGAAACGCATTTGAGGGGCAATCGTCGAGACAAGCTGAACAAGTTCCGCAGCTGGGAAGTGCCGAGAAGAGGGTCCAATTCGGCAATTCAGTGTCTAGAATAAGTTCGCCCAAAATTAGCCAAGGCCCCTCTTGAGGATCCAAGAGAAGAGTGTTCTTCCCCCTGAAGCCACTGGAGTTCAAAATGGCCCACTCCCTTTCCAGAACAGGAGCGGCATCTGTGACAGCACGGAAGCGCTTGCAGAAGCCATCCTCCCGAAGGCGCTTTCCAAGACGCTCTAGTTTTTTTCCAAATACGTTGTGGTAATCCCGACCCAGGGCGTAGCGGGCGACGGCGCCGCCATTTCGGAACCCCCCACCTCTCCGCCGATAGGGGAGAGCAAATAGAAGAGCACTCTGCGCCCATGGCTTCCACTTTTGAAGATGGAGGAGGTTGTCTTGATTGCGTGGGAGCCAGCCCATTTCCCCCGCCGACCCCCGATTAAGCCACAGTTTTAGCCGGTCCTTAACTGTTTCTGAGAAGCCTCCAGTAGCTACGCTTCCTCGCAAGTTAAGACCAACTTCCAGCGCATATTCCACCACCTTGGGTAGGGGGTCGGGGGCGAGGTTTTGCGGGGAGATATCCATGAAAAGGCTCTATCTCTAGTTATCCTAAGGGTTTGCACGTTATTTTGGCTATTAGTCCGGATTTTAAGGAAGCAGGACTACCCAAATTACCGTTATTAAACCACGTTACTTCAATCTCTGATAGGATTTAGCTAGATAGACCCCTTACGATGAATGCCCAGACCCACAACCACAAGAGCAACGAGGAGCTCGCTTCAAGGCTAATTAGCTTTGCTGAGGCGAATCCTGCGGAATTTGGGGCTGGCAATCTGCTTGAGCTGGCGCAGGCTTACGTCGCATCGCCAAAAACCGGCAGAGATGGCATTTCCACCGTTCTTATGGGCGTTTACAAGGAGACTGCCTCAAAAGAAGCCTTTTCCCTTCTCTATGAGATTAACAGCGAAGACTTTCTACGCCTTACTTACCATCACCTCAAACGCTCTTACTACTTTGTAGATGCTGGAGACGTCCTTCAAGAGGTTTTCTTTAATATCTATCGGTATCCACACAAGTTCAAGCCTGAGCGGAAGTCCGCATTTCGGAATTGGACTCATTCCATCATTCGAAACACGGCGCTCAAGCACAGCCGTCGCGCTCAACGCGACCGCGTTCTGTCCATCGGTTCCACCACCGAGCGGGATAGCGAAGAAGCCGCCGCACTTGAACTGGCCGACGATCGGGTTCGTACTCCCCTTCACGACACGGCTGAAAAAGAAGCCGCCGAAGAGCTTGTTGCAACTTGGCGGCTCTACCTGCACTTTTATCTTGAGGCGTATCGCTGCTTGACCCCGCGCGAGAAGCGGGTTCTTTTCCTCGTGGAAGTCGAAGGGCTTCCTTACCGAGAGGCTGCTGCCAAAGTCGAAGTGCGGGTTGAGAACCTCAAAATGATGGTTTTCCGCGCACGCAGGAAGATCTTTACCATCATGAAGCGCAAGTTCCAGTCCGGTCAGGACGCTTCGGATCGTCGCGCAATGTCAACAGAGGAGCTCGCAAACTGATGTACGACCGCACCGAGTTCCTCGACACCATCCGCAACGCGCGCTCCTCTAGCCGACTTCTTTGTGCCGGCTTCCAGCGCGATTTGAGCGCTTTGTTGGATGGCGAACTTGGCGAGCAGCACTCCCGCCGCTCTTTAGCTCACTTGGAAACCTGTGGCCATTGCGCCGAGTTCTTCCAAGCAATTCGTTTACAGGCTCTCGCCCATCGCGACTTGGCGGTACCGGGTAGTCTTGCCAAACGAATCCGCCGCCTTCGTGGCCAGGATCTTTTTGAGGGGCTTACAGATTCTGAAATCGTTCGCCGCCTTGCAAACGCCCTTTACGAACTCGGCAAGGCATACGTCCTTACGGCCAACGATAACAGCTACCTTCTTCGAGTGGCCGAAGAGCCAGTTCAACTTGGAGAGCTTGAAGCATTGGAAGCCGTAGAGCTTGCGGAAGCTGCTGAAGAAACTGGCGCTTGCTTTATTTCAAAAGAAATTCTGGAAGAAAAAAGTGATGATTTCCTCCTTCAAGGGCGCAAGCTATTAAGCGAAGCCTTGACCTTGAAACCAAAATTTGCGGAAGCTCGCCTTTACTCAGGCTTTGTCCATCAGCTTCTGGACAATATGGATGCTTCTGCCCAAGAATACCGCGAGGTGTTCTTGCGAACAGATCGGCCAACTAACCGCGCTCACGCGGCAATTCAGTTGGGCCAACTTTATGACCATCAGGGAGAAAACCGCCTTGCATTGCGGATGTATCGCTGGGTCGTTGCAAGTGGACTCGTTGAGCGCAAGCCCGAGTTTGCTTTTGTGCTTTACAACATTGCTGTTGAGCACCTTTCCTTGGGCGATGTTTCTTCGGCTACCGCTATGTTGAAACGCATTCGCCAAAGCTATCCCGAGGTTTGGAAGCAGTCCATTGAATGGTTGCGCCAAAGTCCGGAGCTCCTCGCTGTTCTTCGGAGTGATTCCGAGTGCCGCAGCCGTATAGAGGCCCTTGAGCCTGAATTTTTCGCTGCATAATGAAATTCTCCTCCCGTTCCCACATTTTGCCTGCCGCCTTGGGTTTGACCCTAATGGCCGGTTTAGTCCCTATGCTTCCCGCAGTTTGGGATGGACATGGCGAAAGTATTGGCCGCGGCGACAACCCTGTCGTTGGCAGTCTTCCTTGTATTGTGGACTCGCGATTGGATGACCTCTTCTGGATTCCAAATGGTTTCCCAGAGCCACCCTCTCGTCTTCTTGCAGGTTTGCCTCCCGTTGCCGCTGTGATGGGGAATGAAAACTTGGCCGGTTCTTTATTAGGTGCCGCTGGCGCACCTTATGGAATTCTGGATGACTACGAGCATTGGGATCACCTCGGAATGGTCAATCGTGCTCTTCTCACAATGGACCGGGTTTCGGTTGCCAGTGGGCAAGTTTCCATGTGGCAATTCCTCCCCGCCGGATATATCGGCGGAGAAATGGAGTTTGTGCTTGATGGAATTATTACCGAGACTCCAATTTCTGGGCAACTCTTTCCGGTTCAGTTGAGCGAGATTGCTAGTCTTCCCTCCCAGGTTGGTACTGCAACGGTCACCTTCTCTCCAAATGTTTCGAATACTTCTCTTTCGGAAATAAGAGTTCTGGTGTCTTTCCATAACAGAATACTGAACATTCAGTACTTGCCCTGAGCATAGAAGTTCCCCGCATCGCCATTCCCCAAGGGGATTTCGGCGGCATTGGTCCGGAGGTATTACTTCGGACCCTTTCCAATTTCCACAATGGCGATTCCTGTAAACCACTGATTCTTGGACACCACTCTTCGCTATCCAAATTAGTCGAAGAGTTGGATGTCAACCTTAGCTTGGCTCAAGTTTCGAGCGCTGCAGAGGGTTTTGAATTGAATTTTCAAGCAGGTTTCCCAGTTCTTGAGCTCGAAACACCTCCTTCCGATGATTCGCCGGGTGGGCCATCGGCTTCGTTTGGAATGGCGGCCGTTGAGGCAGTTCTTCGCGCAGGAACACTTTGCTTAACAGGAAAGGCTGACGGAATGGTCACGCCACCTCTTTCAAAAGAGTCAATGCACAAAGCTGGATACTCCTTTGAAGGTCAAACTCAGATTATTGGAGAGCTTTGCAATTCAAGACGTTATGGCATGTTGGCGTGCAACGGCAATTTGAAAGTTTTGTTAGCTACTCGCCATATTGCCCTTCGTGAAGTGATTGAGCGATTGGAAATAGGTTCGGTTGCGAAGCAAATACGGATTGCCCATGAGGCTGCGCGCGGACCCTTGGGATTGGAGAAGCCACGCATTGCCTTGGCTGGACTGAACCCTCACGCTGGAGAGAATGGCGCCTTTGGCAATGAAGAGCGCAAAGTGCTGAAGCCAGCAATTGCACGTGCCAAAAAAGAGTTTGGCTTTCAAACTGCTGGCCCTGAGGTCCCTGACGTTGTCTTTGCCGATGCCGTAGCTGGGAAGTGGGATGTTGTTGTTGCCCTCTACCATGACCAGGGCTTCATCCCCTTGAAATTTATGGGTCGAAAAGAGGCATGGACGCTGTTTGTGGGTGGCGACATTCTTCGTACGAGTCCAATGCATGGAACTGCATGGGATATTGCGCGAACTGGATCTGCAGACTTCAAACCCTTTGCCCATGCTTTGGAGCGATGTATTGAATTGGCGAAGGGTAGAATCTCCGCCCCATGCTCCAGCACCTAGACGACCGAAATTTAGAAATCCTCATTAATATTAATGGGAATCTTGTGCCTCGTGAGGAGGCTAGGGTTAGCCCTTTCGACTCTCTGGTTCAAGGTGGCGATGGCGTTTGGGAGGGCCTGCGGGTTTATGACGGCCGTATTTTTAAATTGGAAGAACATCTAGACCGAATGGTATCCTCGGCAAAGGCGTTAGCGTTCAAGGCGATTCCTTCTAAGGAGGAAATTATTGAGCAAATATGTCGAACCTTGGAGGCAAATCAAATGCGAGATGGCGTCCATATTCGATTGACCTTGAGTCGCGGCGAAAAAATTACAAGTGGGATGGACCCTCGACTTAACCAAAGTGGCCCAACGCTTATTGTGTTAGCTGAGTGGAAGACTCCTGTGTATGAAAAGTCAGGATTACGATTAATCACCTCTTCTGTGCGAAGGTTTCCTCCGGATTGCTTGGACCCAAACATCCACCATAACAATTTGATTCAATCAATTTTGGCAAAAGTAGAAGCGAATCATGCTGGTGCGGACGACGCCATTTTGTTGGACAAGCAAGGTTTCGTCGCTGAAACAAATGCAACTCATATTTTTGCTGTGGAGAACGGGATCCTTCTTACTCCAACTACGCGAGCTTGCCCCGAAGGTGTTACTCGTGCCACAGTTCTTGACTTGTGCTTGGAGAACGACATACCCTTCGAAGTGTGCGATCTTTCTCTAACCCATTTTTTCCGCGCTGATGAAGTTTTCACAACAGGCACGATGGGCGAGCTTGCTGGAGTTGTTGAGATAGATGGACGCTCGATTGGCGAAGGCGATACAAAAGGAAAGGCGCCCGGTCCTTTGACCGAACGCCTTTCAAATCTATTCCGCGATTTAACCGTGAAAAGCGGCTACATCGTTTCTAAGTAACGGTCCAATTCCCATGGATGAACGGCGGCGATGTATTCGCCCCACTCTTGTTTCTTGGCGGCCACGAACTGATTCAAGACATGTTCGCCAAGAGCTTCGGAAAGTACATTGTCTTTTTCCAAAACAGTAATGGCTTCACCTAGGTCTGCTGGAAGACTCTTAATCTTTAAGCGCTTACGTTCACGCTCACTCATTTTGTAAACATTGCTCGTGACAGCTTCGGGCGGTTCAATTTTGTTCTTCACACCGTCAAGGCCAGCGGCCAACATGCAAGCGAATGCTAGGTAGGGATTGCAGCTTGGGTCAGGCATGCGGAGTTCCAACCGAGTGCCGATGCCGCGGCGGTCAGGTACGCGAATCAATGGTGAGCGATTGCGCTTTGACCACGCCAAGTGCGTCGGTGCTTCGTAACCGGGAACCAAACGCTTGAAAGAGTTTACAGTTGGATTGGTTACAGCAACCAAGCCGCGGGCATGCTTGAGGAGTCCGCCAACGTACCAACGCATGTTGTCCGAAATCCCGTCGTCGCCATTTTCGTCATAGAATGAGTTTTTTCCATCCTTGAAGAGAGATTGGTGGACATGCATCCCGGAGCCATTCTGACCAAAAATGGGCTTAGGCATGAAAGTGGCATGAAGGCCCATATCCCTGGCGACTTTACGGACAACCCAGCGGAAAGTTGCCAAACGGTCTGCGGTTGTGAGAGCATCACCGTACTTGAAGTCTATCTCGTGTTGGCCAGGAGCAACTTCGTGGTGCGCAGCCTCGATTTCAAAGCCGAGGTTTTCTAATGCAATCACAATCTCGCGACGGCATGCTTCTCCCAAATCCATCGGAGCAAGATCAAAGTAGCCAGCAGCGTCATGCGTTTCGGTTGTTGCGTCACCCTCTTCCGTGCGGAGGAAAAGGAAGAATTCGGCCTCGGGGCCGCAGTTCATTTCGTACCCAAGCTCAGAGGCCTCGGCAATCAAGCGCTTAAGCGTTCCGCGGGGACAGCCATTGAATGGTGTGCCGTTAGAGTTGTAAACATCACAAATCATGTGTGCGACTTTTCCATGATCGGTCCAACCAATTCCATCGTTTGGCCATGGGTCAATGCGATAGGATTCGTAGGCGGGATGTAGCAACATGTCCGACTCTTCAATGCGAGTGAATCCTTCGATTGAAGAACCATCAAACATGATTTCGCCATCAAGCGCCTTTTCGAATTGACTCGAAGGAACCTCGACGTTTTTGTTGTTGCCAGTGATGTCCATGAACTGAAGTCGCAAGAAGCGGACATCGTTCTGGCGCATGTGTTCCAAGATTTCGTCTCGTGTCATAGTGCCGGTGATGGCGTAGCAGGTGTCTAGGGTTTGGGAGTAGTCCTTTGTTGTGGTTGCAGCCATTTTCCTCTTGTCCCGCGGGGTGAAAGGGGGGTGCGGGAATGCGGAAAGAATACGAGGTGATATGCCTGAATGCTCCAAAAAAAGTTGCAAAATTGTAAAAAAAATGAAAAAATCGACGGAATAGGGCAATAAAATTGCAAAAACCGCAGAAAATCAGGTCAATCTTGCGAATTTAGGCTTATGTCTGCCCAGGGAACAGACCCCGGAAGAAAGTGCCCTCCTTCGCCGGTAGCTTCTTCCCCATAGCCCAGGGCGGCGAGGTCCGCGCTGAGGTTTCCCTCGTGCACTTCCAATACCCCACAGCCCTCGCAGGCACAGGGCTCCAAAGAGTTGTGAAGCCATCCGCTCTCGGCTTGCGCCTTTTTGAGAGAGTCGGCGCGACCCGTTTCTTGGAGTGCCAGGTTTGTGATTTCGCCGGGATCTCCTTGAAGATGGTAGAGCCAAACTCGACCGGGGTAATCTCCTTCGTTTGCGCTTTGAATCCACTTCCACCCGTCATATCGGTAGGATCGCAAGGGGCCAGTAATTCCACTTCGAGGACTTCCTGGTGAATCAGTTTCCGAGGGAGCGGGTCTTGATTCGCCTTGGCCCTTAAGGAGGGGAAGCAAGCTCTCGCCGTCGAGAGCTAAGGCCGCACTTGGCCAGCTAAGGCCGCAAAAATCAAGCAAGGTGGGCAGGACATCCATCGAACGAACTTGTGTGGAAACTGAAATCGGCTCAAGTCCAATGTCTTGGCTCCACATCAATTGAAGTGGAACCCGAAGCAGTTCGTCATTCAGTGTGTGGCCATGACCAACATCTCCGTGGTCGTGGAATTCTTCGCCATGATCAGAAAGTACGACAACCAAAAGGTTCTCTTGCTGGGCAAGTTGTTTTTCTAGCCAAGGGCCAACGACATCATCTAGGTAGCGAATTTCTTCTGCGTGAGTAAGACGAAAGTGTCTGAAGTCTTCTTCGCTGAAATCGCGTCGGCTTTCTCGGTATTCGCGCTCCGTATTTCCATCTAAAATTGCAGTGCTTGAAGTGTCGTCATACATTCCACCCCAGGGCGCCTTGGCTTCAAATGGGAAATGAGCATCATTTAGATGGAGATAAAGGAAATAAGGTCGCGCCCTTTTGCTCGGTGGGCCAAGAAAATCATCGGCCATGGCCAAAGCATCATCTGCAGTAAAGTTGACGCCTTCGCGGAAGGTTTGGAAGCCTTGATGGAATCCGAAAAATGTGCGGATATTTGGGTTGGATGAGATGCCAATAGTTTCCCAGCCAGCAGCCCCTAATGCTTCAGGTAAGGTGCGCTGGTTCGCTCGAAAATTTGTGCAAGGCCCGTTGCGCTCAACAGCCAAGTGTTTTCCAGGGACGACGCCAGAGAGAAGAGTGGCCGTGGAGGGTTTTGTCCAGGGTGCCTGAGAGACAGCATTTGAGAAGGAAGCGCCTTGGGCTGCGAGAGAATCCAGGTGGGGGGTAGGGTCCTCGATTTCTGGAAGAAGAGCCCGTCCTGTTGCCCGGCGAACCCAGCCAACCTCGTCTGCCCGCACCGTATCGAGCATGATGAGAATGATGCTTGGCTTATCGGAAGCATCCTGTCTTAAGGTCGGGGCAACCCCCTGCGGAAGCAAAGCAAAAGCAAGCCCCAAGGCCACAGGAATTGGGCGGCCAAGGAAAACAAGAAGTTGGTGAGGTTTTCGGACGAGCTTTTGTACCCTTTTGGTGACTAAGAAAAGGACAACCGCAAGGACAACAGCCTGTATTAGTCTGGTAGTGCCGAAATCGGCGGCCCAGCTTTCCCAAAAAAGGACTCCGTCGCCGTAAGAAGCCCATGCGCCTTCATGCCATGCTTGAAGCGCACGTAGAAAGCCGACGAGGCCTGAGGCCATCGCAACTGAGAAAATGATGAATCCGAAAATGCCCATGGACTTGGCGGAGTATATCCCGCCCGTGGCCATGCCCAGCGAACGTTCTGGGTTGCGCTTCGAAGTTTTGGGCGAAGGACATTCCGACGGTGCAAACCAACTCTTCAATCAGGTTTTTGGCCAATCCAGGCCTTTGAGCCATTATGCGTGGAAATTTTGGAAAAACCCAGCAGGGCCGCCAGTTGGCATGGTGGCCATCGAAGAGGCGACCGACAGAGTGGTGGCCTGCAATTCGGGCATTGTCCGTCGCTTTCAAGTGAACGGCCGTGAGGTTCGAACGATGTTCGCTTGCGAAAGTGCGGTGGATCCGAGTTTTCGAGGGGGCGGTTTTTTGTTTCGAGCCGTTACGGGCGGGATGGTCAACTTGGCGCACAAACACGGAGTTTGCTTTGCCTATGGCGGCCAGAGCACTGATGAGGCGATTCGGATTGGCCGAAGACTTTTCCGCTACCAAGATTTGTTCGAGCTTCGAGCATATGACCGCATTCTCTCTTCACGCCCCGCCCTTCAAGGTCGACTCGGTAAAACGGGAGACTCTATTTCTGACTTATTGCCAAGAGCTCGATTGAAAGCTTCCGAAGTGGAGGAAGGCTGGGATTTTGAAACTCATTCCGAATTTAACTCCGAATTTGACAATCTTTGGGTGCGACTACAGAGCCAATTTGAAGTTTGCGCCATTCGCGATTCAAGACATCTTAATTGGCGTTGGCGAGATTGCCCCATAGGCTCTCATTTCATCGTGAGCGCTCATAGGAATGGAGCGATGATGGGCTACTTGGTATTTAGGATTTTTGAAAAAGATCGCACTCGCATTGCCCTAGTTTTAGATTTGTTTGTCGACCAAGACTCCACTGCAGCAGCAGCTTTGCTATCTCATGCAACAAGTATTGCCAATCAAAACCGGGCGGATGTCTTCCGCATTGCTATTTGCGATGAGGGCTGTCTGTCCAAGGCTCTAAATTCTCTATCTAGCTTTAAGCTTTCAAAGCGAGAAGTTGCCGACCGGGTGATTGGCACAGCAATGTGGTTTCCAGATGGATCACTTGAAGACTATGAAAGCCAGAGGCAATTGCTGAAAGGCGAGTCTTGGTACTACACCCAAGGCGACGCAGATTTTCTGGATTAGCGATGTCCGCAGCCCTTATTTTCCTTTCGAAAATCCTCATCGAGTTATTTGGACTTGCCTCCCTCTTTTTGGTCTTGCTCGGCTTGCCGGGGCTTTGGGTTATTGTTGCTCTGAGTCTGGCCTTACCTTGGATTGGGGGAAGCTGGTCTGATGTAGGGATTCTTTTTGGTGCCGCAGCTCTTGCGGAAGTTCTGGAATTTGGCGCATCCCTTGGGCTTGCCAGAAAAAGCGGAGCGGGGAAAAGTGGCCTTGCCGGGGCTTTTGTTGGCGGGCTAGCTGGCGCGATTCTTGGCACATCATTTTTGCCGCCCCTTGGCACTTTGCTTGGCGCCGCCCTCGGTTCTTTTGGTGCTGCGGCAATTTCAGAGCGAATGCTGGCCAAAAGAACCCATGGGGAGAGTTTTAAAGTGGGTTTCGGGGCTTTTGTGGGTACCGTTTTTGGGCGAGTTCTAAAGGTTTGGTTAGGTGTTTTTCAGGTCGTATGGCTGGCTTGGGCCATGTGGTTCTAGTGAATAAACAAAAAAGATTGAAATTGGGCTAAAAAACACCCAAATGACCCAGCCCTCTTGCGTAGAGGTAGAATAACCTTCCCCTTACTTACCTCAAGAAACCATGAAATTAACCCATCTACTAACCGCCGCCCTCCTTTTAGCTTCTCCTTCCTTTGCCCAAGATGCAGAAGCTCCTTCAGTTGAGGGTAAATCTTTCCAGGAAAGAATGGAGGCGACTATGTTGAGGGCTGCGCCTCCAATCCTGCGGAAAACTAGCGAAGCCCTCAAGCAACCATGGGATGCGAACATTAGCCTTAATATGGAAATGGAAATGGCCACAGTCGAGGCAGAGGGGACCTTTTCTTTCTTTTCGCCTCGGCTATTCTCTGCCAATATGAACTTTTCTATTGATGTCGAAGGTCAAGAAATGGACGCTCGCATTCAGGCCGTTGCTGACGACGATTACCTAAACGTCTTTATTGAGGCCTCTGAACTGCCTATGCCTCAAGCCGTCAAGCTTGATTTAGATGTGATGGAGGAGCTGACGGGGCAGGATGACAACACCATCGCTTCCCTCGACATGCTAGGAATGGGAATAGAAGATCTTGAAACGATGTTTAGCAAAATAGAGTTCAAAGAAAGCAAGCTGGACGATGGTGCGACCATTCGTATTAGCTACGATCTTTCGGCCATTCTGGAAACAATGTACGCACAGTTTGGGATAGATTTTGACACCATGTCTATTGAACTGGATGTCAATGCTAAAACTTCATTCATCCAAAAAATCAGCGTTGACTTGGGTGACATTGGTAGCGGAAGTTGCACCTTCTCAAATGTTTCTTTCCCCGAAGAATTCGACGAAACGAAGTATGTCTTTGAAGCTCCTCAGGGAGTGCCCGTAATGGATGTGACTGGAATGCTTAGCGCTGGCATGCAAGAATCGGCCTCTCTTGGTGGAGAGGAGGAATTCTAGAGATGCCAAAATTGGCTTCACTTTCCTTTCTCGCAGTTGCGATTTTGAGCAATGCTTCTCCTGCGCAAGATGCTCCTGAAGCTTGGCTTTCGCGGTTGCGTGCGACGAAGAAGCGTCCGGTAGAAGTTACCCAAACGATGGCCATGGATTTAAATGGGGCGAGCCAAAACTCCATAGGCAAGTTGCTCTACTTTGACGACATGCATTTCCGAATCACCATGGACATCACTCTTGAAGGGGGTGGTTTGGAGAAGCCGGCAAAACGGAGCATGCTTAATGTTGGAGATGGAACTTGGATGTGGATGGAAGCTAGGGACCATATGTTCGAGCAAGCCCAAGTTCGGCGGATGAAACTAGCAGACCTAAAGGCCACAGCGATTAAGCAGGGTCGTGCCTTCACGACTCACCACCCATCAGACCGGATTCTTGAACTTGCGGACTATGTGGATTTCCAAACCGTGGAATTGAGCGATACCGAGGTGTTTCTTAAGGGGGAATTCTCTGAAGAATCCAAAAGCCGCTTAATTAATGATTTTCGCGGCGGAATTCCTCGCGCCCTTGAGGTGCGACTGGACCGAAAAACTGGTTTTCCAGTCTCTTACGAAATCAAAAGCTACCATAAATCTCTTGTTCGCTTTGGATATACCGAGGTCAACTTTTTGGATGTCAAAAAGTTAGACATGAAGCTGTTTCATTATGACCCCCCCGAAGGCACAACTTTTTTTGAACCTCCTCCTGTAAAGCCAGAGGCCGACTCAAAAAAATAATGCATCATCGATTCGCTCCCATTTTCCCAGCTCTTTTCCTTCTTGTTGGCTCGTTCCCGCTATTTGCTCAGGAAACGAATGACGTCGCTGTCTGGGTTGAAAAGATGGCGGAGTGCACGAGCCAGCCTGTCAGCTACGACTTTTCTTTGAAATTCGACATGGAAGGCATGGGAATGTCTGTGGCATCCTCTGGGTCAATCTTGATGCAAGATAAGCGGCATTTGCGTATGACTTCTCAGACAACGGTCAAAGCTGCCCAAATGCCAACTGGGGAGCAGAATATGAAGCAAGAAATGATTATGGATGGCGCCACGATGTGGACGGTTACCACCATGGATCATCCAGTCAATCGAGGAGAGAAAATCACCTCTATCTCTCGAATGACAATTGAGCTCATGGAAAAGGTGGGAGCCCAAGCCACTGGCCTTCCAGGGGTTTCCAACAGCACAGATATGGCATCGCAAATTCGAACCATGTTCGAGCAGTTTTACACGGACTGCGAGCTGTCCATTTCAAATGGCTTGGTGAAGATTTCCGGCAACATTAGCGAGGAATTTATGGACAGCCTTCCCATGGGTGGATTGGAGTTAAGTCGATTTAAGGCTGAGCTTGACGAGAAGACCGCTTTTCCCCTTCAAATAGCTATGGGAACGGACAAAAAGGATTTCATCAAGATGAGCATGAGCAATCCAAAGTTCTTGGATCCCAAAAAAATAGACCAGGACCTTTTCAGGTATACACCAGATCCGGGAGCCTCTGTAATGGACATGGATGCAATGCTTCAATCCATGGGCAAGGCTGAAGAGGGCTCATCCGAAAGCGAGCTCTAAGCAAAGTTCGCTTCAACAGTATCCCAAACTTTTCGTGCGGCATCTCGCCAACGAAATGTTTGAGCATGAGCCCGCCCTTTCTGTTTGAGTTCGGTCTGAAGGCCTCGGTCGCCAGCAAGTCTTCGGATTTGGTGGGCAATATCAGAAACATCTGAAGGGTCACAATAGAGGGCTGCGTTACCGCAGACCTCCGGCATGGAACTTGTTCGACTCACAATGACTGGGCAACCCAAGGCCATAGCTTCTAAGGGTGGCAATCCAAAGCCCTCGTGAAAAGAAGGGAAAATGAGGCCCAAGGCGTTTTCGTAAAGGGCGCGGAGGGAAGAGTCATCAATTCGCCCAACCGCCCGGCAATCTTTGGGAAAGGATTTGGGTTCATTGAAAACGCCTGGGTGGGTGCCTCCAACAACCACGAGGGGGGTGTTGGGCAAGCCGGCTTTGCGAACGGCTTGCGCAGCACCCTTTAAGTTTTTATTCCTCATTTGGCTTGATACTGCAATCAAGTATTTCCCGGAGAACAAACCATGTTTTTTCAAAATCGAATTGTTTGGCTCTGGCCGTAGAGCATGTTCGTGGCCGCATAAAATGACGACAAATCGTTCTTTGGGAACCGATGTGATGTGACTCAGCGAATTGGCGCTATTTTCGGAGAGTGTCAGAACAACTCGAGAGTTCCGAGCAATGTGGGGGAGGAGAAAGCGATAAAGATGGCCAAAAGTCTTGGAGTAACTATCGGGTTGTTCCCAAACCAGGGCATCGTGAATCATGGAGATAAGCTGAGGATGTCGAATGGGGGCTGTGTTTTTTAAACACAGCAAGGGTCCCTTTGCCAGTCGTGGTAAAGAAATTTGTTCCCAAAAATGTGACTGAAACAGCCCTCCTGTTTTGAATTCAAATCGCGGCCAGTCGGGAGCATTGTCAGGAAAGCTAGGGGCAAGAAGGGTAATCTTCCAACTAGAAGAGTCGATTTCTCCTTCTTCCAACATGTCATGAAGTTGATTCAGGATTTCTCGTCCCCACCGCTGAACTCCAGTAAGTGGTTCGGACAAGAACCGCGCATTTACGAAGAGCGTTTTGGTTGGAATCATTCTTCGGATGATTCAGCCGAAAGAATCCTGTCTTGCATTTCGCGAACTGCTGAATCTAATCCAACCATAACAGCATGAGACACAATGGAATGGCCAATGTTGAGCTCTTCAATAAAGGGGAGAGCGGCAACGGCCTGAACATTGTCGTAATCCAATCCGTGCCCAGCGTTTACGCGTAAGCCCAATTCGTGAGCGTAACGGGCAGAAGTTTCTAGTCGCTTGAGTTCATTTTCTTTTTCAAGCCCCTTTGCGTTCGCGTAACACCCTGTATGCAGCTCAATAAAGTCAGCACTGCATTTCGCAGCCGCCTCAATGGCATTGGGGTCTGGGTTCACAAAGATGCTCACCAACATTCCGGCTTCCCGCAAGCGAGGAACCTCGCGCTCTAGACTGCTTAGATTGGCAGCGGCATCGAGTCCACCTTCCGTCGTAAGCTCTTCCCGTTTTTCGGGAACCACGCAAACCTCATCTGGTGCGATCTCCATGGCGATTCCTATCATCTCCTCGGTAAGAGCAAGCTCCATATTTAAAGTTGTCTTCACCGTTTCCTTTAAGATTCTTAAATCTCGGTCCTGGATATGGCGACGATCTTCTCGAAGGTGAACGGTAATTCCATTTGCGCCAGCGAGCTCACAGAGAACGGCGGCAGCAACAGGGTCAGGCTGAGACTCCCGCCGAGCTTGGCGGAGAGTGGCCACATGGTCAATGTTGACATGAAGTCGAGGCATTGCGCGTATTCTACGCATATGCTCCGCATCACAGCCGGCGAACATCGAGGGAGGAAGCTCCCTGTGCCAGACGTTAAGGCCACCCGCCCTTTGGTGGAGCGAGCACGCATGGCTGTATTGGACCATATGCGACCGATTTTGGAAGACGCAAGGGTTTGGGACGTGTATGCGGGTTCGGGGATTCTGGGCTTCGAGACTTTGTCTCGTGGCGCAAGCGAGGTCGTCGCAATTGAAGGGCATGCTCGAGCCATTCGACAGCTTCAGGAGACTGCGGAGTTACTGGGTTATGCTGGCCGGGTGCAAATCCTCCGCATAGATGCCCACCGTTTTTTGGGGAGCGCAGAGTCCGAACTTGCCCCCGACGTTGTCTTTTTTGACCCTCCTTATAAAGATTTTCAGGGAGCCAAACGAAGCGGGGTTTGGGAGCTCTTTTGTGAAATGTCGAGGCGCTTGAATCCCGGTGGCTGTTCCGTTGTTCACACCCCTCGGGGGATTCTCAACCCAACGGAAATGGGGGAGTTGCCAGGACTCGTGCAACGTGATTACGGTACGACCTCTCTTTATTGGTGGCACGCACCTACGGATGGCTGTATCTCATGAGCGAGCCTGAACAAGAAGTGCCCGAACAGGAAACGCAATCCCTTCTTTCCGATTGGCCAGAAGATCGACTTCGGGCTCGGTTAGACGAAGTTCTTAGCTTGTGGGGTGTTGAGGATTTGCGTGCGGTCATCGAAGTCCGATGGAATCCCCGCTTGCGTACAACCGTGGGTAGAGCTTTTCTGGACGATATGGTTCTTGAGCTTAATCTTCGATTATTGGCACGCCACCCCGAGCAAGTTGAGCATGTATTGATTCATGAAGCTGCCCACCTTGTTGTTCGTCGGCTTTTTGGCCCCGATACCCCTCCTCATGGCCGTATTTGGAAGGCCTATATGCAAAAAGCGGGGGAGTCCACAAAGGCCACCCACGACCTGGATACTTCGGGGCTGAGCAATTCCAATGTCCGTCGCCGCCGCCGCCGTCGAGTTTGGTTTCGCTGGTAAACTGAAGAGCCGTGGCTGCCCCTCCACTCCCTTGCGAACCTTTGCTGTTCGACCGCATCCCCATAGGGAAAGTGTGGGGCGGGAGGCGCCTTGAGGAGTGGTTTAGCCTTTCGGTGGACTCAAGTGCCCCAATCGGCGAGACCTGGGAGTTGAGTGACGTGAGCGGCTTTGAGACCCGCGTTCGAGGCGGAGGCTGCCATGGCTTTAGTTTGCGGCAACTCATGGAGCGTCACGGTCCAGCGATTTTAGGTCGATCGACAGCAGGCCCAAACGGCCGCTTCCCCTTGTTGGTGAAGTTCATTGATGCCGCCCAAGATTTGTCTGTCCAAATCCATCCGCCAGACGGTCCGAAATCTCCTACTGGAGTGGGCAAGACGGAAGCTTGGTTCGTCTTGCGTGCAGATAAAGATGCAAAAGTGATTTGCGGCCTACAACCTGGAGTAACTCCGATGTCTTTTAGGGAAGCCATGGGAGCCTCTGGAATCGAATCCCTACTTCATCACGTTCCGGTTCAGCGCGGCGATGTCCTTTTCGTTCCTGCGGGGCAAATTCATGCGATTTTAGGTGGAGTTCAGTTGATTGAAATTCAACAAACAAGCGATATTACCTATCGGGTCTGGGACTGGAACCGTCCCGACCCCAGTGGAAACATGCGCGAACTCCATGTCGAACGAGCCTTGGATGTCATGGACCATTACTTAGCTCCAGGCAAAGCTGTTCAGGCCCAATATAGGAAGCGATTCGTAGGCGCAGATTCGGCCCCTTTGGGAAATTGCCCCTACTTTGATTTGACTGCTGTGAAAATAACCGGAGAGCACACCCATCACTTGTCTGGTTTCGCCACAACAGTATCTGTGGTGGGTGGTGCTGGGAAAATTGCTCACCCAGAAGGGAAATTCCAAGAGCGAGAAATTCAGTTCGGAGATGTTTTCCTTGTCCCTGGAACCCTTGATGGATTGAAATTTATTCCTGGTAGCGAAGGTCTTGAGCTTTTGGAGGGCTTTGCGCGATGAAGAAACCCAATAATTCGAAGAAAAGCCGCAAGCACGCAAGTGGGCACATGGGAAGGGGGAAGCCAAAAGCCAAAATTGGCGAGCGACGACGCGCCCATGGCCGAGTTGCCGGAGGGAATATCCCCAGCGAGGGTATCTCGGCACCTTCGCTGAAAGGTGTGCGCATTAATCGCTGGCTTTCAGAACGCGGCGTCGCCTCTCGTCGGAAGTGCGACGAATTAATCCGTGAATGTTCGATTGAAGTGAACGGAAATATTTTGACTGAACCTGGCTACCTCGTTCAAGAAGGCGACGTGGTATGCGTGGACGGGAAACCTGTCAAAGATGTTCGCCGCCTTTACTACTTGTTCCATAAACCAAAAAATGTTTTATGTACGGAGGACCCGCGCGAATCCCGCATGCGGGTATGCGATTTAGTAGAGCCGCTCGTTGCTGGTCGGGTAGTTACGGTGGGCCGCCTAGACGAAGATTCAGAGGGTTTACTTCTTCTTACCAATGATGGGGATTTTGCCAACATGATGACCCATCCCCGCTATGGAATACCTAAAACCTATAGTGTCTTATTAAGCGGCATTTTGACAGTTGATGAACTCGAAGAACTTCGGAATGGAGTTTGGATTGACTCAGGGAAGGTTGTTCCCGAGTCTGTTCGGATTGCCCGGCGTTCAAAATCTCAAACCACCGTTGAAGTGTGTTTGCGGGAAGGTCGGAACCGCGAAGTTCGCCGCCTGTTTGCTCGTGTTGGGCATGGCGTAAAGAAATTGCAACGTATTCGAATTGGCAATCTAAGTCTCCGAGGCGTCCGCCGCGGTGGAGTCCGACCTCTCACTCGCGAAGAACGAGATGAGCTCGTTCAAATGGCCCGACAAGATCAAAAGGAGAGAGGTCAAGATTAATGCTGCGTTTCGACCACATTATTCGTGACCCTGTGCATGGAGATGTTCCTCTCACTTCTGAGGAGCTTCGCATCCTCGACACAGTTGAAATGCAACGTTTGCGTAATATTCGTCAATTGGGAACGGCTTATTTGGTTTATCCCGGCGCACAGCATTCTCGCTTTGAACATTCTGTGGGCACAGCCCATTTTGCCAGCAAAATGATTCGGGAAATTAATGTGTCCCGAGATCAAGATGGCGGAAGGTTGGGCGGGTTTGATGACCACGAAGAGCGAGTGGTTCGTTTGGCGGCCTTAGTCCATGATGCAACGCACCTTCCATTTGGGCACAACATCGAGGACCAAACCGGTCTTCTTCCGCGGCACGATGTTCCCGATCGCTTCAGATCCCTGTTTTCTTTAAATACCGAACTTGGTCAAGAGCTTGAACGCACAGGAGTTCGCCAACAGGTTTTGGGAATTCTGGCCCCTGAAGCGGTTTCAGAAACCGACCGACCTCCCGCCCACTGGCGCGAAATTGTCTCTGGAACAATTGACGCAGACATGTTGGATTACTTAGCTCGTGATGCGATGTTTACGGGACTGAACCTTCAATACGATTCTCGGATTTTCAGCATGTTCCGAGTTGAGCGACGTACTCAACGCTTGTATGTGGAACTTGAAAGTCGCGGATATTTGAAAGAAGCTATCCTAAGCGAACTTCTTCGATGTCTCGACGCGCGCTATTTCTTTAGCGAACGGGTTTATTATCATCATGCAAAAATTGCTTCGGGCGCCTTGATTGCAAAAGCAGTTGAGATTGCCCTCCTTGAAGGCGTGGTTGATTTTTCTCAGCTCCAATGCGCAACGGACGCAGGCCTTCTTTCCATGTTGGCCAAAGCCGATTTGGGTGACTCCCCCGAAGGCGCTCGCTTGAAGACCTTTGTTGATGCCTACAACAGTCGAAGACTTCCCAAGCGGGCTGCCGTTTACCCCGTTTATGCAAACCAAAATGCTCAGGAAGGTCTTATCCAGCGGTTTTTCGGTGCGGGCTCCGCTCAGGAACGTCGCCGCGTCGAGGATGGTCTTGCTGCGGCCTTAGAAGAACGTACCGGCGAACGGGTTCCTGTTTTGCTTTACTGTCCGGCGGGACACATGCAGTTGAAATCCGCCCGCCTTTTGGTTCATTGGCCAGGAGAGAGCGACCTCCGGCCGCTCAACGATTTCCGAGAGCATGTCCCTCGATTGGGTGATTTGGAGAAGGCTTACCAGGGAATGTGGAAGTTTTATGTCCTCGCTATGACCCGCGAGCCCAAGATTCTCCAGGCTTTGGGTCAGTTGTGTGCCGAGGAGTTCCCTGAGGCCCAGAATCTCCTTCAGCTGGGCTCAGAATTCGCGCAAGACCCCATAAAAAAAGAAACCCACGGGGTTTGACGACCTATTTATACTTGTGTTAGTGCTACCTCTTTTTCTCGTCCTTCCCATTGTGGCTTCCTCTGTGGAGACTTGTTCTCTTGAAACCAAGGAGAGCCTGTTTTTTATGGGTGTGGAGGGCAACTTCAACGGCGATTTGGAAGAGGCCTTCACAGCTCGACTTCACAAAGAGTTAAAGCTGGAATTTGTCGGCAAGCCAGTCCGATCCTCGATTACGAAGGAACGCAAGGTCTGGGCTGTCCGTACCGACATTTCCTCCAAGGATCTTGCCAAGCTCCTAAAGAAAGAGCTCCGAAAGTCGGGTTACAAAGCGACCCTCCTCAATGGAACTGCGTTTTCTTTATTGACCAAAACAAGTGGTTCAACAGTCCACCGCACCTTCCGTGATTTGGCTCGCGCTGAGTCCAAAATTTGGGCATTCGATCCAGACAGCAAATCGGAGGTCATCTGGGTTTTTCATGAGTCGAAGTATGACTCATCAAAACTGCGGAAAGCTCTTCGCGAAACGAAGCTCAAGCTTGGTTTCCACCACATTGAACTTAGCCTCCTTGCCGACAGCACTCAATCCATGGAGGGGCTTGCGGAGGGAGTTGGAGAATCCCTGGACTTGGTGGCCGTGAAAGGTGCCGAACAAGGTCTTCAGCTTGATATATACCTCCGAGATATAGATTCCATGATGGCTTTGCAGGAAGTTGGGGACACAGTTGCTTGTCCCAATGTCCAGGACGCCCTCATAAAGAATGGGCCCGCAGATTTATCTTGGACAGTCAGCTTGGATAATCCAGGCTTTCCTTTCGCGGAATAGCCTTTTTTGGGGTCTTCGGGACGAGCTCTATTTCCAGATGTTCCAACTTTATTTTTAAATCTTTTGAATAATTAGAGAAGAAATTCCTCCTTTTTCAGCGATTTCGGGCCTAATTGGTATGCCCCCTGTGAGAGCAGGAAATGTCACTACCGAAACGCCGACTTGATTCCGTTCCTTTCCTAAGTGGAAAGCCAACATGGTGTTTCCCCGGTCTTAACTTAGGGGGATGCTATTTAGAGCGGGTATTAGAGAAAGGCGCATTGGGGACTCTCTGGTTGGCCAATGACACGGCTCTTCGACGGCTCGTCGGCGTGAAGGTATTTCATGGCCCAATCATTGAAGCTGCAACGGACTCAGAGACCATCCTCGCAGAAGCCGGTTCAGTCGCCCGCTTAGACCACCCGACCTTGTCGTCCATCTACCGAGCTGGCCGAAATGAGGGTTGTGTTTACATCGTTTGCGAACATGTGGTGGGCGAGCGCCTTGATCTATTGTTAAGTAGAGTTGCAACTTCTCGCCAATCTCAATGGCCCAGTACTTTGAGCGGGACCACAGTTTTCTCGGCAAGCCTTCCCGCCCTTTTGCAGCGAGATTCCGGGTGGTCAGGGACGATTGCGAGATGGGGGAGCGAATTGGCTTATGGCCTCTCCACCGCTCACCGCCGGGGCATCATTCATCGAGCGGTTTGGCCTGGAAATATTGTGGTAGATCGGCTCGGCTCGGTCCGTCTTTTTGACTTTTGGTTAGGGGGGAACGCATCTCCTCGAGAAGTTTCTGCGCTCCACGGTTACTTGAGCCCTGAGGAAGAAGCTGGCGCAGAGGTTAGTGCTTCATCGGATGTTTTTAGCTTGGGAGCGGCCCTTTATCGCGGATTGACTGGCGTGCTCCCTTTTCCCATTCAGCAAACCCTGACTGAGGATATTGTCCTTTTCGATAGGGCTCCAGCTCCCCTCACCTCTCATGGATTGAATGCTCCTCGTGAGCTCGAAAAGATTCTCCGTCGAGCTTTAAGGATTGAACCCTCTCGTCGGTATCAAGACATCGCTGAAATGGGGGAAGCCCTCGAAAGTTACTATCTAAAGATGACGGGCCGCCGCGGTCAGGGTGGTGGGAGACTGAGTTCCGCTTTTCGGAAAATGAGTCGCCGCTTGTTTAAGTAAATAGTTTCAGCTGAGCTTATTCAATCGCGCAGCCAAACGCTCCAAAGCCGTTTGGAGTACTGACTCGGAGGTTGCGAAAGAAAGGCGGATGGCGTCGGGTTTCCCAAAAGCGGACCCCCCAATGACGGCAATGCGGTCGGCTTCTAAAAGAAGCTCTGCTAGGTCATCGCCAGACTGAATTTGTTTTCCAGTTTCCGAATCAGTTTTTCCGAGGAAATAGCCAAATCCAGGGAAGGCATAGAAAGCACCTTGTGGCTGTGGGCAATCCACGCCAGGCATGGCTGCAAGAGCTTTAGAAACCAAATCGCAGCGCTTTTCAAAAGCACTATGCATTTTAAGGCAATCTTCAGTGCCATCCCGTAAGGCGGCGATGGAGGCGTATTGAGAAATGGCAGGAGGGCTCGAGGCGAGTTGGCTTTGAAGACCGGCGAGTTTAGTAATGATGGAAGAGGGGCCGCCCAAGAAGCCCATACGCCATCCTGTCATGGCAAACGCTTTACTCATTCCGCCAACCCAGATGGATTGTTCTCGAAGTTCAGGAAGGACGGCAATGGGTGAGACATGCTTCGCCCCGCCAAAAGTCATTGCAGCGTAGATTTCATCGGAGATGATGGCAATTCCGTTTTTGAGAGCCCATTTCCCGATTTCTTCTAATAATGCCTTGGGATAAACGGCGCCGGTTGGATTGCAGGGGGTGTTGATGAGCAAAACTTTGGAGCGTTCACTGGTTGCGGCCGCCAAGTCTTCCACAGAGGGAAGGTGGTCTTCGCCGCACTGAACTGGGACAGGAACTCCGCCAGCAAGCTGGACCATTTCTGGATAGGAAGTCCAGCAAGGGACTGGAAAAAGAACCTCGTCTCCGTTCTCAACTAAGGCCATTAAGGCCTGACAAATCCCTAGTTTTGCTCCCGTTGTGACCAATAGTTGGTCCGCTGACCAGTTCAGGCCAGTGGTTTCTTTCGCCAAGCCCGCAGCGGCTTCCCGAAGTTCAGGCAAGCCCGCAGCCGCGGTGTAACGCCCCAAGCCTGCATTAATGGCGTCTTTTGCTGCCGCCTCTGCGCAGCTTGGCGGGCCAAAGTCAGGCTCCCCAGCCGTGAGATCAAGAACTTCAACACCCTCTGCTTTCAGTTCCTTCACGCGAGCCACCATGGCTAGGGTGGCGGATGGCTGCAGGGTAGCGACACGAGCCGAGAGTTTGACGGGGGACATGGTTGGTGAGATGGGAGGCAAGGCGAGAAGGGGGGGGCGGGGCTAGGATTTATGGACGGGATTCTATTCTTTCGCCGTCCAAAGAACTCCTTCATGCCACAGCTTTCCTTCCTAGACCGCCTGCGCGAGTTCCTCACGAGCCAGCGTTTCATGTGGATTCTCACCATCCTGTTCGGGGTGCTTGTGATTCTCTACTTCCTTTTCGTCACCATCTTTTTCAACCCACTTGAGGACGACTTAGGGGATATGGCGGATGTGGTGCCCCGGGAGGTGGATTACTTCCTCCATTGGAAAAAGCCAGGCGAGCGATTTGATGACTTTCCAACTCCGACTGCTTGGACGGATTTTTCCCAAAGTGAAATTGGCAAAAAGTTAGAGTCCAGCGGCGTTTTCAAGCAGTGGGACGCTTCTACTGGGGCCAGTCAGATGACTTCAGACATTCGTCAGGTTATGAGGAATCTCCCTCCTGGTTTGAGCTTGACTGACGACATCTTGAAGGAAGTGGTGCTGGCGGGTCGGGGTACCCCATCTTTAGGCTCCGATTTTGATGGACTCATGATGCTACGTATTTCATTCAAAGTGAAAGCGGGTATTTCCATGTTGGGATTTGGCTTTGTTCGTTCAAAAATCCAAGCTTTAGGTCTCGAAGAGCTGGGCGGCGATCGTTACAAACTGGTTCAGTTCCCCCCCTTCGGAATGCGAGATGCTTTTCTAACCCGAATGAAGGATGTCTTGATTCTTTCGACTAGCCGAGATTGGCTAGATGTCGCCAAAGATTTAGAAAACCGTTCCGGCCAAGACTCCATTGGCCGTGCGTCCAAATACCGTGACAACATTACAGCCTTTTTGGCTCCAAGCGATGAACCGCTTGAAGTGTTTTTGGATTGGGGCGAGGCCTCAAAAAAACTGGGAGTGTTTCCAAACCCAGAATCCCAAGCCTATTGGACACGGGTTCTGGGCTCCTTCTTTAATACGAAACTGCTTCGCTACCTATCGGGCTACTGGCTTCCAGGGAATCCCTTCGAAGGTCGTTTTTCAGGCGACATTGATTTAAGTGAGGCTCCTGCATTCCAGCGCGGTTGGGCTGAGGGAAAAGGAATCGGGACGAAGTCCCTGAAAGAGTTTGCTGGAATGGTGCCCGCAGAATCGTTCCTTTTTGGCGCAATAGCTGGTGACTCGGGCCGAACCTTGCTTCAGCTTGAATCCTCTTTTCCGGCGGATGTTCGCCAGATTCTCGACGAAATCATTATTGAGACGGGAAAGTATCAGGGAATGGCCCACCTCTTTGAGAGTATCGGACAAACTCTCCATGGTGGTCTTTATTTTGCAGTTCGCCGAAACGATTACCCCGTAGATAAGGACTTGGATGTAGAACATGACGATGCCCCTGTTCCTGTTTTTGCCTTGATGGGCAAACTTCGAGACAAAAAGGGGTTCGACGATTTATTGGAGTTCTTTAAAAACAACGCGCGGAGTTTTGCGCAAGGTTCCGACCGACCTCGTGTCGAAAGCGTCCCCATTGGTGGGGGCTCTGAAGCCTTGGCCTTTTCCTCTCCCATGATTCCCGGGACGGGTGAGTTTGTGGTTTACAATTTACCCAACACACGTCCGCCGACCGTGATTGTTGCAAACTCATATAAGTACCTTCGAGACATCGTGGATGTGGCGCACATTTCTGATTCAGGCGCAAAGGCCGACAAACAAAAGATGTCCCAGCAAGACGGTTTCCGTGCAACCCTGAAAGGCATTCAAGGCGGCTCAAAATTCTTCTTTTACGGAGAGCCGTCCAAGGCAAGTCATTGGCTGGATCAACTTGCTGAGAAAACCGCACGGGCAGACTTTCTTGCAAGGATGGAAAGTGGAGTGTTTCGTCAATGGCGACCTGAAGAAGAGAAAAAGCAGCGAGAGTTTCTGTTCCCTGGCGCCATTCAATTGAAAGCCGCTCAGCAGCAGCGACTCATGGACGCCGTGGACGAGGCTCTTCAGGATCGCGCTTCGGCGCAATGGGAGAAGCAACGGCCAGTCATGGTCAAACATGCTCAGTTGAGCTTTCTTCCTTCGATGGCTCTGAAATGGCTTGGGCTCTCTCTTGAAATGGGCCGTCGTGATGCGAGCCTTCTTCTGGCTGGCGAACTGGCTTATTGATTCAAAATAGAATGGGTCCGGTCCGAGAGTGATGGCTTCTTTTGCCCCTCCTCCGCGTCTCCATCGGTGTAAAAAAATCACCACAAAGGAAACCCCGCTTTTGTAGAATCTCCAGCCCCAAACCCAGCCGGGATGGCGGAATTGGCAGACGCGCATGGTTGAGGGCCATGTTGGGATAATACTCAGTGCAGGTTCGACCCCTGTTCCCGGCACCAAAACACCGGAGTCACTCAAGCGAGAGACTCCGTTTTTTTTGTGGCATGATGCGGCGGGCTCGCTATTTAGCAATGGGCAAGTTGAACTTTTAGGATTCGTAGCACACTTGGACAGAGGCAAATCGTTACCGCAGGCCTAAACTGGGCGGAGTATGACTGCCTACGGATTTGTCATTGACCAGCGAAAGTGCATTGGCTGTCACGCCTGCACTGTGGTTTGCAAATCTGAAAATGATGTGCCTGTGGGCAGTTTCCGCACTTGGGTGAAGTATGTTGAAGTGGGGGAGTTCCCTGATTCGCGCCGCCACTTCAGTGTCATGCGCTGCAATCATTGCGACGACGCCCCTTGCATGAAGATTTGCCCAGTGCACGCTTTGAGCAAACGCGAGGATGGCATTGTGGACTTGGATCGTGAGGCCTGCATTGGGTGCGCCTCTTGCCTGCAAGCTTGCCCATATGACGCGCTTTATTTGAATCCAGATTCTGGAGTGGCAGAAAAGTGCCACTTCTGTGCACACCGTGTCGAGGTGGGTCTCCAACCCGCTTGCGCAGTGATTTGTCCCGAACAGGCCATCCTTGCGGGCGATTTAGATGACCCCCATTCGGCGATTTCCAAAACAGTATTAGACTTACCAGTCCAACGGCGGCGGGAAGAAAAGGGTACGGGGCCCCGCGTTTGGTATGTGGACGCTTTAGAGGCCTCCTTGGACCCGGGCGCCACAAGCCAGCCGGACTCTTGGATTTGGTCGGATCGCCGCTTCCCTGCTCCAGAAATTCCCGATGGGCTACCCCAATTTGAGCCGGGCGAGCCAAAAACGGTACTTGATACTGACCGAGGCCCGCATGGGGTTGGCATGTTTTGGGGTTACCTGTTCACAAAAAATTTGGCCGCCGGCGCCATGATGGTTGCTCCATTGTTGGGTTTGATTGGATTGTCCGCTGGAGTGTGGCACGAATGGATCGCGCTCTTAGCCTTGGCGCTAACCGGTGCCTTGTTGGTCGCCGATCTCGGCAAACCCGAACGCGCCCTTTCGTTGCTCACTCGGGGGAACCTTGAGTCTTGGTTGGTGCGGGGCGCTTGGATTTTGACCGCATTTGGGGTCCTGATATCCGCTTCTCTCGCAAGCCATTGCCTGGGAGAGATGGGTTGGGTTTCCATCTTGCGATGGGCTTCTCTCCCGGTCGCTGTTCTTGCTTCAGGTTACTCCGCCTTTCTCTTCGGCCAATGTCGTGGACGTGATTTATGGTTGGAGAAAGGGCTATTCCCTGCCCTTGTTGCACGAGCCGCTCTCTTGGGATTGTTACTGGCTTTTGTGCTTGTTGGCCCAAACTCCTCAGTTTTGGCAGGACAAAGCTTGGCTTTGCTGGGCATCCTGAACCTTGTTCTTCTAAATCATGAAGTCCGTGGCAAGACAAAGACTGCAGCCGCTGATCGTGCACGTCGCCGTTTGGTCAGCCGCCAAGGGCCTTTAGTTTTTGTAATTGGTTTAATTTTGGCTACAGGGTTGGGTTGCTTGGTCGCGATGGGGTCTGAATTGGAAGCCCATGTTTTCCCAGTTATTGCAGTTGTTGCGGCCCTCTCGATGCTTCCTTTTGAAAAATCTTGGGTTTTCGCAGGCCAAGAGGAACCCAACTCATGAAAATGGACCTTTCCAAAGTTGCGCCTTCAGGTGAAGAGTGGCAAACCAGCACGCTTGAATCTTGCCCACCGAAAGACAAGTGGGATGATTGGGTAGAGCTTGATGCCAAATCTTGGCCAAAGCGCGTAGAGAAACATTACCGCATTGTTCCCACGATTTGTTTTAATTGCGAAGCAGGTTGCGGTTTGATTTCTTATGTGGATAAAGAAACAGGCGAGGTCCGTAAGTTTGAAGGCAATCCCTACCATCCCGGATCACGAGGGAGAAACTGCGCCAAGGGCCCAGCGACCCTGAACCAAATTCAAGACCCAGAAAGAATCCTTTACCCAATGCGCCGAGTGGGGAAGCGTGGCGAAGGAAAATTCGAACGGTCAACGTGGGACGAGGTGATTTCTGAAATTGCTCCCAGGATTCGGAAAGCTTTAAAGGAAGACCGACGAACCGAAGTGATGTATCACGTTGGCCGTCCTGGCGCTGATGGGTATATGGACCGTGTGCTCCAGGCTTGGGGTGTGGATGGCCATAACAGCCACACCAACGTTTGCTCAGGTGCGGCGCGATTGGGGTATAGCTTGTGGTCTGGAAGTGACCGGCCTTCACCGGACCATGCACGGGCCAAGTTTATTTTGCTATTGAGCGCTCACTTGGAAACGGGACATTACTTCAACCCTCATGCGCAACGAATTATGGAGGCCAAAATGGCTGGTGCCAAAATCGCGGCGGTGGATGTTCGACTTTCGAATACCGCATCTATGAGTGATTATTGGCTTGCGACCCACCCAGGTTCGGAGGCCGCATTATTGTTAGGTTTTGCACGTGTAATCCTGGAAGAAGGTTTGGAGGATCAAGACTATTTGCGGAAGTGGACCAACTGGAAGGATTGGATACGCGCCGACTTTCCCAATGAGGAGCCTTCATTTGCCCGCTTTATGGAGAGCCTAAAATCTTTGGTTTCTGAATGGACTCCCGAAAGGACGGCTGAAGAATGTGGCATTGAAGCCTCTCAGGTGGTTGCAGTAGGTCGCGAGATTGGTAATGCGCGCGGTGCTTTTGCGTCTCATGTTTGGCGGAATGCAGCATCAGGGAATCGCGGGGGCTGGCAAGTTGCACGATGTTTGCAGCTAGTGACGGTGCTGACTGGTTCCGTTGGAACGCCAGGTGGGACCTTTCTACATTCAGACAATAAATTTGTCCCGGCACCATTTGCGAAGCCTCCACCGCAAAAAGTTTGGAACGAACTTCTTTATCCAAAAGAGTGGCCTCTTTCTCATCATGAGTTGAGCTTTCTTCTTCCACATCTTTTAATGGATGGTCGAGGAAAGTTGGACACCTACTTCACTCGTGTCTACAACCCAGTCTGGACAAATCCAGATGGTTGCGCCTGGATGGAAGTGCTTGCAGACGAGTCTTTAGTCGGTTGTCATGTTGCCCTGACCCCAACTTGGAGCGAGACGGCGCTTTTTGCTGATTGGGTGCTTCCGATGGGGTTGGCCTCAGAGCGCCACGACATTATGAGTCAGGAAACCCATGCTGGAAAATGGATTGGATTCCGGCAGCCAGTTTTGAGAGTCGCGCGCGAGGCAGAGGGTGAAAAGATTGAGTGGACCTGGGAAGCCAACCCGGGAGAGGTTTGGGAAGAGGACGAGTTTTGGATTGCACTTTCTTGGGCGATTGACGAAGACGGTTCTTTGGGAATTCGTCAATGGTTTGAATCTCCCTATCGCAAAGGAGAGTGTGTAACGACAGAAGAATATTATCGTTGGATTTTCGAAAACTCTGTTCCGGGTTTACCCGAGGCCGCGCAAGCAGAAGGGCTGACCCCCATGGAATACATGCGTCACCACGGTGTATTTGAGATCGAACCAGATGGGTCATTGTCTGCCCATTTGAAGGAAGTTTCCGAAGATCAACCCGGAGTTGAAGTGGATGGCAAGCGACTTGCTGGATTCCACACCCCATCTCGATTGTTGGAAATCTGGTCGCCAACGATGAAAGATTGGGGGGTGGAGCAACATTCTCTACCGAACTACTTACAGAGCCATATTCACTCAAGCGAACTAGATGCCGCAGCAGGCGAAATGGTTTTGGTTCCAACTTTCCGTATCCCAACCTTAATCCACACCCGTTCGGCTAACTCAAAGTGGTTGGCGGAGCTATCAAATACGAACCCAGTCTGGATGAACTCTGATGATGCTGCGCGGATTGGCGTGAAATCAGGCGACCTTCTCCGAGTGTCCACTCGAATCGGCCACTTTGTCAATAAAGCTTGGGTGACTGAGGGTATTCGGCCTGGTGTTGTGGCCTGTTCGCATCATGTAGGGCGGTGGAGAATTCCAGATAGTGAGCATGGAACAAACCGCTGGGCGGCGGCAACGGTGCAAGTCGAGAACCCTGAGCCCGGTGTATGGAAAATGCATCGAATGAGTGATGTTGCACCATTCGCCTCAAATGATCCCGACTCCAGTCGCATTTGGTGGACCGAAGGCGGAGTTCATCAGAATTTAACCTTTCCAGTTCAGCCAGACCCCGTTTCTGGAATGCACTGTTGGCACCAAAAAGTGAAGGTTTCAAAAGGAGGACCAGATGATCGCTATGGAGATATTCAAGTTAACACTAAACGCTCCATGGAAGTCTTCCGAGAATGGTTAGCGCAAACTGAATGTGAACCAACAAATGGCCTTCGTCGACCGCTTCACTTTGCCCGCGCTGTCCGTCCAGCAGATTCAGCTTATCGCCTGTAGAAATGCCTAGCCCAAAACTTAGCCTTCAGACCACCACGCTTTGGCAATACCCATCCCAGCACTATGGGAAGGGAGAACAGGGTTCAAAGGATTATCGTGGCGCAACCCCGTCCTGGGTCATTTGGAACTTGCTCCAGCGTTACACACATCCAGGCGAAGTTGTGGTAGACCCGATGTGTGGCTCTGGCACAACCTTAGATGTTTGCGCCGACTTAGACCGAAAGGGATTGGGGTTTGACCTTCAGCCACACCACGAAGAAGTGCAAGAAGCCGATGCCCGAGCACTACCTATCGAGGATGAATGTGCTGATTTTGTTTTTGTGGACCCGCCATACGGCAGAAACCTCAAATATTCTGGGCGCAAAGATTGTATTGGGGAGTTGAGCGCTCGCGAAGACACCTATTTCCAGGAAATGGGCAAGGTTTTTGAAGAGATGTGGCGTGTACTCAAGCCTGGGAAGTGCGGGGCTGTTTACGCTGCCGATGTATGGCATCGCAAGGGTTTTACTCCAATAGGTTCCCAATTCATTTTTATGCTTTCGCAAATTGCAGAGATTGTCGACCACATTGCAGTCGTTCGTGGGAATAAAAACTTAGAAAAAGGGAACTATCACAAGGCGGCAGAAGAAACGAACTTTTTCCTCCGCGGTTTCCAACACCTAGTCATTTTTCGCAAGCCAGAACCTACCGCAGAGGAACCGAAGCGCCGTCGAAAAAAGAAGAGGATTCGGTGAGATTCTCCGCTGTTGTCCTAACCAATTTTTTCTTGTTTGCTCCAGCTCTCGCTCAAGAAGGGCAAGCGCCTCCATTAGAAATGAGCGGTAAAATAGAATGGGATGCCGGATTTTTTCATCCCGATTCAGGCTTTGCTTCCAGCTTTGGGGAGTTAGGTGACGAGCGAGACGCACGCCGACTACGTTTGAGCTTTTCAAGTGAAAACGATTTTGCTCGTTTTCGTTCAACTGTTGACTTTCTCTCCCACGGATTCCGGGATCTCTACATAGACCGGAAAGAATGGAGCGGTCCTGGACATCTTCGTTTCGGGCACTTTCGTGAGCCCTTCTCTTTTGAGGCTATGACGAGCGCTGACAATGTTTTGTTTATGGAACGCTCCATGGCCACAGACTTTTCTCCAGGCCGGAACTTGGGAGTCATGGCTTGGGATTATGAAAAGTCCGCAAGCCGAAGTTGGGCTTTAGGGGCTTTTTTGGGGACTTCTGCCCCAAGCCTGGATTTTGAAAATGGTGGCGAGACGGCCAAAGCCATTACTGGCCGGATGCACTGGCATTACGAAGGGGATTTTGATTTCATGCCGATGAGCTTTTCAAATGTTCAAGCAAGTTCTGGACTGAGTGCGAGTACTCGTTTCCCGAAAAACAATTCTTATTCCCTTAATGTAGGTGGCGAAGTTTCAATGCTTCCGACCCTATTTGCTACCGGCCCCATTCAGGCTTCGAGTGTTCAGCAAGTGAGTTTGGAAGCAGCTGCAACATCTCGCACCCTCACCGCACTTGCAGAAGTTTCTGCTACAGCTGATCGGGGTGGGGTGGAAGAGCACGAATTTCTTTCCGGATCTGCGCAGTTAGGTTGGATTTTTCGGGGCGGAGGGCGAAGCATCATCCCGGGCCGTGTAGCATTTGATTCTCCGAGCTATCGCCGTGAGTTAACTGGCGTTCCAAGCATTTGGGAGTTATCCATGCGGTCTTCCTGGGCAGACCTCAACTCAGGGAACATTCAAGCAGGAACGGGCAGGGTGAACTCCCTTGCCCTTAATGTGCACATGAGCCCCAACCACATTCTGCGCATTGAGTCGAACCGAATTCAGGTCAACGGGTCCGGAAGCTTGAGCGCATTCCAAATTCGCTTGCACTGGAGTTTTTAAATAAAAAACGGCGCCTTCAAATTGAGGGCGCCGTTTTGTCTCGAAGGTCGGTGGATTTTTAAAAACCCATTCCGCCCATGCCGGGCATTCCACCGCCCATTCCACCCATGCCGCCGCCGCCGCCAGGAGGCATTGCAGGGGCTTCATCTTTTACATCGGTCACGATGGCCTCGGTGGTAAGAAGCAAGGTGCTGACAGAGGCAGCGTTTTGAAGAGCGGAACGCACAACTTTGGTGGGATCAATTACGCCGTCGGCAACGAGGTCCACATACTCTCCTTTTGCGGCGTTGAAGCCGTGAGAGAAGTTGCTTTCTGCGCGAACACGGTCCACAACGATAGAGCCATCCAGTCCTGCGTTTGCAGCGATTTGACGAATCGGAGCTTCAAGAGCGCGAGAAATGATTTCCGCGCCAAACTTTTGGTCACCATTGAGCTCAAGAGCGTTCACGATTGCTTGGGCGCGAACCAAAGTGGTTCCGCCACCAGGGAGAACGCCTTCCTCAGAAGCTGCGCGAACAGCATGAAGGGCATCCTCAACACGTGCTTTCTTCTCTTTCATCTCGGCTTCGGTTGCGGCTCCAACATTGAGGACGGCAACTCCGCCAGCCAACTTGGCCTGGCGCTCCAGAAGCTTCTCCTTGTCGTAATCAGAAGAAGCCTTGTCAACTTCAACTTTGATTTGGTCCATCCGCGCTTTGAGAGCATCGGTTGAGCCGGCACCTTCAACAATGGTTGTGTCATCTTTGGTAATGACCACACGCTTGGCAGTTCCCAAGTGTTCCAAAGTTGCCTTTTCAAGGCTGTAGCCCATGTCCTCCATGAGGGCGGTTCCACCAGTCAGGATGGCGATATCTTCCATCATGGCTTTGCGTCGATCGCCAAATCCAGGAGCTTTTACGGCGACACACTTGAAGATGCCGCGCAGTTTATTGACAACCAAAGTTGCAAGAGCTTCGCCTTCCACATCTTCGGCAATGATGACGAGGGGCTTGCCACTCTTGGCGACTTCTTCCAGCAACCCAAGCATGTCGCGTACATTCGAAATCTTCTTCTCGTAAATCAGAATGTAGGGGTCTTCCATCACGCACTCCATCCGCTCCATGTCGGTGGAGAAGTGCGGGGAAAGATAACCCTTGTCGAACTGCATACCTTCGACCCATTCAATCTCGGTGTCGAGGGAGCGGCCTTCTTCAACGGTGATGACTCCATCTTTGCCAACGCGCTCAAAGGCTTCGGCAAGCTTAGATCCAATTTCGGAGTCGTTGTTTGCGGCAACAGTTCCGATTTGTTCAATCTCTTGGATGCCAGAGACTGGGTTGGACTTTTCAAGAAGGAAATCCGAGGCAGCCTTAACGGCAGCTTCCATTCCACGCTTTAGCTCAACGGGGTTTGCGCCAGCGGTAACCGAGCGGAGGCCTTCTTCGAAAATGGCTTCGGCTAGAACGGTCGCCGTGGTTGTGCCGTCACCGGCAATGTCAGATGTTTTAGAAGCTACTTGGCGCACGAGTTGCGCACCAATGTTTTCGTACTTGTCTTCTAGTTCAACTTCCCTTGCAACGGTAACGCCATCTTTGGTCACGGTTGGAGTACCGAAAGACTTTTCAATGATGACATTCCGGCCACGAGGGCCAAGTGTTACTTTTACCGCAGCGGCAAGTTTGCTGATACCGGCGCGAATGTGCTCGCGGGCATCCTGGTCGTAGGCGATTTTTTTAGCAGCCATTTTTATTTCCTAGGTTGATGGTTCAGGCTTCAATCAGCCGACGATTCCGAGAATGTCTTCCTCGGACAAAATGAGATACTCCTCGTCGTTCCACTTCACTTCAGTGCCGGCGTAGGAGGTAAAGAGAACAGTGTCGCCCATCTTTACAGTAAATTCGGTACGGTTGCCGTCTTCGAGCATGCGGCCTTCGCCGAGAGCGATGATGGTGCCTTCCTTGGGCTTCTCTTTTGCAGAGTCAGGGAGAACAATGCCGCCGGCGCTGATTTCAGCAGCTTCTGTGCGTTGAACGAGGACCTTGTCACCAAGGGGACGGATAGCAACTTTGTTGGCAGTATCGGCCATGTTTCTAGTAGGGGTTGTGCGCGGTGGTGGGCGCTAGGGTCAGGCCTGATGAGGGCCGGGATGGGGCCCATCTTCAGGGCCGTGAATTTCACAAACAATGGTTTGAACCGTGATCCGAAGGACCTCGGCAGGGATGGGTTTCCGGAGCATGGTTCGGGCGCCGGCTTCAAGGGCGGCGGCTTCAATGGCTCGCGATGGATGACCCGTCATGAGAATGCTGGGAGTACGGACGCCGCTGTGCTGAAGTTGAGCAAGGACCTCAAGTCCAGTAAGAGCAGGCATATGCATATCCAGCAAGGAAAGGTCGTAGGCGGTATCCAATAGCCGCCTTAGGGCGGCAGAACCGTCTTCCGCTTGCTCCACGAGGAATCCGGCCGAATCCAACAGGGCAGCCATGGCCCGTCGGCAGTCGGAGGAATCGTCGGCAATAAGGATGCGGTACGACATGAGTCTTGGTTCAATAGTGCAACCCCTGTGCCACTTGAGGTAGGGTAACCAGAAGTGTCTTAAGGATATTTAATAAAGGGGCTTAGGTCTGTTTAGGTCTACCCTTAAAAGCTCCGGAACTGCCGGAACGGCAGACATTAGAGAAGAGGGTCCTCTTCGTCCTCGCCGTCATCTCCGAAATCAGGGCCGCCCTCGAGGAGCTCTTCTTCTTCCATGACCTCGCCCTCATTTTCGGCGCGGCTTTTTCCTTCTTCGATGAGCTGCTCATCGTTCCAGTTGTCAACGGCATTCTCAAGTGAGCCTTTTTCGATTTCGCCCCCGCAGAGAAGACATCGACCACCGCCCTCGAGGGCTTCAAGGGCTTCAGTGAAGCTGGCAATTTCGTAACCGCAGTGGGCGCATTCAACAGCGGGGGAGGTCATTTCCCCATCATAAGCGCAGGATTTCTAGGCAGCCAAGCTTGCAGAGATTTCACTCGGATCTGCTCCAGCATTTAAACCCGCAAGCAAAAATCCTGCAGCTTCATCTGGCATGCCGCGTTCACGAAGAACAAGCACAAGCTCTGAGAGAGAGCGTGCGTCAGAAGGGTCGGCGTGGTGGGCGCGGACTAGGTATTCCTGTGCGGCGATTAGATTGCCCGTAGCGTGAAGCACAGAGCCCAATTCTCGGGCGACCATCGAGTCCCAAGGGTTTTGGCGGAAATCTTCTAGAAGAAGATCCGCAGCAGCCAAGAACCTGCCTTCATTTTGAAGGCATTGAGCGGCAGAAAGGCGGGCACTTTGAGCGGGTATGGCATTGTCCATGGCCATTCTTCGGCTGGAAAAGAAAGGGGGCTTGAGGGTTTTTCGCCCCCAAGCCCCAAATTCATTGCCGAGAAATTTATCTTTCAAAATTTACAAGGCTCGCTACATCACAGTGATTTGCTGAATGTTCGAATCGGTGATGACTCCGGCGGTGTTAGCGCCACACTCCATGTAAACCGTCATGCCTGAAGCCCCGGAAGGGACATTTAGGCTGTATGAGCCAGTTCCAGCAGAATCGGCGGTGAGATTTGTGAGGACCTTCCAGTTGGAGCCCAAATCAAATTGATGCCCAAAGATGGTCGTGCCAGTGTTAGCCATGCTGTAAAGGAGGTAGACCTTTGCCCCAGGTGTCGCACGAGAGACATCCAAAATGGCAGAGCCGCCAGCAAAGACAAGGGTTGGCGCAAACAAAGTTATGGTATTCAGGCCAGGTTGACCGCCGTTTAAGTCAAACGGGTGACCCTCCGAAAGGGTGCTATTCCCAGAACCACTCTTCTTTACATGAATCGAACCACCTTCAATTCCAGTAGTTGGGATTGTGAGGGAAATCTGTGTCCCACCATTTGTAGAAGCAAGATTAGTCACTTTTACAGGGTCACCATCAGGCCCATTCGCGCTGGTTCCATTGTTGTTGAACCAAACTTCATTGCCAGTGGAGCTGAAGTTATTTCCAACTACGATGAGTGTTCCGCCGGCGTTCAGAGAACCTTGTAGGTCCGTAACCTCTGGCATGGAGGAGGACATCGCTCCGTAAACACCTTGCTGAATTCCAGCTATGTCATCAGAAGTAATGGATCGGTCAGAGACACCGTTTCCGGAAGCGTAAGCGGACATAGTTGGGTTTCCACCAGCAGTGGAGTGTCCCAAACCAAGGGCGTGGCCCAGTTCGTGACAAGCAACGCCTTGGAAGTCCATGCGAGAACTTGGAACGCTATCCGGGCCATCATCCCAGGTCCAAGATTCGTAGAAACGAATCCGCCAGCCATCAGAGATTGGAGTCTCACAGTAGGCGAGAACGCCACCAGATGAACCGGAAAGGGGTGAAATGATGTTGCCGTTATAGCCACCGGTGTTGCCAGCGTTTCCAGCCCAAATAAAGTTGAAGTTAGCGCCGCCATCTCCCACATTGTTTTGGGATCCGTCACCAGAACCATCGCCTAAGGAGCGAGAACCCCATTCAGCGCCAGCTTTCCAGGCCGACAATTCGACTTCGGTGTATTCCGGCCAGTTGCTGTGAGCAGTAGTGTTGTCGTGGCAGGTGCTGTCAGTGAAGTTGTCGTAAATTCGGTAGTCGCGCTGGGTTAGACCCAAGCTTCCACCAATCGTGCTCCAGGCGGAGGCATTTTCGGGGACAACAACAGTTACGGTTCCTGCGAGAAGCAGGCTGCCTAAAGAAAGACGAAGTACATTTTTCATCACTTCACCTCCTTGGCGCGTTGAATGCGCTGGATATTGTTTAGCAGTTGGGTCTTGAGAGTGTTCTTCTCAATGGCAGTTCCTTCGCCTTTGCCCAAGAAAACGGTGCCGCGCGGCGTGTTCACGGTGCGGAAGATGCCGCCCATGGCAGCATAAACACAGCGATCTACATCGGGGCCCCAACCTTCAACAGGTCCGGAGAAGACCAAGACATCGTTGCCGAGGCGGTAATCGCCAGGGGCAGGCATGCAGGTCACATTCATGGTTTCACCTTGGTAAGTGCCGCCAATGAAAGCTGCATCGATAGTGCGAGCTTCACCGGTGTAAAGGTCAGTACCTTCAATGGTGAGAATGGTGTAAATCCGACGGTCTTCCGGAGTGGGGGCGAAGAGGGTAGAGCGGACATCTGTAATGGTGCCGTGTACAGCAGCATCGGTCCGATCCATCATCTTCGGCAGGTCGAGAGCTTCAATACAGGCGATAGCACCGCCTGCAAAGAGAAGCCCGGCAACAGCCGAAGCGATCCAGCGTGGAGTTTTCATGTTTGTGGTGTATTTAGGGACTGAGTGTGGAGAGCGGGGGCTCTCACTAGGGGGACGGCTTGTGAGGGAACGAAAGTTCCCTGAAAACGTGGCCTAGGAAGACACCAACCCCCACTGCGGGGGGGATGTTTCCTGCCACTACTTAGTTTTACCCGAAAAAAACGCAAGGAAATGCGATTTTCTAGCCGAAATAGGGTTCATGATTCGATTTTGGGCTTAAACTTGGAATGGTCGGCGGTGAAACAGGGGAACAACTCTCTGAATTCCTCCGTCCTCCAAAAGATTCCAAGTTGTACACAGATGACTGGAAATTCCCTAAAGCGCTTTACAGTAATTACTTAGATGAATCTTGCACTCCTACTCCTAGCCTTCTCCCCCGCACTACAGGCTCCTCTTCAAGGCCTTTTGCCTCTAGAGCAAACAGATCGCTACAAGGAACCGACCCGCCTAGCCCTCAAAACTTTAGATTGGGATAGCCGCTGGGGTTCCCCTTCAGTGCCAACCCACCTTGCTTACGAGGACTGGGAAGCTGCTGAAGCTGGCTACTACTATGTCCAAACCACGGCAGAATCGTGGGAGTCCACCCGGGACCGGATTCGGTCTCAGGGCGGTCAGGTTTTTGACTACATCCCGCACAATGGTTTCGAAGCCAAGATGTACGCTGGACTAGCAAATGTTGTCTCCGCTGAGACCCTTTTGGTGGCCCCGGTCCACCCAGCCTGGAAAGTGCACCCTGAGACGGGAACTTGGGGATCTTCTATCGGCTCCGCCGATGGTCGCATGGAAGTTGCTCTTGAGCTTTGGCCCGATCAAGACCTTTCTATTGTTGAAGATGAGGTCCGCCAATTGGATGTGCAGATTCTAGAGACCAACCAAACGGCTCGCTTTTTGCGTATGCTCGTTCGCGCCAATTCGGGGGAGGTTCTTGCCCTCGCTCGCATTCATGGAATCAAGTGGATTCAGGAAAGCGCTCAGGCTGAACAGCGAAACGATAAGTCTAAGTGGGTCATCCAAACCTACGTTAACAATGACACGAAGCTTTGGAATGCTGGAATTGATGGTACTGGTGTAACGATTGGTCACATCGATGGTCGCATCAAAGAGAGCTCCTGTTATTTCGATGATCCCTCAGGCGCATCCGTGGGCTCTAACCACCGCAAGATTAAGTGGATGGGAAGTGGGAGTGGGTCGGATTCGCATGGAACGCACACGGCTGGCTCGGCAGCGGGTAACCGTACTCCTGTAAACGGAAGTACTTCCGGGAACGGTATGGCTCCTGAAGCCTGGCTTGTTCACCAGTCAAGCTTTCCAGGAAGTAATGGCATGGACACTATGCTTAACAACGCCCACATCAATGGTGGGCGCATTCATACAAACTCTTGGGGTAATGACTGGACAACTAGTTATGACAACTGGTGCCGCGACATTGATGCGTATTCCCATGACAACGAAGATGGCTTGGTGTGTTTTGCCGAAACGAACGGATCCAAAGCTAAGAACCCTGAAAATGCAAAAAATGTTTTGGCCGTCGCCGCTTCCAGCAAAAACAACCCCGAGCAACATGGCAGTGGTGGAAAAGGACCTACTGCGGACGGTCGTCGTAAACCTGAAGTCTTTGCCCCAGGTTGCTCCACTCTTTCTGCAAGCACTAGCTCTTGTGGGACCACTTCTATGTGTGGAACCTCAATGGCTTGCCCCGTGGTCGCCGGTGGTGCTGCCCTCGTAAAGCAGTACTTTGAAGATGGCTACTACCCAACTGGTTCTCCGGTTGCTTCTAATGGGTTTATTCCAAGTGGCGCTTTGTTGCGTGCAGTTCTGGCGAACAGTGCTGTGGATATGACAGGAATCTCAGGCTACCTTGGAAACCAGGAAGGATATGGCCGCATTCTTTTAGACAACGCTCTCTATCTTTCCGGAGATTCCCGTCGCAACTATGTTGCAGATGTTCATCATGCGAATGGGCTAAGTACTGGCGACAACAAGTACTTTTCCTTTTACCTTCCAGCTGGTCGTTCCGAGCTTCGCTTGACCCTTGCTTTTTCAGATGAACCTGGTGCCGCCAATGCCTCAAACCCCGTTGTAAACGACATCAACCTTCGGTTGCGTGCGCCAAACGGAACCATTTACCACGGTGGTATTTTGAGCACTTCGGATGGAACTGCTACTCCAAATCCAAGTCAGCAAGACCCCAAGAACTCGATTGAGCAAATCCTCATCAAGAATCCTTCGTCTGGAAAGTACTGGATTCACCTTGAGGGTAAGAGTGTTCCGCAGGGCCCTCAGGGCTTCGCAGGCGTACTGACCTTCTAAGTAGCGTTGTCGTCTTTCAGGCTCCCCAAACGGTAGCCTACCCCCCGGACGGTCAGGATAAATTCTGGCCGTCCGGGGTCTTTTTCAAAGCGCCGACGTAGACGCACCACAAAATTGTCGACTGTACGCGTTGTAGGTTCGGCTTCTCCGCCCCAAACTTCATCTAATATTTTATGGCGGTCTACGATTCCACCGTGCGCTTCCAAAAGGAGTTTCATTATCCCAAGCTCTTTGAGGGGGAGCGTTTCCACAGTTCCATCGGCGGACTTGGCTTCGTGGGTATTCAGATCGAACCAACCATCACCCAAAGCGATTCTCTCTTTCGAATTTATTTTAGACCACTCGTTCCGCCGGAGAAGTGCGCGTACGCGGGCAAGCAGTTCGTCCAAGTGAAAGGGTTTTACTAGGTAGTCATCTCCACCGGCTTCGAGTCCTTCAACTCGGTCACGGGACAGGTCGCGGGCTGTGAGAAAAAGAATGGGGGTCCGATTTCCTTCTTCTCGCAAGCGCTTACAAACTTCAAAGCCATCCATCTTGGGGAGCATTACATCCAGCAAAATTAAATCCAGACCATCCGTGCGTGCAGCTCGTAATCCAGAGTCGCCATCTGAGGTGGCAATGACCCGGAACCCTTCTGTTTCCAAATTGTCACAAACCAGACGCTGTATGCGAGGTTCGTCTTCAACAACTAAGATGCGCGAGTTCATGATGGACCTAGTCTAGAAGCACTGCCCGGCCAAGTGATTTTGAATTCTGCACCTTTGCCTAAGCCGCTACTTTGAGCTTCGACTTTTGCAGATTGGGCGCGAACGAGTTCGGAAACTAAGTAAAGGCCAAGTCCAGTGCCTTGGGCGGTGCGAACCCGCTCATCGCCCGCTCGCCAAAAGCGTTCAAAAAGTCGCGGGCGTTCCTCAGTGGAAAATCCCCGCCCTTGATCTAATATGCGAAGCACAGCGTTTCCATTTTCCTTTCTTAAGGACATAGATATGCGGCTCCCTTCGCCGTATTTAATGGCGTTTTCCAGTAAGTTGCGGAGAATAGGCTGGAATGCGGTCGGGTCGGCTTCAGCCCAGACTTCGTTTTCAATATCCAAATCGAGGAGTTCATCGCCGATTGGGTTGGAAATACACCATGCGGTCACGGAAGACTGAATAGCCTCGCTCATATCGAGAGCTCGGACTTGGGGACTTAAAGCGCGGGCGTCTAAGCGCCCAACCGTGAGCACATTGTCCACCAAGGAATCTAAGCGATGGAGGTCCTCCAGTATTCCTTCGGAATAGGCTCGCGCTTTCGAAGGGTCCGGCCGACGTATCAAGGATTCCACGGCAAGCCGAATTCCTTGAATAGGGGAGCGGAATTCATGAGTGACAGCGTGCAAAAAGTTGGACTCCTGGAGAGTAAGCCGTTGTTGATGCCGTGCGCTTTTCATCAAAAACCAAATGGCAACAAGAGCAATCAGGAAACTCAAACTTCCCTCACCTAACACCATTACGTGGTGAGCCATCAGGTCGTTATCCAAAGTTCGAATCGCCGTTTCACTGAGTTGAATCCCTAAATGCCCACCGGCTTCAGCGATTGGAACTCTCACTAGGGCAGGAAAGTCAGGGGAGATTTTTTGCCATGCCTCGGTGGCAGAGGCTCCATTCTCCACACGATAAAGAAGCTCCTGTAATGCCAGATCTCGCCTTTCTAGGAGAGCCTGGTGTCCTGCGGTGTGAAGGGTTTCGCCCTGCCGCCACAGGGAAAGACCCCACCAGCCGAGCTGGGCAAAGAAGAGCCCGGCGACCAGAAGAATCCAAAGAGGAAGGCGATGCGACATGGTGCCCTTACAATAAGCCACCAAGGAGCTTTTCGTCACACTTGAATCACCTAAACGATGTCCAGTCTGCCGATTGAACGAATCACCAGCACCATGCCCGATAGAATCCCGGCCGATTGGCCCCCCGTTAGGACCATTAAGACGCCGAGTGAGCTGGCTGTCGCTCTCCAGGAGTGGAATAATGCCGGAATTATCGGTGTGGACACGGAGTCCAACTCCTTCTACGCCTACACCGATAAGCTGTGTTTAGTGCAAGTGACCGCTGGGGAAATTGACTACATCGTGGACCCGATTGCCCTTGGCGAAGATCTAAAGGCCTTCAACGACATCCTAGCCGACCCAGCCTTCATCAAAATTTTTCACGCGGCTGAGTTCGACCTCATGCTTCTGAAGAAAGATTTGGGCGTAGAAATGAAGGGGCTTTTTGACACTCAAGTGGCAATGACTCTTCTGCAGCACGAGAAAACGGGACTCGCCGCTCTCATTGACGCTTACTACGGAATCAAACTTTCCAAAAAGGAACAGCGTTCTAACTGGGGCAAACGCCCCCTCAGCGAAGCGCAATTAGCTTATGCGCGGATTGACACTCACTTTCTCCCGGACCTTCATAATCGTCTCACCACCGAGCTTGAAGAAAAGGGGATGACTGCTGCGGCCGAGGGCGAGTTTCGCCGCTTGGAGCGAGAAATTTTGCCACCTCGTGAGCCGAACTTTGAAGGTTGGCGGAAATTGAAGGGAGCTAAAGCCCTTAGTCCTTCTGCCTCCGCGCGCCTCAAGGCAACGTTTCGTTGGCGTGAAGAGTTGGCGATAAAACTAGATCGCCCGGTATTTCGTGTCATGGCGAATGAGGTCCTGATTTCTATTGCTAATCGTCCACCTCGGAACACCAAGGAGTTGGCGTCCCTAAAAGGCGTGGGCTGGAACATGGCTCGCCGAAATGGAGAGGACATACTTTCTGCTTTACAATCTGCAGAGGGCGAGCGGATTGAAGCCCCGACTGCGCCCAAACGTACTCCGGAAGAGCGGCGGAAGCACCGGATTTTGCGCGACAACAAAGAGGCGCTTCGCCAGTGGCGCAAAAAAATGGCGGAGGAACTCGGCCTTCCCAGCGAACGGTTGATGCATCGCCGCCATCTTGAGGAGCTTGGGAAACGTCTCCCGCAGACTCGCCAAGAACTTCTTGATACAATAGAGTTAAACGACTGGCAACGAGAGAACTTGGAAGCATCTCTTTTGCTAATGCTCGAATCCTTGCCAGACCCAAACCTGAACCTAGAAAAATGAAAAACCTAACCCTTGCCCTTGCGGCCCTTTCCCTTGCCTTTTTTGCTTGCGCAACTCCAGGCGAATGTGGTTCCAATTGTTCAAAGCCTTGCTGTGACGCCGCTGCGAAAGCCGAATGCGGGTCGAATTGCGCCAAGTCTTGTTGTGCCGAAAAGAAAGAGGCTCAATGCTGTAAAGATGCCAAAGCACTGGGGAAAAAATGTGCTGGCTGCGCTAAGTAGTCAACGGCTTCCCTGCAACACAAGCCTGGAGCCCACGCTCCAGGCTTTTTTTGTTGAGGTTTCGACCAATGAAAACGAGTTCGGTTCGACGTGGGAGAGTTCCCCAAGCTTTGTCGGCGGCGACATTGAAGAGCTCATAGGTTCCTTGAAGTAGGGCGCGTTCTTCGTGACCCTCTAAGTTGAGAAAACCTTTCCACCGGACAAGTTCACCGGAGTGAGAGCTGGCAATTGAGTTGAACCAAAGTTCGGTTCGGAGAGGGTCTAATGTTTTTGAACTCGTGAGAGTAAATGCCTGAAGTTCATTCTCTTCTTGATGAGGCGCCAGAGACAAATCGACCAAATCGCTCAAAGGCCGTGGTTCACGAGCTTGAAATACAATTGCTGAGTCCAGTTCGGCTTGACTTGTCTCTAGCAAGGGAGCAACCGGGTTGATTTGACCGAGCTCCCTTGAAAGGGACTCCAGCCTCCCTGCTTTCACCAAGTCCTTTTTGTTCAGCACCACTAAATCGGCTAAGGCCACTTGGTCTCGGGCGGCCGTTTCTTTTTCAGCGCGCACCCAATGGGCAGAGTCCACCAAAGTTACGACTGAATCTACACGATAGAGGGCGGCGACAATTTCTTCCACGAGAAAGCTGCGCAGGAGGGGGGCTGGCTCGGCAATCCCTGTGGTCTCTAGCAAGACCCGATCGAAAGCGCGTGCAGGGAGTAAACCTAGGGCGCGACGTTTGCGCAGCTGCTTCAGTGTGCGCACTAAATCTCCGCGAACCGAACAGCAAACACAGCCATTGGAAAGCTCAACGATGTCTTCATTCGAGCGAAGGATAAGTCGCTGGTCCACTCCGATTTCTCCGAACTCATTGACTAGCACTGCAAACCGTTGCCCGTGCGGTTCAGCCAGGAGGCGGTTCAAAAGAGTGGTTTTTCCAGCGCCCAGCCACCCAGTCAGAATGGTGACTGGCATGCGGGAATCGAAGGGGTCGCGAGACATGAAAGCAAAGGGTAACGCACGAGGGCTGGGCGCGTCTTCCTACAATGCCTCGTCATGTCTTCCAACCAGGGTTTTTTGTTCAACGCTCCCGGCGGGCCTTATGCCCGGATTGCGCTGGACACCCCTGTACGACGCGAGTTCAGTTATCGAATTCCGCCTAGCTTTGGATCGGTTGAAGTTGGGTGCCGCGTCAGGGTTCCCTTTGGAACGCGTGACTTGGTGGGAGTTGTTGTGGGAACCGACCCTCATTTGCCCCCTGATTTAGACCCGCGGCGCATACGAGATATCCGGATTTTGCTGGATGAAACGCCCCTATTGACTGGAGCATTAGTTCGCCTAGCGCGTCACATTGCTGACACGACTTTTTGCTCCTGGGGGCAGGCGCTTTCCGCAATGATGCCCGCAGCTCTTCGAAAGGACCGCCCGCGGCGCACCATTCCCACAGTGGAAGTGATTTCCATTCCGGAAGGCGAATCCTTGGAAGAGTTGGAACGCAAATTTCCAAAACAGGAAAAGGCGCTTGCTTGGTTAGCGAAGGCTGGTGGGCCTGTGGGCGTGAGAGAGTTTTGTTCTCGCACGGGTTTGTCGCGTTCCCCCTTGAACACATTGGCAAAAAAGGGTTGGGTGCGTTTTGATCGTCGTCGCGAGTTTTATGACCCCTTTGCAGGCAAGGCTTCGACTCCGGATACGCCACCAGAGTTAACTAGCCAGCAAAAGTTGTGCGTAGATTCCATTTGCATGGGCCTGGATACGCGCGAACATGCGGATTACTTGCTTTATGGCATTACGGGCTCTGGAAAAACAGAGGTATACCTTCGAGCCCTCGAGCGATGTTTAGAACAAGGTCGCGGGGCCATCATTTTGGTGCCCGAAATCGCACTTACTCCTCAAACGGTCTCACGATTTCGAGCCCGTTGTTCGGAGATTGCTGTATTGCATAGCGGTTTAACTGATGCCGAACGGCACGACCAGTGGGTTGCGCTTCGAGAAGGTCGTTTGCGTGTAGTAGTGGGTGCGCGTTCCGCATTATTTGCTCCAGTCCCAGATTTAGGTTTGATTGTTGTCGATGAGGAACATGAGTCTTCCTTCCGACAGGAATCTACTCCGCGTTATCACGCACGTAATGTTGCTAGAGAGAGAGCACGCTTAGAGGGCGCTGTTTGTGTGTTGGGGTCGGCAACTCCTTCACTGGAATCGTGGGTTTCCGCAAACCGAGGGGAGCTCAAGCGTTTGGACTTGCCCGAGCGCGTTGCAGGTGGAAAGCTTCCGCCTGTGCAAGTCGTTGACATGCGAGTTGAAAAGCCAGACAAAAAGCACTGGCTTGTCGTTTCAGATCCCCTGCGCCGCGCCATGGAGGAATCTTTCAGTCGGGACGAGCAAGCGATTTTGTTCTTGAATCGCCGTGGTTTTGCACCGGCCTGGCATTGTCGTGCTTGCGGCGAAACTGTGAAGTGCAAGGGGTGTGATATTGCGTTGACTTATCACCGCTGGCGTGAAAAGGCCCTTTGTCATTTTTGCATGCAAGAATTTCCGCTTCCACAGTCTTGTCCTTCTTGCAGCGAAGACATTTCTCTAGTGGGGGTAGGGACGGAGCGAGCCGAACTCACAATTCAGCGGATGTTCCCAGACATACGGATTGCTCGAATGGATCGGGATACGATGGTGCGCAGAGAATCCTATGAGGAGTTACTCGCAGATTTTGGCGCAGGGAAATACGACATTCTGTTAGGTACACAGATGGTTGCTAAGGGGTTGGATTTTCCAAATGTGACTTTGGTGGGAGTCCTCGACGCAGACACAGCTCTCCACCATCCCGACTTTCGTGCCGCAGAGCGGTGCTTTGATTTAATTGCACAAGTGAGCGGCCGCGCTGGAAGGAGTTCCAAAGGTGGACAGGTGGTGGTGCAGTCTTGGATTCCAGAACACGCTGCGATTCGTCATGCCGCTCACCATGATTTTATTGGCTTTGCTGATGTTGAAATGAAGGAGCGCCGTGAGTTTGGGTACCCGCCCTTTAGTTCAATCGTACGGGTTTTAATCGAGAACACTGACCGCAACAAAGCGGAAGCGGCTGCAAAAAAAGCAGCCGACTCTCTATTGGATATTCAAGCTCCTGGAGTTCGCCTTCTTGGCCCCGCGCCGCCGCCTGTAGAAAAACTCAAAAACCGCTGGCGCCGACAAATTCTGGTGAAGGCCGACAATCATCAAGCCCTTCGCCCTCTCATGCCTACTCTTTACGCACTTTCAGAAAAGTGCGCCGTTATCCATGATTAAGTTTTAGCCCATGCGGGGCAAGAACTTCAGGTGTCCTGGAGCATAATCAAGAAGTCCGCGAAGAGGGAAGTGCCGCAAAAACTTATTGGAACATCAATTTAGTTATCTGTCAGGCCTGTGTGCTGTGCGGAGGTTTCCAGCTGCTCAAAAATTACTTGAGCTCCAAATCTCGATTTGACTTCTTTGATTACAGCAATGACACGAGGAGAATATTTAGCCGCCGTTTCTTGGTGGAATCCAATGTGCACAAACCTATCGTTTATTGTGCCAAGATTTTCCACGGCATCTTGAATATGTCCGACCATTTCTTCGACTGTCACATAATCAGCCAGCGCCCCCGTGTCGGGCATTTCCAACAATTTCCCAGCTGGAGTATCAATTAAGAAGGGTTGTGTTCCACTAGAAACATTTGGCCATGTGGCGCGAATCATTGCTGGGAGGTCGTACTGTGCGATTTTCTTATGCCACTTTGTGTCCGTAGCCGAAGAATCAATGAGAAAACCCTCTCTGCGAATAGCTTCGCGTACATGAGGGCCGGCTAACCAGGCGCCGGCTCTGAAGGATGTGCCTAACTTGAATCCATGCTCCTCAAGGAATCTTTTGGATTCGATGACAATTGCTTGGAGCTCGTTTGCTGTATAGGATTCAAGGGCAATGTCGTGTCCAACATCTTCGCTAGATTGACTAACGGAGCGGATACGGTCTTCTCCCCAGATTGTTGGCTTTGATCGGTAAGTCACACCTGAAGCTTCCACCAAAGACTTCCACGGATGAATATGTAGCCCAAGCTCGTCTATTGGGCTGACAGCGCGCCGAATCTGACCTACGATTTTATTTTCATCGGCATCGTTCTTGGTGAAATACGCGGCGTTCAAGAAATGAGTAAGAGGTACATCTGGATGTACCGCATGGAATTCATCAAAAGCCTTGAGGTTTGTTTCTGAGATTTCTCTCCCTTCCCAGTCAACGCTGACGGCAATTCTGACTACGGGCGCCTTTTGCAGTGTGCAGCTAGTTTCAGAGAATGACAAGATGAGGAGTGGGAAAAGAGTGAATGGTTTCAAGATGTGGGGTTTAGTTTTACAGGCAATTAGAAGGGAAATCGACGATGGAAAGGATCTTCATCGTATTGTTGGCCCAGCTTCTTGCCGGGTAACGATTGGCACATAACCAAGCTCGAGCCCTTTTGGAGGCGTGACAAACAATGCTGGGTCTAGCGTTACAAGTTCCCCCGAGGTTGGGGAAGGCATGTATTCGCGAGTAATCGGCCAAGCTTGGTGTATTTTCACAACAAATGCTTGGAGTGCCTCCTTTTTCTTTTTGCTCCATTTGTATTGTTGGAAGGAGGGCTGGTCGACAAATCGGTACCAAGCGTACGTCACTTTTGAATTGTCCCCCAGGATGACCGTATGGGATTGCCCCTTGGGCCCCGGTTGCTTCCACGCACCTGACTTTGGTGAAGTGAACGGTTCGCCCGGCTTGGCGAGCTGAAACTCGGCTTGAAGCAGTCCGGTTTCTTTGGGAACCTCGTCCTTGCTAATTGCGACTCGTTTGCCTTCCAAGTGCTTGAAGTACTGCGGAAACTGCCCCTTTGGCGCGTGACCATTGTCTTTCCAGACAAGCCCCCAGGTGTTGTCAGGAAAGACACGAGTATCAAATGTGTTCGCAATCCCTTCTATTGGCTTGCCGTCTTGGTCGAAACCAGGGGTGCGAGTGCTGAGCTTTGCTTGAAAGGCGCCATCTATCTTGAATTGCCCTGTTGGCGCAGGGCCGCCTTTTCGCCATTTGAGGAAATCGTCATAAAGCGCTTTCTTTGAATAGCAGACAACATCTTGAACGAGTACCGCTTGACCGTCCTTATTGACGGGGAAATTGAGTTTCGGAATTTTGGAGTAGTAATCTCCATTAGCTGTGGCTGCGACAATTTGAGGGACAGTGTTGATTTCCATTGCCCCACCACCCATGAGTCCAGGTCGCGAGTCTAAACCTCGGTTGTGCAAGAATGGATAGTCGAATACCTCAGCAATCTTGCTCCAAGTCTCAGGGATGTAATAAGCAATGGGTCCCTTGAAGTTTTCAGTGCTAAGAAAACATGTCCAAGCATGGTCACCGATTGGAGCTTTATTTTTTTTGCTTTTCACAGGGTCAGTGAACGATAAAGCCATATAGGTATAGCCAAAAAACTTGCCATCAGGCTTTCCTTCAAAAGGGAGTGCGTCGGGAGGAATCAGTAAACGATTAGTGAGTTGCGCAATACCTAAACGATGGTCGGGCAAGGCCTCGGTGTCGTAAAAGAATGACCAGCCTGGCGAGCCTACTTCATAGTCATAGCATTGGGGTGTTGCGTTCATGCTGAACTTTGGGGGCCCATATCGGAATCGGTTTCCGCGCCAATACCCCAGTCCACCCTCTACAGTTTGGAAGACACTGTCCCAGGTGGGGCCTCGTTCGGGCCATTGACGTGCGAGTGTCCCCTCAGGAGCGAGCGGCTGGTTCTTGTTGTCCCTGTTGTCCGGCAAAATCCAGCCACTCGCGAGCCCGATTTGAAAATTTGCCAGAGGCTGGTCAATCAAGGACCATGCGGCAGAATAAAAGCCCATCCCCAGCCCGTATTTTTCCCGATCTTCCGGCTGAGATGAGCTGTACCCAATGTAGCCATGGAGGCCACGCGAAGTTTGTTTGGGCTGACGATCTTCACCCTGTTGAATGGAGAGAATCAGAACAAGGCCAGTCGTTAACAACATGCCTTCATCCTATGGGTCTTTTGTCTCACGTCACTCGATTCCAAGAATGGGAGACCAGGAGTCCGCCCACCCCTGCGATGCCGAACCAAGTCCAGAACTCGTGGCCAAGAAGCCATGCACCTGTACCCATGAGGAGGCCAAGGAGAAGGGCGATGCCGCCATACCAAACCTGAAAAGAGGCGAGAGCGGTGCCGGTAGCTGGTTTTTGATTCGTTACCTTTCTCCAAAAGCCAAAGGGGCGGACTTTGGCGTAGAAGCGGCGAAGGTGCTCAGGGTCTACTGGTGGGGTCAGAAGGGTGACGGTGAGCATGACAACAATGGAGACTCCCACAACTAATAAGTATTGGCCGGAATAGTTCCATGGGACTCCAGCTTCCAAATCATTAAAAGGTGCAGCGGGCCAAATGGAATCTGGAAGCACGAATTTCAATAAAAGAGTCATGAATCCTGAAGTGACAAGGGCGCTGAATTCGGTCCATGCATTTGCGCGCCACCAGAACCAGCGCAGCAAGAATGCAGGGCCAAGGCCGCCGAGTAAAGCCAAAGTAAAAGTGAAGAGGGTTGAAATGCTTCCCGCAACTAAAGCAAAGGCCGCACCCAAGCCGCCTACAACGAGCTCAAATCCTCGGCCTACATTTACAAAATGCCGTGAACTCGCATCGGGGCGAATAAAGCGGCGATAAAGGTCGTTTACCGCATAAGCAGAAGCCAAGTTGAGATGTGTGTCTAGGGTGCTCATGAAAGCCGCCAAAAAACTAGCGCACATCAATCCGAACAATCCAGGGCCTAAATAGCGTGCCATCATCATTGGATAGGCGGCTTCATGGTCAGGCACCATTTCTCCAGCCACCATAATTTGAGGTAGTTCAGATTCAGGAATTAGGATTAAAGAACAAAGAGCTACAAAAATCCAAGGCCAAGGGCGAAGACAATAGTGGGCAATATGGAACCAGAGCGCCGCTCCACGCGCATGCTTTTCATCTTTGCATGCTGAATAGCGCTGCACTGCTTGCCCGCCGCCATCTGCATTTTTGTTCGCCCAACCTTGAAGTCCAACCAAAACTAAAAAGGCAGTAAATCCTTGGGTCCACCATGCTGCTGAAGTCCAAGCGCCTTCGCCGTGAGCAGGGAATAGTGCGGTCTTTGCAGGTTCTAAGGTCGAGAAGTAATCACGAGCGGCATCGAGACCACCCACGGCCTCGGAAGCTTTCCAGCCAAGAAGAATGGCGCCAGCTAAGGCAAGGAAAAACTGAAAGAGATCGGTGACGACAACGCCCCAAAGGCCGGCAAGCATGGAGTAGGTCAGGGCAAGCGCAACGGCTCCGCCCACAATCCAAACATCAGAGCTGGAATCGTCAATATTTAAAACCACGCGCACGACTTTGAGCATGGCCAAGAGAACCCAAGCCAAAACCAAAGTGTTGGTAATTAACGAGTGGTACGCACCATAAAAACCGCGTAGGACTCGGGCAGGACGCCCGGAGTAGCGGTGTTCAATCAGCTCGGCATCGGTGGTGACTTCCAGGCGCCGCCACCAGCCAGCAAGAAAAGCAAAAGACATTGCGCCGCCGACCGCAAAGCCCCACCAAATCCAGTTGCTGGCAATTCCGCCGGTGCGTACGCAGCCTGTTACAAAGAGAGGCGTGTCACTTGCAAAACTAGTTGCAACGAGCGAAGTCCCCGCCATCCACCAAGGAAGGGAGCGACCTGCGAGATAAAAATCTTGAGTGGACTTGGAAGCTCGTTTGGAAAGATAACTTCCAACCGCAAGCGCAAAGGCCAGGTATCCGCCGATGGCAATCCAATCGAGCGGGTGGAAGGCGGACACGCGTGGGCGTCTCGCCTATTCTTCCCCGGCTGCGAAAAGGAGCGCAAGCAGGGCAGGGGAAAGACCTGGGAGGTGAAAACCTTTCACGCTGGCAGGTGGAAGATCAATGGCCTCGGGTGCACCTGCGACATAGGTCACGGGGTGGTCTCGGCTAATTGCATCCAGCCAGGGGCCAGGAAGTTGGGGAAGTCCATGGCCTTCGCGGGCGCCACAAAGGACCAAGACCGCGCCGGGGAATTCGTCAGGTGGAGTGGAGTCGGCAGGAAGAACTTCAAGGCCCCAGTCTTCAAGGAAGCGAATCGAGTCGGGTGTGCCAGCGAGGCTGAGAACGGTTTCCGGCTGTGGGAACTTCGTGCGCCCAGGGGAGCCGCCGTGCAAAGGGTGCAGAAGGCGCTTGGCGCTGGCACCCATCACAAGGGGGCGTGGCGCTTCGGCTTCTGTATTCAAAATGTCTGCCATAAATGATTCGAGGCGCTTGACGGAGCGTTCGACGGCATCGGGGAGAAGATCGCCACGGTCCATGGCATCGCGGAGGCTTGTGGCAAGGACAACAGGGTCTTCTGGGTCGAGCAACAAATCGCATCCTGCGTGAATTGCTTCGGCGGCCAGTTCTTCGTGAGGGCCATCACCGAAGCCGGCCATACGGAGCGAGTCGGTTACAACAACACCGTTGTAGCCCATGTCTTTCCGGAGGATATCCATGATGATGGGCGATCGGCTCGTGCATCGCATTTCTTCATCCAGCATGGGGAACTCGATATGGCCGGTCATCATCGAGGGCAAGTGTTTGGCAAGTGTGCGGAACGGCACCAAGTGCGGCTCAGGGTCCTCAAACGAAACCGCATTTTCGACATGGCTATCTTGCGGACATGCGCCATGGCCAGGGAAGTGTTTGCCGCAAGCAAAACCGCCACCATCATGAACTCCTTTTATCCAAGAGCCGGCGCATTCGATGATACGCATAGCTTCTTCACCAAACGCACGATTTGCAATGATGGGGGAGCAAATGGTTTCGGGCGCAAGGCGGTGCAAATCCAAGACTGGGCCGAAAATCCAACGCACATGAGCTTGGGCGGCTTCGGTTGCTGTGCGATGTCCTGCGTCATAACAGGCTTCAGGGCCAAGCTGTCCGAGAGCCCAAGCGTCAGGAAGGGGGGTGAGCCCTTCGTATTGTTGACCGGCTCCCCGCTCCAAATCACCTGCAAAGACAATGGGGTGCCCGGCCTCTTCCTCTAGAGTTTCGTGAAGCCAAGCCACATCTTCGGCATCGCCACCAAAAATGAGGAAAAATCGCGGGTCGAACTCACGGAGGCAACGGAGAGCTTCTGCCAATCCTTCGCCCTGATCCAGGCGGAGAGCGGGGGCAACAAGCCAGTCGGTCGGGCTATTGGTCACGCGAGTATTTTAGGGTTGCGGGCGAGAGTCTGAAACCATAGCCGAAGACCGATTGCGGGGCTAGACTTTCGAAACTTCAACTGTCCACCCCATGCCCGAACCTCTCATCCTTGTACACGGCGGCGCTGGTTTAGTGCCCGCCGAATCGCGCGAACTCCACGCAGAGGGTTGCGCCAACGCTGCCAAGGTGGGTGGTGCGGTTTTGAATTCAGGCGGGAGTGCCTTGGATGCAGTCTGTGCGGCTGTTGAGTCGCTTGAGGACAACCCAATTTATAATTCGGGCACGGGCTGCGCTTTGACTTATGACGGCGGCGTCTCGTTGGACAGCTCAGTCATGTGCGGTAAAACTCACCGTGCAGGCGGAGTGGCCTGTTTGGGGCCATTTCGAAATCCAGTTCGCATTGCCCAATGCTTGTTAGAAGAGGAAACGATTCTCCTTGCCGGCGTGGAAGCCGAACGGTGGGCTGAGGCTAAAGGTTTTGAACGTCTTCAAGAAGATGACTTGATTGTTCCATCTGCAGCCAAAGCCTGGAAGCGTGTTGTGCAGGAGGGTGGTGCTTGCAATTGGGCTGGCGGAACTGTTGGCGCAGTTGCCCGCGATTCGGATGGAGACTTAGCTGCTGCGACAAGCACTGGTGGGACCATGGGCAAGCTCCCAGGTCGAGTGGGAGATAGTCCGCTTATTGGAGTCGGAACTTATGCCGATGAGATTTGCGCTGTGAGCGCAACTGGAAATGGTGAAGCTTTTATGCGTGCAGTTTTTGCGGCGCGGGTAGCAGATCGAATTCGACGTGGCGAAGAACCTTCCGGAGCAATCCAAAATGTTCTCAATCGAATTGAGCGAGAGTTTCAAGGCAACGGTGGGGCTATTGTTGTCCCCAAAGAGGGCGATTTTTCTGCCGTCAAAAACACAACCACCATGTCATATGGTTGGTGGTCCCCCGAAGATTCTGGGGCGGATTGTTAATCCGCGCAGAGCGCCGCACCCAACCATCCAGCGCGGTTACCACAGGTTGCCTGCTCCAGAACAAAATCGGAAGGTATACGGCCGAGGGTGCGGTCGGCAATCGATTGAAGGGCGGCTTCTTTTAAGTGTGGGAGAATGGGGGCGCCACCGCCGCCAAGGAGAAACACACGCAAATCAAGAATAAGCGCTACTTGCGCAAGAGCTTCCCCAAAATAGGCGCCTGCCCGTTGGAAGATAGAAATAGCAAGAGAGTCCCCTTCTTCGGCGGCTTTCGAAAGTGCGGGAAGAGATGTAGCAGAACTACCCTCGTCTTGTGCCCATTTCAGGAGTTGTGGTGAAGAGAGGCCGGCTTCCACGCAACCCAAGCTTCCGCAATTGCAAGGCCGGTCGTGATTAGCGCGCATGTGACCGAATTCGCCTGCGAGTCCACCAGAGCCAGACCAAAGTTTGTGATTCAAGACAACGCCGCCGCCAATTCCTGTTCCCAAAGTGACTAAAAGAAAGCTAGGGTGGTTTTTCCCTGCGCCAAAGTTTGCTTCGCCCAGTGCTGCAGCAGAGGCATCGTTTTCTAGAGTGACAGGCCAGGATAAGCGATTTGCCAAATCCTCTCGCAAAGGTTGGTTGTCTAGGAATTGAAGGTTCGGGGAGTCCGTTACAACTCCATCGGACTGATTGACCGCTCCAGGAGCGGCTAGGCCAAGAGTGCAGATGTCCACACTTGAGGCCCCTGCATTTATTGCTAAGGATTGGGCTAGATTTTCGAGAGCACCCAAGCACTCTTGGTAGTCCTTTGGGCTTTCGCAACTGGCTTCATGAACGCTCTCGTTATCTAAAAGCACCCCGCCCTTGATGGCAGTGCCACCTAAGTCTAGTCCAATGCGGAAAGTTTTTGTCATGTTTAGTAGTCGAGGCGCTGTTCAAAGGGAACGGGCCAAGGGGCAAGCAGTTTAGGGCGTTTTCCGAAAACGGCTCGAAGACGATGATAGCCATCTGTGAAGATGGGCCGCTTAGTAATGTTTGCGAGGTCTTTAGAAATCCGTTTGGCTAGAGTTGTGATGGCAGCCATCTCAGGGTAATGAATACGTTCCCATGTATCGCGTGGGGTGTGATAATCTTCGTGTTCGTCCGTGTTGAAAAAGATGACTGGGATTCCAGCCAGGTAAAAAACAACCTGGTCACTTCGGTCAAAAAACTCTTCGCTTTCGGTGCTTGGGTATAGGTCGAGACCGCGGGTAGCGCGCTGAAGAAGGGGCGGGAAGATGGGAGAGGACTTTGTTCCCAAAACATGCACCTTGCCTTTGAGGGAACGGCCAATCATGTCCATGTTCACCATGGCGGTTATGTTCTCGCGAGGAAGATGTGCGGCGGAAAGAAACCAAGCGGCACCGAGCAGTCCAATCTCTTCTCCCGAAAAGTGAATAAAAAGGAGAGTGCGTTTTGGGGCGCCTTCTTGGACAAAAGATTTTGCAAGAGCAAGAAGGGCGACTGCGCCTGAGCCATTGTCATCGGCGCCATTCCAAATCTCTCCTTCCTCATTCATGCCAACATGGTCGTAGTGTGCGCCGAGGACAACGATTTCTTTGGAGAGAACTGGGTCGGAGCCGGGAAGTACGGCAAAAAGATTGACTCCCTCTCGTTGGAGCGGAGCGAACTGAAGTTTAAGATTGGTCGGTAGGCCAGTGGGGAATCCCATTCCCGTAAGAGAGCGATCTGTTTCTTGAACCCACTCCTGGACTGTGATGTCCGTTATGGAAAAGGCTGTTTCTAGAACAGGTTGACCGACGAAAGCAACGGGGATGGAAGTTCCAAGCGGAGCCTGGGCTTGAAGCATGCAGAAAAGTTGGTCGGCGACATCTGCTGGAGTGAAGTTAGTTTTTGAAAGCTCTTCCAACTGTGCTTGAACTTCCAACATGGGCATGAGAGTTTGGTGAAGTTTGGAAAAATTGGGCCAATAAGAATCGCCGACGGCTTCGCGCCGTTTTGCAGGGCCAGGTGGAGCAGCAATGAGGACAGCGGATGCTCCTCGTTCTTCGCACTCACGCACTTTCTTGGATAGCCGGGCACCAGGAGTGAGCCTTTTGCCATCGAACGGGCTTTTTGGGTCCTTGGCTTGGGGTTCCCAGCGCAAAAGCAGGGCAACTTTTCCTTCAAGGTCAAGCCCAGCGAAATCGTTGTAGGAGTGTTCGGGTGAGTCTAAGCCATAACCCACAAAGACGAGCTCTCCTTCCACTGAGCCAGGCGGCGAGCTGGGATGAGGCAGAAACCAGTCTCCTGCTTCCCACGGAGAAGAGTCGCCGACTTGAAGTTTGCACCCTTCTAAATCCAATCGGCGAGGTTCAGCTGGAAATGCTTGGCGATAGGAACCGTTGAGGGGTTGAAGGCCAAGTGTCTTGTAACGCTCCACAATCCAATCTGCGGCACGGTGGGCGCCTGGGGAACCGGTTGAGCGGCCCTCCATGGCGTCGGCGGATAAGTGTTGGAGGTCGGCGCGCAGGGCTTCGGCGGAGAGGGGGTCGTCTTGCGGGGCTAGCGCCGTAAGGAGGAAGAAGAGGGTTTGCAATCTGGAGGACAGTCAGGGGATGGCCTATCGTAGGATATTCGGGTTGAACCCGAGCGACGATGGGTAAGAAGAAACCGACTCTACTTTTGGTTCTGGATGGTTGGGGGCATGCCGCCGATACCGACTGGAATGCGATTACTAAGGCGCCTGCCGACAACTTTTTGAAGTGGTGGCAGGAGTGGCCGCACGCTCTATTGTCGGCGAGTGGACAGGAGGTTGGCTTGCCCCTTGGATTGATGGGAAATTCGGAAGTTGGGCACACCAATATTGGTGCCGGCCGGGTGGTCCATCAAACCATCACCCGGATTGCTGAAACGATTCGCGCGGGCAAGTTTCGACTGAATGGAGCTTTGCGCGGTGCGGTGCAAGCGGCTTTGGATGGGAACTCCAATTTGCATTTGTTTGGGTTGATTGGTCCTGGTGGAGTTCACGCTTCCGATGAGCACTACCGAGAGTTGCTCGCGCTTGCCCAGGAAATGGGGCTTCCTGGTGAGCGGGTGAAAGTTCACGCTCTTTTGGATGGTCGCGACACTCCGCCCACGTCAGCGTCAGGATTTATGGAAAAGTTAGAAGGTATGCTGGCGGAATTTGGCGGGGATATTGCAAGTATTTGCGGCCGCTATTGGGGAATGGATCGCGATCAACGTTGGAATCGCACGGAGAAGTTTTGGAACTGCATGATTCATGGTCGCGGAGAGTTTTCTGCACAAAGCGCTCAGGAAGGTTTGCGGCTTGCTGTAGAGCGAGGCGAAACTGACGAGTTCGTTCTGCCCACAGTAATTGGTGCACCGGCTCCAGTACGAGATGGAGATTCGATTTTCTGTTTTAACTTTCGCGCGGACCGTGTTCGCCAAATGAGTCAGGCTCTCCTGGAAAGCAGCTTTAACTCTTTTGAGTTGGGCGATGTTCCTCAGATTCAATACGCCACAATGACTCAGTATCGAAAAGACTTTAGTTGTCCAGTCGCTTTCCCTCCCCAGGAATTGCGATCTTTATTTGGGGAGTTGGTGTCGCAGAAAGGTCTGCGTCAGTTTCGTTGCGCTGAAACGGAAAAGTATGCTCATGTCACGTTCTTTTTTAATGGTGGCCGTGAGGATGTTTATGAGGGCGAAGAACGCAAGCTCGTGCAGTCTCCACAGATTCCAACTTATGATTTGCAACCCGAAATGTCCGCCCCACAAGTTTGCGATGAAGTTTGTATGCGTTTAGAAAAGGGAGAGAACGATTTATATGTGGTGAACTTCGCAAACTCTGACATGGTTGGTCATACTGGCAAGCAAGATGCTACAGAGTCTGCGATTCGGGCCGTGGATGGGTGCTTGGGGAGGATTGTTGAAGAGGCACTAAAACAAGGCGGAACGGTTGCAATCACCGCTGACCATGGAAACGCCGAGCAAATGCGCGACCCTTCAACGGGGGACATCCATACTGCACATACGGTGAACCCGGTGCCATTTTTAATGATTGGTGAGCGGTATCGCGGTGCTCAACTCCGCGAGATGGGCATTTTGGCCGATGTTGCTCCGACCCTAATGGAAACGCTGGGAATTGAGCAGCCCTCGGTTATGGACGGAAACTCCCTTTTTTAGGC
>PVBE012458025.1_pt1 | contig 73381 bp, 59 predicted proteins | sample 1631181 | NCBI WGS metagenome assembly PVBE01 (sample SAMN08397723, study PRJNA350692) | Marine metagenome, whole genome shotgun sequencing project. | isolation source: water | place: Pacific Ocean | collected 2012-04
ATGAACTGGCTGAGCTGACTGCCGCCGAAGAACTCCTTCATGGCAGCCACCACCGGCCGGATGTTGATCAGCGCGCTCGGCGTCGCCTGGTCGGGGTCGGTGATCGTCATCCGTTCCCGAACGACCCGCTCCATGCGCAACAAACCCACGCGGAATTGATTCTGGATGAGTTCGCCCACCGCGCGCACGCGCCGATTGCCCAGGTGGTCAATGTCGTCGGCGTGGTCTTCGTTGTTGTTGATCCGCACTTGCTGCTTGATGATCGTGACAAGGTCGTCCTGCGAGAGCGTGCGTTGCTCAGATTCCGCGTGCGGCAGCCGCTTGTTCAGCTTGTAGCGACCCACGCGTCCCAAGTCGTATCGCCGCGGGTTGAAGAACAGGCTATCCAGCAACCCCCGTGCGTTATCGGCCGTGGGAGGGTCGCCGGGCCGCAGCCGGCGGTAGACCTCCAGCAGGGCCCAAGCCTTCGTCCGCTCTTCCTCATCGGCCGGGACCGGCTCCTTGGCGATGGTGCTGTCCAAATAGCGGTGCAGCTCGTTCGTGTCGACCTCTTCCAACATGGCACGAACGCGCTCATCAGTACCCAGCAGCGTCTCGTCCTCGATCTCGGCATCGCTGTCGATCGCGCGCAGCAGGGTGGTGACGGGGATCTTGCGCTTGCGATCCACCTTCACGGTCAAGACGTCCTTGCTGCTCGTGTCCAGCTCCAGCCAGGCGCCCCGGTTCGGAATCAGCTTCGCGGAGCACAACAGCCGCCCCGTCGCCTGGTCTTGCGTCGTCGAAAAGTACACACCTGGGGAGCGCACGAGCTGGCTGACGACGACGCGCTCGGCGCCGTTGATCACGAACGTCCCATTGGTCGTCATGAGCGGGAAATCGCCGAAAAAGAGCTCTTGCTCTTTGATCTCGCCGCTCTCTTTCACCACCAATTGCACCGTGACGCGGAGTGGGGCGGCGAAGGTCATGTCCCGCTGCCGGCAGTCATGTTCCGACAACGGCGCATTCACCCGACTAAGCAACTCCTCAAAGGGAAGCCCCTCCGCTTCCGCGCAGGGCAGATCGCCCAGGCGATAATCACTGAAGACCAGCTCCATGCGGTTGCCGGTGAAATCTTGGATCGGCGAGATCTCGCTGAGCAGTTCACTCATGCCTCGCTCGAGGAACCAGCGGTAGGCATCAAGCTGCAGTCGGATGAGGTTCGGCAACGTCTGCAGTTCCGGAATGCTGGCGTAGTTTCGCCGTTCCTCGGGAACCATAAGCCGGGGGGAGAGTTGCGGTTGAGGCGTGCCGGGAGAGGGGGTGGCCGTCGTCATAGCAGAATCAGTCTCCTAACCATCGGGGAACCATCAGCAAGATTCGATCGGGGCAAGACCGTCCACAGGGACGACACCCCCCTGCCCAATCCGCAGAAGGGTGGAAACGCACGGGCGTTAGGCGGGAGTGGCCCCGGGGCAGATGCCTACGAAAGCACCAGGTGACCAGCAGGCGGAACCGGAAGAGGGCTCCCTCAGGGGACGGCGGGCGCCTCCATTCGGTTCAACGCGATCATTCTCGAACTCGTGGCGGGTCGAGCGCGAAAGATTCACGAGGCGGCGCTTCCTCTCGAATGCAATCCGACCAGAATGCGGCGCAGCCCCGACAAGGCGGGGCGATCGCGCGGATCCTGCGGTTCGATTCTGTGAATGTCGTGTCCCAGGCATGTGTAGCCAAGGATTAGTCTATGCCTCGGCGTCAAAGCCCGTCAACGCGACAGCACAACGCATAACACCCCGATTGTTCCGTCAGATTCGTTCAAAAAGCTCCTCAGTTCTCGCCCCATCGCCTTCGTGGGGCTTGCGGCCCCAGATTGAGGACGGGATACTCGCAGCACTCCCTTCGTGTTCGGAGCGGATGTTCGGCTATTTGCAATCTAGCGCCGACCGCGCGCCAGATTGACGCCAGAGAAGAGGGTGTCTGGTGGTCTTGCACGGGCCCACGGTCTTCACGGGAAATGCGCACCCGGACCTCGCGCGGAACATTTGTTCCCATCTGGACCGGGATCTCGGCAAATCGAACGTATTCGACTTCTCAAACGGGAATATCTTCGTGCAACTCCAGGAGAACGTGCGAGAACGCGATGTCTTCATCGTTCAGCCCGCGGCACAGCCCGTCAACGACAGTTTCATGGAATTGCTGATCATGATCGATGCGGCGCGGCGCGCGAGTGCCGGTCGGATCACCGCCGTGATGCCCTTTTTCCCCTATGGGCGATCCGACAAGAAGGATCAACCGCGCGTTCCGATCACCGCCAGGCTTATCGCGAACTTAGTGGAGACCGCGGGAGCCAGTCGAATCCTCACGATGGACCTCCACGCGGGACAGATTCAGGGATTTTTTAACATCCCCACCGACGAACTCAGCGGTCTGGACCTGCTCGCGACGCACTTCCGGGAGCACGAGTTCTCAGGGGTCGTCGTGGCACCGGACCTCGGCGCGGCAAAACGGGCCCGCAACGTCGCCGACATGCTCAAAACACCTCTGGCGCTCTCCGAGAAGCGCCGCATGTCGAACGACGACAGTGCCCAGGTCCTCAACCTCATTGGCGAAGTCGATGGGTTAGATGCCCTGATTATTGACGACGAGGTCGACACCGCGGGCACCCTCGTGGAAGTCGCGACGCTCCTCAGGGCGCAGGGTGCACGGGAGATTTACGCCGCCATGACGCATGGTGTGCTCTCCGGACCCGCGATCGAACGCATCGACGCCAGCCCGCTGAAGGAACTGGTCATCACCGATACGCTGCCGCTTCCGCCCGAGAAGCAATCGCCCAAAATCACGACGGTGAGCGTCGCACCGCTCCTGGGCGAAGCCATCCAGCGCATCCATGATGGACGTTCCGTCGGCGAACTCTTCGCCTCTTCGTCCAGCTAAGAGGTCCGCCTCGGACCCGAGCCACGCGTCGTCTTGCCATCCATTCGCGCGGGCGCCAGGGTGGCCAAACCGCACCAGTTTTGGAACTCCGGCCGAAGTTGGCAGGCACCCGCCCCCCCGCCCGGCTATTCTGGAACCATCTGTCAGTGTGGATCGTCGCGGTTCAATGCCCCAGGCAGACGCGGCGAGACCCGGAGATGCCATGGGACTCCTGTCCAAAGCCAAGAAAATGCTGGGCGATCCGAATGCCCGCGAGCTGAAGGGTCTCGATCCCGTCGTCGAGGAGATCAACGCGTGGGAGCCGCAGCTCGCCGCTCTCAGCGACGCCGAACTCCGCGACAAGACGGCCGAGTTCCGCCAAGCGCTGGAGGACGGCGCCTCGCTCGACGATGTGTTGCCGGAGGCCTTCGCGGTGGTGCGTGAAACCGCCAAACGCCGTCTAGACATGCGGCACTACGATGTACAACTCGTTGGCGGCATCGTGCTTCACCAAGGCAAGATTGCGGAGATGCGCACGGGGGAGGGCAAGACGCTCGTCGCCACTCTGCCCGTCTACCTCAACGCCCTGGAGGGCGACGGCGTTCACCTCATCACGGTCAACGATTACCTGGCCAAGCGGGATGCGCGCTGGATGGCGGCGATCTATCACGCCCTCGGCCTCAGCGTCGGCGTCCTGCAGCACCAGGCCTCGTTCCTCTACGACCCTGACTACGATCCCACCCGCGTCGAGGAGGACGAAGAGATCGACGATGAGGAGCGGCAGCGCCGCGCCTCCCTTGGCGACCTCCAGTTCATGCGCCCCGTGACCCGCCGCGAAGCCTACGCCGCGGACATCACCTACGGCACGAACAATGAGTACGGCTTCGACTACCTCCGCGACAACATGGTCCTCACCGAGGAAAAGAAGGTCCAAGGCCGGCGCACCTTCGCCATCGTCGATGAGGTCGACAACATCCTGATCGACGAAGCGCGGACGCCGCTGATCATCAGCGGCCAGTCCGGTGAGAGCATGGACACCTATCGCACGTTCTCGCGAATCGTTCCCGCCATGCAACCGGAAGTGGACTTCACCAGCGAGCTCAAGTCCCGCACGGTCTCCCTCACCGAGCCGGGTATTGAGAAGATTGAGCGCGCCCTGGGGATCGACAACCTGTTCGAGGGAGAAAACGCCCGACTCACCCGCTTCCTTGAAGCCGCGATGCGCGCCCAATTCATGTACCAGCGCGACCGCGACTACGTCGTGCGCAACGGCGAAGTGATCATCGTCGACGAGTTCACGGGCAGGATGATGGATGGCCGTCGCTATTCGGAGGGACTGCACCAAGCGATCGAGGCCAAGGAGAACGTCAAGGTCCAAGCCGAGACGATGACACTCGCCACGATCACCTATCAAAACTACTTCCGGATGTACGACAAACTCTCCGGCATGACCGGGACGGCCGCGACCGAGTCCGAGGAGTTCCACAAGATCTACTCGCTCGATGTCGTCGTCATCCCCACGCACATGCCGACCGTCCGAGACGATGTGGCGGACCTCATCTTCCGTACGGAGAAGGCGAAATTCCAGGCCGTGGTGGAAGAGATCGAGTCGCGCCACGGCTCGGAACAACCGGTCCTGGTCGGCACGGGATCCGTCGAAGCCTCGGAACATCTCTCCGGCATGCTGCAACGCCGCGGCGTTCGCCACGAGGTCCTCAACGCCAAACAGCATGAGCGAGAATCCGGCATCGTCGAGAAGGCCGGCGAGCCGGGTGCCGTCACGATCGCCACGAACATGGCGGGGCGCGGCACCGACATCAAGCTCGGTGAAGGGGTCGCGGCTGTTGGCGGCCTCTTCGTCCTCGGGACGGAACGCCATGAGTCGCGCCGCATCGACAATCAGCTCCGGGGTCGATCCGGACGGCAGGGCGACCCGGGGCTGTCTCGCTTCTACGTCTCCTTCGAAGATCCCATCATGAAGCGCTTCACCCCGGACTGGCTGCCCGGCATGCTCGAAAAGATGGGCATGGATGAAGACACGCCGCTGGAGTCCAGCATGGTCGGACGGGCGCTGGAGCAGGCGCAGCAGAAGGTCGAGGGCTACCACTTCGACACACGCAAGCACCTGGTTGAGTATGACGACGTCATCAACAAGCAACGCGAAGTGATCTATGTGGAGCGCGACAAAATCTTGCACGGCGGGGACACCGTCGACGAAATCGCGCTGGCCATGGTGGAGGATGAAATCCGCGCCATCGTGGATGCCTTCTCCGCGGGCATCCCGCCGCAAGATATCGATGAAGACGGTCTCTGGGCGGAGATCGGCGGCATCATCCCCATCGACGACTTCGACGACGACCATGTCGCCGAGCCCACGCCCGCAGCCATCGCCGACGCCGTCGTCCTCTTCGCCCAGGATCGCTACCGCGCCCTCAAGGAGGAGCTCGGCGAGAAGAGCATGCACGAGATTGTCCGGATGGTGCTGCTGCGCACCATCGACCGGCTCTGGGTCCAGCACTTGACTGAGATGGACACCTTCCGCCAGGGCGTGGGGCTTCAGGCCTACGGGCAGTCCGACCCGTTGGTGACCTACAAGCGCGAAGCTTTTGACATGTTCGACCAACTCACGGCAAACATCCGCCGCGAAAGCGCGCGGTCGCTGACCCGGATTCAGGCGCGACCGCAAACTCCGACCGGAACCGAGACGGCGACCGCTACCCGCCCCACGAAGACCGCCGGGACCCGCTCCAACGGCCGCCGTGCTCGGCCATCAACCCTCAAGGCGCCCGCCGCACCCGTCAGCGACGTGCCCCCCTCCGGCTCGCTCACCCGCCAGCAACGCCGGGCCCTCGAGCGCCGCGGCGCGAGCGCGCCCGTCGGCTCCGCTGCTGACGCCGTCGGCGTCCAGACGATTCAAGAGCGCCATGGCGACGACGCCACCGCCCCAACGAACGCGAACGCCTCAACGAACGGGAACGCGGCAGCGAACAGTAACGCGGCAACCAGGGGCGGCACTGCCGCCGCCACGAGTGCCGCGACTCCCCGAACCGGCAAGAAGCGGAAGAAGAAAAAGCGTCGAGCGTGACCGAAGCATCCACCACTCCCCCTGAAAGCTCTCTGCGCCAGCGCGACGCCCAGAGCCACATCGATGAGTTCCTCAACGACGTTCGTGTCGGAACTCCGTGGTTCGATGCGCTGCTGGGCGCCATCTCCCGCTGGGATATCCCCGCCGAAACCGTGGGGGAACGCGACTATCGCTACCTCTTCGGCGGCGAAGCCTTCGACTGGCTCGTGCTGGCGGAGCGGCTCTGCGCGGAAGGGCTCGATGCGCACCTGCTGCCCACGGAGGAGGTCGACGCATTGCTCCTGGAAGAGGAGTTTCCCTCTCCCCTGGAGGAGGAAGAGTTCAAGGACCGTCTGGGGCCGGCGAAGTACCGCGCCCACCTCAACTTCACCTACGGCGTCCGCCTGGAAGAAGCGCTGCAGCTTGGCGTGGAAGAGCGCATCCACAAGGAGCGCAGTGGCGGTGTCCTCACCAACGATCGCCATGCCGATCCCACCAACGCCGTCTTCCGTCGCATCTACGGCAGCGACCGCGACAGCCTGCTGCGCGAGTTCCGCACGGAGATGGAGCGCCCACAGATCAACCGCATCAGCCTCACTGAGCTCCGCGAGTTCACCTACTGGGTCTCCAAACGCCGCGTCGCGGTCCAAGATCCCGCCCGCGTCGCCAGCGACACTCGACAGGCGATGCTGACGCTGCAGCGCCTGCAAGAACTCAAGCGCGCCCGGCTTGCCGCCCGCGAGAAGTCCGCCAGCGGCGCTATTCACTTCGTAGACACCGTAGCCGTACCGACGACCTGACCCGCGGCGTGTCGAACCGAGGATGACGCGCCGCGGAATCGGCGCGTTTTTCTTGTCCGCATAGAACGGATTGCAGAGCGAACCCTCAAGGCCCACCTAGGATGCCAAGCAGACCCTGCCACCGCGAAGCGAGCACCGCCCCGGCGGGTGCGCCGAGCCAGGCACAACGAAGCGAGCCAGCACCGTGACCACCCCCCCCCGCTCCAGCTCCCACGAGATGTCGAAGGCTTACGACCCGGGAGCCGTTGAAGACCGCATCTACACCATGTGGGAACAGAGTGGCCACTTCCATCCCCGGCCGGGCGGGACACCATTCACGATCATCATGCCACCACCCAACGTCACCGGCGCCCTGCACCTGGGGCACGCGCTGACCACCACCGTCGAAGATCTCCTCACCCGCTGGCATCGAATGCTCGGCGATGAGGCCCTCTGGTTGCCGGGCCTCGACCATGCCGGCATCGCCACCCAGAGCGTCGTCGAGAGTGAGTTGGCGAAGGAAGGGCTGACCCGGCACGACCTCGGACGGGAGGACTTCGTCGAACGCGTCTGGGATTGGGTCGGACGCTATCGCTCCCGGATCGAGAATCAGCTGCGGAAGATGGGCGCCTCCGCCGATTGGGACAAGACGGTGTTCACCCTGGACACGGGTCCCCAGGACGCCGTTCGCGCCACCTTCGCCAGCCTCTACGCCGCGGGCAAGATCTACCGTGGCCATCGCATCATCAACTGGGACCCAGAGATGCGCACCGCCGTCTCCGATCTGGAAGTGGAGCACGAAGAAGAGGCCGGAAGCCTCTGGTACGTCCGTTACCCGTTCGTGAACGAGCGCGGTGAGGAATCCACCGACGGCGTCGTCATCGCCACGACCCGGCCGGAAACCATTCCGGCTGATGTCGCGCTCGCCGTGAACCCCAAGGACGATCGCTACACGGAGATCATTGGGCGCTCCGTGCGCGTTCCCCTGCCTGGATTCAGCCGGGCGATCCCCGTCATCGGCGACGCCGCCGTGGAAATCGAGTTCGGCACCGGCGCCCTCAAGATCACGCCGGGCCACGATCCCCTCGACTTCGAGATCGGCGAGCGACACAACCTCGATTCGATCCGCGCCATCGATTGGGACGGCACGATGACCGCCGAGGCCGGCATTTACGTGGGCATGGACCGCAACGAGGCCAGAGCGACAGTCGCGGCGGATCTCGAAGAGGGCGGATACCTGATCAAGGTGGAGGAGTACGTCCACTCCGTCGGTCACTCGCAACGCAGCGGGACCGTTGTGGAGCCGCTGGTCAGCACGCAATGGTTCGCCGACATGGAAGAGCTGGCCGGAAAGGCCGCCGCCGTCGTCCGCGACGGCCGGATGCGCATCGTTCCCGATCGCTTCGCCAAGGTATACTTGCAATGGATGGACAACATCCGACCGTGGTGCATCAGCCGCCAGCTCTGGTGGGGGCATCGCATCCCCGCCTGGTACTGCCTCCCCTGCGACGGCGCGCACATCCAAGCTGCGATCCCCCAGCTCACCACGGATGAAATCGCGGCCGGGAGCGTCGCCGAACTCTTCGCGGCAGGCATCTCCTACGAGACAATCATCGCCCACGCGAACGACGTGACGGTCGGCGAAGCGGCCCAACCGCTCGTCGATCTCGATGCGCCCGAGACCACGCCCTGCCCACGTTGCGGCGCCGGGCCGCTGATGCAAGACCCCGATGTCCTCGATACCTGGTTCAGCAGCGGCCTCTGGCCGCATTCCACCCTCGGCTGGCCCAACGCAACTCCCGAGCTCGACCGCTACTACCCCTCACAGGTGATGGAGACCGGCTACGACATCCTCTTCTTCTGGGTGGCGCGGATGGTCATGCTCTCTCTGCACAACATGGGCGATGACCACCCGCCCTTTGAGGCCGTCTACCTGCACGGACTCGTGCGCGATCCCCAGGGCCGCAAAATGAGCAAGAGCCTCGGTAACAGCGTCGACCCCCTAGAGGCGTCCGCCCAGTACGGCACCGATGCCCTGCGCTTCATGCTGGCGACGGGCTCTTCGCCCGGCAACGACATGAAGCTGACCGACGAACGACTCGAGGGCGCCCGGAACTTCGCCAACAAGCTCTGGAACGGAGCGCGCTTCGTGATCGGCGAGCTTGGGGATCGCGAGGTGGACGCTCCAACCTCCGAACGCAGCCTGGCTCTTGAGGATCGCTGGATCCTCTCCCGGTGCCACCGACTCTGCCAGACCGTCGACGACCTCCTCAGCCAATTCCAGCTGGGGGAGGCCGGACGCCAGATCTATGACTTCGTCTGGTCTGAGTTCTTCGATTGGTACGTGGAAGTCAGTAAGGTCCGCCTGCGCGAAGGCGATGGGACGCCGTTGCCGGTCCTGGCCCACGTCTTGGATGTGGGCCTGCGCCTCCTCCATCCTTTCATGCCGTTTGTCACCGAAGAGATCTGGCAGCAACTGCGCAGCCGGCTGTCCGGCGTGGAAGAAGACGCGCTGATCATCGCCCCGTACCCACGCGGTAGCGCGGAGTGGGTCGATGACGACTGCGAAGCCGCGTTCCTCGTCCTGCAAGACACCGTCCGGGCCATCCGCCAGGTGCGGTCGGAGCGGCACGTGGAACCGGGCCGCTTCATCGAGGCGTACGTCGTGGATAAGGCGGGCGACGGGGCCTTGCAAGACCGTGCGGCCCTGGTCGAGACACTGGCCCGAGCCCGACCGCTCCACATCGTCAGCGACCGGTCGCAGGCGCCCACCGACCAGGTGGTCACCCAAATCCTGGATCGCGCCGAGGTCGTGCTGCCGCTCGGCGGCCTCGTCGACCTCGATGCCGAGCGCGCCCGCATCGAGAAAGAGATCGCCGACGCCCAGCAGTATCTGCAGCGCCTCCAAGGCAAGCTCACCAACGCAGGGTTCCGAACCAAGGCGCCGGCGGAGGTCGTCGCGAAGGAAGAGGCGAAAGCGCGAGAGACCGAAGCTCGGATCGATGCCCTCGGCGCGGAACTCGGCCAACTTGGCTCGTGACGAGCGCGTGCCCGCGCCCACCCGCGCGGGCACGCCGAAGGATGAGACCAGATCCTGCCCGCTTCAACGCTGAGACGGCTAATCTGGCAACCTCGTTGACACCCCCCAGATCGGTGCATACGATCCCACCTGTGACGAAGGGCACAAACGCTGGGGGCTGTACCTGACGCCCAGTGCTGGTAACCTTCGGCGCGATCTGAGTTCGGAACGCCCGACCTTCCGAACTGGACATCGCACAACGTGGCCGGATCCGACGGCCCACCTGGATAATCGCCTGAGATGGCGGAGGTTCGCTCACTGTGGAGCAGCTATTTGAGAACTACGGCGCGGTTCTTGTCGCGGTGCCTGTCGGCATCATGCTTGTCCTCTCCGCCCTTCTCGCCACGAAGGTCATCGCTCCGCGGCGGAAGACGGAGCTCAAAGGCCAAACCTACGAGTGTGGAATGCTGCCAATTGGGCGCAACTGGGCGCAGGTCCACATCCGCTACTACGTCTACGCGATCCTCTTCCTCGTCTTTGACGTGGAGATCGTCTTTCTCTTCCCCTGGGCCGTCTCTTTCATTGGCCTGATCGACTCCCCCTCATACGACCATGTCATCCTTTGGGAGATGGTCTTCTTTGTCTTCACCTTGGTGCTAGGCCTGGCCTATGCCTGGCGGAAAGGCGTACTGGAATGGAAGCCCAAGACGGAGGGCCGCTGAGCCCGTCCGTGATCTCCCCCGAGGAGATCAGGCTCGCGCCCCTGGATATCGCGGCGCCGTTCGTGCCCTACAAGGCCGTGCTGCCCGGTGTCATCCAGGTACCCGCGGAAGCCGTGATCGCCACCGCACGCAAGTCCTCACTCTGGCCGATGACCTTCGGTCTCGCCTGCTGTGCGATCGAGATGATCGCCACCTACATGGCGAACCACGATTTCGACCGCTTCGGAATCGTGCCCTGGCCCTCACCCCGACAAAGTGACGTGATGATCGTCGCCGGGACCGTGACGAAGAAGATGGCCCCCGCCGTCAAACTCCTCTACGAGCAGATGCCCTACCCCAAGTGGGTGATCTCCATGGGCGCCTGCGCCACGAACGGCGGCCCCTACACCCAATACGACCGCGTTCTCCAGGGCGTGGACCAGATTATTCCGGTGGATGTCTACGTCCCCGGCTGTCCACCACGACCCGAGTCCCTCATCGACGCCTTCCTGGCGCTGCAAGAAAAGATCATGGAAGAGCGGAGCCGTGGGTACTAGATGACGACCGACAACCTTCCCGGGGTCGCTATTCTGACCAACGGTCGCGAGCGCGAAGAGGCGGCGCCCGGCAGCGTGATCGACCTCTATCGCGAAGCTCTCCCCGCCCTTGATTTCCTGACGGAGCAAACCAAAGTCGATCCGGCCATGATCGTCCGGCCCCAAGACCTCCATCTGGTTCTAGAGACCGGTCTGCGCAACCCCGACCTTTCCCTCACTTTCCTTCGCAACATGACGGCTGTGGACTGGGAAGACGCCGGGCTGGAAGTGGTCTACCACCTCTTCTCACTGCGCCACCATCACGGCGTGGCCGTCAAAGCCATGCTTCCCGACGACAACCCGTCCCTTCAGACCGTCTCCGACCTCTTCCGCACCGCCGAGTGGATGGAGCGCGAAGCGCGCGAAATGTTCGGCATCGAGTTCGACGGGTTGGCGGACGCTCGCAACCTCCTTCTCGATGAAGACGTGGACATCCATCCGCTGCTGAAGAGCCACCCGCTGGCGGAGATTGAGACGAAGCAGGGCGAAGACGTCAGCACCTTCAGCAAGGCGCACCCGCCTCCCAAGCGCGAAGAGGACGAGTCCGCGAAAAAGAAGGCCGCAGCCGCGGCCGCCGCGAAACCGAAGCCAGCCCGCAAGTCGCTGGAGGATATGACGGAAGAGGAACGCGCGGAGCGCAAGGCCATGCAGGCCGAGCGCGTCAAGCGTGGTCGGGAGCTCGCGGCCGCGCGTCGTGCTGCGGGACCTCTAGGCCCCGCCAAGACGCGGGAACCCGCTGCCGAGCCTGACGAGACCGCAACCGAAGAGACGGAGAGCGAAGAGGCTGCGGCCGAGGCGGCTCCGGCGCCGCGCTTCCGCCCTCAGCCAGCAGCGGCTGCCACTGGAGGCGGAGCGCTGACGGACGAAGAGAAAGCCGAACGCGTCATCCGCGGACGCGAACTCGCCGCGGCACGACGTGAGGAACTGAGAAAAGAGCGTGGCGAGTGACCGCCGAACACGCGACCAATGGCGCAACCGAGATCGTGAGCGAACCCATCCTCGTGGAGGAGGAGTTCGAGACGGTCGACATGAACATCAACATAGGACCACAGCATCCGGCGACGCACGGCGTGTTCCGGATGGTCCTGACCGTCGACGGCGAACTCGTCAGAGACGTGGAGTCGTACATCGGCTATCTGCACCGCGGCACGGAGAAGCTCTCGGAAAATCTTGATTTCCGCGGGGGGTTGGGCTTCCAAGACCGCACCGACTACCTCGCCGCGATGAATTGCGAATGGGCCTACGTCAACACCGTGGAGAAGCTCGCCGGCATTGAAGTGCCGGAGCGGGTCGAATACCTACGGTTGATTCTCGCCGAAATGAACCGGATCCTCTCGCACTTCATGTTCATGGGTGCGTTCGGCACCGATGTCGGCTTCTTTGGCACGGCCTTCACCTGGGCCTTCAAGGAGCGCGAACGGATCCAGGACCTGTTTGAGTCCATCACGGGTGATCGCATGATGTACAACTACTACCGCGTCGGCGGGATGGCCTGGGACCCGCCCGAAACCTTCGTTGAAGACACACGCTGGGTCCTGGGTCAGCTTGAAACCGGCATCGCGGATGTCGAAGACCTGATGAAGGACAACGAGATCATGATCGCGCGCTGCCGCGACGTGGGCACGCTGTCCGCCGAAGACGCCATCAGTTTCGGCGTCACCGGGCCCATGCTGCGGGCCAGCGGTGTCCCCTTCGACCTCCGCGTCGACGAACCCTACTCAATCTATGACCGCTTTGAATGGGAAATTCCAGTGGGGGAGCACGGCGACGCCTACGACCGCATGCTCGTGCGCCTCGAAGAAATGAAGCAGTCCTGGAGCATCGTCTCCCAGGCGCTCGATCAGTTCCCCACCAGCGGGCTGATCATGGCGGAGAACCTGCCCCGCGCGATCCGGCCGGAACCGGCCGAGATCTACTGGCGGCAGGAGAACCCACGGGGGGAATATGGGATCTACATGGTCTCCAACGGCACTGATCATCCCTGGCGGATGAAGGTCCGCTCCCCCTGTTTTCACAATTTGAGTTCGCTGCGACACCAGGCGGTGGGTCAATACCTCGCCGACGCGGTGGTCGCGCTGGGATCGGTCGATATCGTCCTCGGCGAGGTCGATCGCTAGTGCGATAAGGCCGCGGTGGGGCAACCCACCGCCGCGCTATCGCGTGAGACGGAAGAGCGTTAGTTTGTAGCGGCGCGCGCCAGATGGCGGGTGCGGCAGGCGGGGAAAACGGTTCATGCCCGTTCTCAGCGAATTTGCCGGCGTCGGAATGCCGGACTGGGTGGATGCCCTGATCCGCATCCTCTTCGTCGTTGGGCTGATGACGATCAACGCGTTCGCCTTGATCGTCCTGGAACGCAAGGTCCTCGCTCGCTTCCACGCCCGCGTTGGCCCCACGAAGACGGGGCCGTTCGGTGCGCTGCAGTCCATCGCGGACGCGGTCAAGCTTGTCGGCAAGGAAGATGTCCGGCCCGCTTCCGCCGATCGCTGGGTCTTCGAGCTGGCGCCCTACTTCGTCTTCGTCCCGGTCTTCCTGATGTTCGTGCCCATCCCCTTCACCCAGGATTGGTTCGTCCGCGACATCGAACTGGGCTTCCTCTACGTCTTCGGCGTTCTCGGCCTCAACATTGTCGGCGTCGTCATGGCCGGCTGGGGTTCGGACAACAAGTACGCGTTGATCGGCGCCATCCGTGCCACCGCCCAAGCCATCTCCTACGAACTACCGATGCTCCTGGTCACCGTCGGCGTCGTCATGATCGCCGCGACACACCTGCAAGCCGACGGTCTCAACACCTCGCAAGCCTTGAACCTCAACTTCATCGCCGACGACCAGAAAACCACTCCCTATCTGATCCTGCAGCCGCTCGGCTTCGTCATCTTCATGATCGGCACGCTGGCGGAGTTGCACCGGCCACCCTTCGATATCCCGGTCGCCGAATCCGAAGTGGTCGGCGGCTACTTCGTCGAATACAGCGGCATGCGCTGGGGCCTCTTCTTCCTGGCTGAATACACCGCTCTCTTCCTGATGGTGATGTTGGTGTCGGTCGTCTTCCTCGGTGGTTGGAACTGGCCCTTCGGCGAGTCGGTGGGACTCGGCTGGCAGCTCGTGCTGACCCTAGCCAAAGCCAGCGCCTTCATCTTCGCCCTGTTCTGGATGCGCGCGGTAATCCCCCGCCTCCGCATCGACCAACTCATGGCCTTCTCCTGGAAGGTCTTGCTGCCGTTCTCCATTGTGCAGATCATGGCCAACGCCATCATCCTTTCGTACCACGGCGCCGATTGGATTCTCGGCCTCGTCTCGCTCGTGCTTCTTGTTCTACTGGTAGCGCTGGTCTACGTTCAGATGCGTCTGAAAGCAGGCACCGGCACGCGCACCGTTCGACGCGAACCGGCGCGACCGCGCATGATTACCGCGCAAGAGGCGAGCCCCGCGGGAGGTTCCGGTGACTAGCGCTGGATTCAACTCGTCTCAACCTCGCGCTTCTCGTAGCGGTCCTTATTTCGACCGCCCCAGATTCGACTACCTCACCGTGGTCTGGTCAGCGATGATCCGCCAGTGAACGGCACCGAAGCGACCGAGATCGTCTTCTACATCATCGCCGTCCTGGCGATCATCAGCGCGCTCGGCGTGGTCCTCGCGGGCAACATCGTGCATGCGGCCTTGTTCTTCATTGTCTCCCTGGGCAGCATCGCGGGGATCTATCTCATCCTGACCGTCGAGTTTCTGGCCCTCGTGCAGCTCGTCGTCTACGGCGGCGCGGTCACCATCCTCATCCTCTTCGCCCTGATGCTGACGCGGGCGCGCGAGCGTCCCCAGGCCCTCTTCGGCCGCACCCGTGCGCTCGGCACGGTCGCCGCAATGGGGCTGCTGGCCGCCTTCATTGGCGCCGCCGTGAGTACCGATTGGTTCGAACCGGAATCCCGCGGCAGCATCGAGCCCGTGCCCTTCAACGCCATCGGCGACGTGATCTTCACGGCCTGGCTCGTGCCTTTCATCCTGGTTGGCATCCTGCTCTCGATAGCGCTGGACGGGGCGGTCCTCCTGGCCGTGCCGGACGAGGAGGACTAGGTATGCCTCCTCTAGAAAACGTCCTCGTCGTCAACGCCATCATCTTCGCGATCGGCGTCATGGGAGTGCTCACCCGCCGCAACGCCATCCTCATCCTGATGTCCGTGGAGTTGATGCTGAACGCGGTGAGCCTGAACATGGTCGCGTTCGCGGTCTACGGACGCGTCGAATTCGGGAACTTCACCGGCATCATCTTCGCCCTCTTCATCATCGTGATCGCCGCCGCGGAAGTGGCGCTAGCACTGGGAATCGTCGTGCGAACCTTCCGCAACCGCGCGACCGCCAACGTCGACGAAATCAACCTGCTCAAGTGGTGACGCAGGCAGCAGGCAACGACACAGGGGTAAGCGACTAGATGCTCTGGATCGAACACGCCTACATTCTGCCGGCCATCCCGGCCTGCGCCTTCGTAGGGATGTTCCTCTTTGGCCGTTTCCTTCCCCGCCAGGGCGACTGGTTCTCGATCTTCGCCATTGGTGCCGCCTTCGTCCTCTTCTTCTTCGTCCTGGAGTCCCACCTGGACTCGATCAACGCGGGCTTGGGGGGGATCGGCAGCGCCGGGTTCGATTGGGTCCACTTTGGCGACTTCCGCCTCCGCATCGGCTTTACGCTCGATTCCATCTCCATGGTCATGTTGGGCGTCGTCTCCTTCGTCGCCCTGCTGGTCCAGGTGTATTCCGTGTCCTATATGCGCCACCACGGCAAGATGGAGCCGCGCTACTGGTGGTACTACGCGGTGCTTTCGCTTTTCGCCGCCGCCATGCTCACGCTCGTCCTCGCCGATAACCTCCTGCTCCTCTACATCGCCTGGGAGGGCGTCGGCGTCTGCTCCTTCCTGCTGATCGGCTTCTACTACGAGCGTCCGTCCGCCGTGGAAGCGGCCAAGAAGGCCTTCATTACGACCCGCCTCGGCGACGTGGGGCTGCTCATCGGCATCATCCTCTTCTGGCGCGCGACCGGGACCTTCCAGATCAGTGAGATTATTGAGGCCGTCCAAGCGGGTCGCACCAACGAACTCGCCCCAGTCATGGGCGACGCCTATCTGACCATGGCCACGCTGCTCCTCTTCCTAGGCGCCATGGGCAAGAGCGCGCAGTTCCCCTTCCATGTCTGGCTCCCCGACGCCATGGAAGGCCCGACGCCCGTCTCCGCCCTCATCCACGCCGCCACGATGGTCGTCGCCGGGGTCTACCTGGTTGCGCGGATGCTTCCCGTCTTCGAACTCGCGCCGGGCGCTTTGGAATTCGTTCTCGCCATCGGGCTCGTCACGGCACTGCTGGCCGGGGTCATCGCCATCGTCCAAACGGACATCAAGAAGGTCCTGGCCTACTCCACCATCAGCCAACTCGGCTTCATGTTCATCGCGCTGGGCACGGGCGCCGTGGGCGTCGCGATGTTCCACCTCGTCACACACGCCTTCTTCAAGGCCGCCCTCTTCCTGGGATCCGGCTCCGTCATCCACATGACCGAGGAGCAGGACGTCAGCAAATTGGGCGGGCTCTGGTGGCGGATGCCGGTGACGGCCATCACCTTCACCGTCTCGGCCTTGGCGCTGGCCGGCATCGCACCGCTCTCGGGATTCTTCTCCAAGGACGAGATATTTGCCGTCGTCGAGCGCACCCAAGACGACTCGATCCTGATCCTGCTCGGCATCGCCGCCTTCCTCTCCGCTATCTATATGACTCGGCTCGTGATTCTGACGTTCTTCGGCTCGCCGCGGGATCTCCAGGTCATCCGCCGGGCGAAGGAATCGCCGCCGCTGATGACGCTGCCGCTCGTGTTGCTCACCCTGCTCACCTTCTTCGTCGGCTGGTTCGCCCTGGACCAAGTCGGCGACGCCTTCGGCTTCCCCGGCGGCATCAACAACTACATCTACTTCCCCGAACCGGAGGACTTCCACCTGAGCAAGGGACTCGCCGGCGCGACCGGTCTCATCTCTCTCTTGGGCATCCTGACCGCCTGGTGGTTCTTCTGGGGCCGCAATCGGGCCCGTGCCACCGCTCTGCGGGAATTCCAGCCCCGGCTGGCCGCCGTGGTCGAAAACAAGTTCTATTTCGATGAGATGTATCAGTGGGCGATCGACCGGCTGGTACTGCCGTTGGCGAACGCAGTCGCCTGGTTCGACCGCCACATCGTCAACGACACGGGCATCAACGGCCCCGGCGACTCACTGAAGTACGCGTCCTTCTGGTCCAAGTTCCACGTGACCGGCCGCATTCCGGACTACGCGTTGCTGATGATCATCGGCATCGCCAGCGCGGGTGCGTTGGGCTTCTTGCTACGCGCGTAGCGAGAGACAGGGTTCCCGCGAGCGGTCGCGGGAACGAGAGAAGAAACGGCGAACGACCAGCCCGGCTGGCCGTTCGAATTAGACGGAGACAACGTGTTCGGTGAACTGCTCCTAGTTCTCCTTGTGGTGCCGGGCGGGGCCGCCGTCCTGGGATTGTTGATCCCCGGACGCTACGCCAACGCGCATCGCGCCCTATCCGTCGTCGCCTCGTTCATGACGCTGGGCGTCTCGGTCTACGTCTTCGCCATGTACGACTTCAACCAGGGCGGCCTGCAGTTCGACCTCCGCTACCCCTGGATCGAGAACGTGGGGATCTTCAAAGAGAACGGCATCTCGCTGCACCTCGCCATCGATGGCATCGCCGCGCCGCTCGTCCTGCTCAACGGCATCGTCGCCTTTGCGGGCACCTTGATCTCGCTCAAGATCGTGCACCGTACCAAGGACTTCTTCATCCTCTTCAACGCCCTCGTCGCTGGCGTCTTCGGCGTCTATGTGGCGCAGGACCTCTTCTTCTGGTTCTTCTTCTACGAGCTCGCTGTCTTGCCCATGTACATGCTGATCCTCATCTGGGGCAGTACCAACAAAGAGTACGGCGCCATGAAGCTGATGATGATGCTCGTGGGCGGCTCCGTGCTGGTCTTCGTCGGCATCTTCGCCGTCTTCGCGGAGGCGGGTGCCGGCACGTTCGACTTACCAGTCTTACAACAAGTCGAATTCAGCAAGGGCTTCGCGACGACCTTCTTCCCGTTCTTCGCCATCGGCTGCGGCGTCCTTGCCGGCCTCTTCCCGTTCCATACGTGGTCGCCCGATGGTCACGTCGCCGCCCCCACGGCGGTCTCCATGCTGCATGCCGGCGTCCTGATGAAACTCGGGGCCTTCGGAATCATCCGGCTGGGCATCCAAATTCTGCCCGAAGGCACCGATCTCTGGATGCCGGTCATCTTGGTGCTCGGCGCCATCGCCGCCATCTACGGCGCCATGTCCGCGTTGCACCAAAAGGACCTCAAGTTCGTCATTGGCTATTCGTCCGTCTCACATATGGGCTTCGTGATGATGGGGCTGGGAACGATGAACACGATCGGCGTCAACGGCGCCGTACTCCAGATGTTCAGCCACGGCGTCATGACCGCCCTCTTCTTCGCGATGGTGGGGGCCATCTACGATCAAGCCCACACGCGCGACATCACCGCCTTCGGGGGCATCATCAAGAAGATGCCGATCTTCGTGGTCTTGTTCGGCATCGCCGGCCTGGCATCCCTGGGCCTGCCAGGTCTCAGCGGGTTCGTCGCCGAGTTCCACATCTTCGTGGGCACGGTACCTGTCTTCCCCTTGTTCGCCGCCGTCGGCATCCTCTCCGCCGCGATCACCGCCACGTACATTCTGCGGCTCTTGGGCCGCATGGCCCTGGGTCCCTTCAACGAAAGGTGGGAAGGCCTGCACGACGTCTCCCGCTGGGAACTCCTCGCGGGCGTCTCCCTCTTGATCCCGATCGTCGCGATGGGCGTCTGGCCAGATCCGTTCGTGGACCGCATCGCCAGCAGCGTCCTAGAACTTCCCGGCGTCGACCAAGTGGGTAGCGCCTTGGCCAACCTGCCAATAGTGAGAGGTTAAGATGGACCTCGAGTACGAACTGATCGTCCCCGAGTTGGTCCTGGCGGGCTTCGCCGTGCTCATCGCCGGCGGCGCCCTGACCTTCCGCAAGCTGCCGCAAGAGGTCTGGGGCTATCTCACGGCGGCCGGACTCCTGGTTCTTCTTGTCCTCACGGCCGTCTTCTACATCAACGTCAACGACGACTTCGCCAACGTGCTGGCTATCGACAATTACACGGTCCTCTTCCGTGTCTTCTTCATGGCGATCGCCTTCTTCGCCGTCATCGCCGGCATCCAGTACGCCGGTGAACGGCTGCGCAATCACGGCGAGTTCTACGCGCTGATCCTTCTCGCCACGCTCGGCATGATGACGCTGGCCGCCTCTCGCGAGCTGATCACCGCTTACATCTCCCTTGAGGTGATGTCTTTCTCCTTCTACATCCTCGTCGGGTTCAACAAGCTGAACCCGTTCTCAAACGAAGGATCGCTGAAGTACATGCTGCTCGGCGCCTTCTCGTCGGCGCTGTTCCTCTATGGCCTCAGCATGCTCTACGGCGTCACCGGGACAACCACGTTCAGCGCCATCGAACCGGATGGCATCGAAGCCGGCCGCAACATCGCCGCCCAACTCGCCAACTTCGGCGCGCCAGTGGTGGACCCGGAACTGCCGGTCCCCGCCGATGTCCGGCCGGGCATGATCATCGCCATGGTGCTCATCGTCGCCGGGCTCAGCTTCAAGGTCTCGGCGGTTCCGTTTCACCAGTGGACGCCGGACGCCTACCAGGGCGCACCCATGCCCGTGACGCTGTTCCTGAGCGCGGCGGGGAAAGCCGCGGCCTTCGCCTTCTTCCTCCGTCTCTTCTCAGAAGCTCTGTTACCCGCCGCCGCCGAATGGGTCTGGCTCGTTGCCATCATCGCCGCGCTGACGATGATCGTGGGCAACCTCATGGCCATCCAGCAGGTCAACCTCAAACGCCTGATGGCCTACTCGTCGATCGGTCAGGTCGGCTACCTGCTGATCGGCATCGTGGCCCTCGATGCGGCGGCCCTCAGCCAATCGCAGGACGCCGCGACGGGCCTCATCCTCCACCTGGTGGGCTACGTCGCCACGAACATCCTCGTCTTCACGGCGATGACCGTGTTCTACAACCGCACCGGCCGCGACGATATTCCCTCGCTCCGCGGCCTGGCCGAGCGTCAGCCCTTCCTCGCCTTGATCTTCTCGATCGGATTGTTCTCGCTTGCCGGCATGCCCCTCTTCGCGGGATTCGCCACCAAGTTCATCCTCTTCCAGGTCGCCTTCAACAACGACTTCCTCTGGCTGGGTGCGCTGGGCGTCACCGCCTCCTTCGTCTCGCTTTACTACTATCTCCAAATCATCAAGCAGATGTACATGTACGAGCCCGAAGGGGACGACACAGCCCGCTTCCGCGTGCCCATCCCCTTGGCCGGATCCCTCACCGTCCTCGCCGCCGGCGTCTTCCTCTTGGGCCTCTTCCCCACCCCACTCTTCAACGCCATCGACGACTCCACCCGAATGCTCTTCCCCGGCCTCTAGCCCAGTCCACTGACCGAATCCGCAGAAATGCAGAGGCCCCGCCAGTGCGGGGCCTTCTTTCTCATCGTCGGATTTGTGGCTAAAGCACCGTGAAGTAGCGCTTCAGCTCAAAGTCCGTGACGTGCGCGCGATACTCATTCCACTCAATCCGCTTGTTCTCCAGGAACGAGTCATAGACGTGGTCTCCGAGCGTCTCGCGCATCAGCTTGCTCGATGCGAACCGATCAATCGCCTCCCCCAACGACCCCGGCAACGTCTCAATCCCGCGTTCCCGCCGCTCCGACTCGGAGAGCAAATAGACGTTCTCCTCCGTCGGCTCTGGTAGCTCCAGCTCACGCGAAACGCCATCAAGCCCCGCCGCCAGCGTCACCGCGAAGGCCAGATATGGATTGCAGGCGGGATCGGCGGCCCGGTACTCGATCCTGGTCGATTCCGGCCGATCGGGCTTGCAGGCCGGGATCCGGATCAGATCGCTGCGGTTGCGATGCGCCCAGGTCACGAAGACCGGCGCCTCGTAACCCGGTTGGAGCCGCTTGTACGAGTTGACCCACTGATTTGTCACCAGCGTGAAATCCGAGGCATGCCGCAAGAGCCCGGCAATGTAGTGCTGCGCCGTCACGGATAACTTGTCCGGCGTTGACCCGTCGAAGAAGACATTTTCATCACCCTCGAAGAGCGACTGGTTGACGTGCATGCCGCTGCCGTTCTCATTCCCCAGCGGCTTGGGCATGAACGAGGCGTGCACCCCGTTCTTCATCGCCACCTCTTTGACCACGAGGCGATACGTCATCGCCGCGTCGGCCATGGTCATGGCATCGGTGTAGCGCAGGTCGATCTCGTGCTGGCTCGGAGCCACCTCGTGATGGCTGTACTCCACCGGGATTCCCATCTCCTCCAGGGTCAGCACCGTCTCCCGCCGCAGATCGGAGGCCGCATCCAACGGCGTCAGGTCGAAGTACCCCCCGGCATCGAGGGGCGTCGGATCGTCCGGCGATTTGAAGTAGAAAAATTCCAACTCCGGCCCCACGTAGTACGAGTATCCCTGTTCCGCGGCGACCTGGAGCTGCCGGCGCAAGACGTGGCGCGGATCGCCTTCGAAGGGCTCACCGCTCGGCAATTGGACGTCGCAGATCATTCGCGCCACGCGCTGCTGCTGCGGTCTCCACGGCAGGATCACGAACGTGCTGGGATCGGGCATGGCGATCATGTCGGACTCGTCGATCCGGGCGAATCCTTCGATCGACGACCCGTCGAAGGACATCCCCTTCTCCATCGCCTTCTCCAGCTCCCCCACGGTGATCGCGAAGGACTTGAGAGAGCCCAAAATATCCGTGAACCAGAGGCGGATGAACTTGACGTCGTTCTCGCGCGCCGTCGCGAGTACGTAGTCGGTGGTATCAGCGACCATGTCCATTCCTCTCTCGTGCCGTCAAATTATATGGACCTCACAGCGGGCGAGGCCTCCCACAGGTTACGGTCCGATGAACTGTCGGCTTACCTCTCGGCCTCCAGATCTTGGATCAATTCGTCCACGGAGAAGGCGAAGTCCAGGGCCGCGGATCCGCCTGCGTCCGGGCTCACGCCTTGAACCACCACCCAGACGGAGGCGCGCCGGAACGCGATGACGTCATCGAAGAGCACCAGTTCGCCAACCCGCACCTGCCAACGGGCAGCGGCGCCAAGCAGACCCGGCACCGTCGCGGCGGGCAGCGGTCCCGCCTCAATCACGTCGAAGGCGGCTCCAGCGCCGGTGAAGCTCTCCAGCCCGTTCGGTTGCTGGATGGCGAAATCCGTCACCAACAGGTTCGCGGCGTCGGGGAACGCATTCATCACGACGATCATCAGATCACCGGCGGCATCCGCGTACTGGACGACCACCTGTTCTCCGTCCTGCTCCACTTCCAACTGATTGAATCCCGCGAACTCCTCGGGCAATGCAGCCAGGAGCTCGTCGACAAGGAGGGCGATGAACGGCAGCCGCAGCGGGGTCTCCATGACACCGTCCCGGGCAGCCGTCAGACGCTGCAGCTGCTCCACTGCAATGCCCAGCGCCTCCGCGACCCTCGCTACCGCCGCCACTCCACCCGTCACGACCTCGATCCGCACGACGACGTTCTCATCGCGCGCCACCACGGCAGCGACCTGGGCGTTGGCTATGGTCGCGAAGAGAACCGCGCCGGGATCGCCCTGCGAGTCATTGGTGGTCAGCACCGCGTCGGCATCGGGAAATCCTCCCGCGATCGTCCCGCGCGCTTCGCCGGCGGCAACCGGCTGCTCCCGCACCACCTCAACCAACCGGGCAGCGCCCTCCGCACTGTCGTGGCGGCTCAGCTCGATGGTGACGATCGCCAGCCGCTCTCCAGCCTCAGCCGCATAGACGACCTCATAGAGCTCCTCGACCCCGATCTCCCGAGCCAATGCCGCGGGATTCCACGTCTCTCCGTCTGGTCTTCGCAAACTCGCAAACGACTGCGCCGGCGTTGTCGCCTGTGCGGCTTGAGCGAGGAATACCCCGAGCCCTTCCACCGCAAGGCTTTCGGGGAACAGCTGCGACAGCGCGACATCGTCAGGCAGTCCACTCTCGATCTCGGGACCCGCGACAGGATCTGGCTCGTCATCGTCTGGCAACGGGCTGGGAAGCGCGTTCTCCTGATCTGGTGGATCGCTGGACGCGTCCGGCGACACGCCATCCCCACCATCTCCCCCACCGCAGGCGCTAACCAGCATGGCGACCCACACCGCGATCAGCAGTGCGCTCCCGCCGAGGCGGCGCCCAATGCTATCGCAGCGGCTGAGCAAACCGGTAGCCCACATTCCGGACGGTCTCGATGTAATCGTAGTGTGATCCGTCCAGCTTGCTACGCAGTCGGCGAACGTGCACATCGACCGTCCGCGAGCCGCCGTAGTAGTTGTACCCCCAGACGCGGTTCAGCAGGGTCTCGCGATTGAACACCGTACCGGAATGCGTCATCAGGAAGCGGAGCAACTCGTACTCTTTGTAGGTCAGGGTGATCGGCCGCCCCGCCTCGAAGACGTGATAGTTGGTCAGGTCGAGGACCAGATCGCCTGCGGCAATGGTGTTCCGCGACGTACCACGCCCGTGCCGCCACAGGCTCTGATGCACCCGCGCCAAAAGCTCGTCCACTTGGATCGGACCCGCAATGAAGTCATCGAGTCCCGTCGCGGGATCAAGTGAGGCAACCTGACGCGGAGCCAGGACGGCGATGATGCTGGCGTCTGGCCAGGCATCCGTATGCAAGGGACGAGTCACCGGAGTCGGTCCGCGCACATCCAGGACCAGCACATCGGGTGCCGCCGCTGGATCGAGAATTTCCTCGTCCTCACCCACCGTGAGCCGCACGACCTCGAAACCCTCAGCTCGCAGGGGTTCAACCAAGCTGTCCGCTAGACCATCGTCCGTGGTTGCGATCGTGACACGATACATCTTCCATCACTATAGGCACGGGTTTGCGCTCGCTTGAAGTGACGAACGCACCTTCGCTTAGAACTCCGCCGCCACCAGATCCACGATCAACTGTGCGCCACTCGGTCCGATGTGGACCCCATCGGGCCCGAAGATCTCTGGACGACTCTGGGTCGCTCCCCACCACTCCAGGATCGAAGCATTGCCATTCCGAGCCGCTCCCCGGCGCAGAACGTCGTTCACGCGCGATTCCCACTCCCGGGGAACGCTCACGGTCATGAAGAAGACGCGCGGCACATCCCCCAGCACCGCCATCATCCGATCGAACATCGCATCATTGAGGATGCCGTTACTTCCCAAGTGGATGACGACGAAGTCGCCCAATTGCCCCGACTCTCGCAATTCTCTCAACAGCGCTGTTCCTTGCTCGAATTGGCGATTCACCTTCGCGTCCACCGTGACCAGATCCCCAAAGGCCGACTCCAGCGCGGACTTCGCTCCGAGCAGCACGGAGTCCGCCACGACGGTGATCGCCTCAGGCCCGCGGTGCTCCACCAGGACGTAGTACGCCCGCCCGAACTCCAATGACTCAAAGTCGCGACGATTGGCCGGCAAATCCGCCGACCAGAACGACCAGGGGCGATCGGGAGAGAGGGCGGAATCGTCGCGAAGAATCGAGCGGATTCGAAGCCGGTCGCCGTCCAGGACCAGCCCCGCTCCCCCACGCACGCTGACGCCGCCGTCTCCGGCGTTCGGATCGATCTCTCCCGCCGTTCCCAGATACACGACGATGTTCTGGCCCAGGCGGAGTGGCGCTTGGACGGGTGTCCGATCGAGCGGCGTCGCCGCGAATCGCCAGTCCGCAGCCCGCTCCGCCGTCACCAGGTATGCCCGCCCGAACTCCAACCGCTCGAATCCGCGCAGGTTGTCCGGAAGATTGGCACTCCAGATCGACCACGGCCGTTCAGGGTTGTCCGCGTCGAACCGCCGCACCGCCGTCACCACATCCGCGACGTCGGTCAACGCCTCCGCCACCGGCAGCGTCGGCCCCAGATACGCGACCAAGGTCACCCCGCGGCCAAGCGACACGGGGTCGGCCGCGTTGGCCGGGAGGGATACCGGCTGCGCGCGCAGCAGTGGAGGCGACAGAGCGACCAGGGCCAGCGCCACGGCAAGCGAGCAGGCGAGCGACAGCCACCGGCATCTCAGGCCGCTCGATAACATCCTCGGCCTCCCCTGCCTTCGGCGCGCCCGCGGCCTCCGCGCGGGTCCGCATGGTCCATCCTCAACGCCGCAGCTTCAACCGTCGTCAGCGCCGCCTTCTCTCGGGTTTTCAGGAACAGATCTCCGGGAGCAGAGCGGAGCGACACCTTCTGGTAAGGTCAGCCAATGAGGTCCGACAGGCCGGCGTAGCTCAGTGGTAGAGCAGCTGTTTCGTAAACAGCAGGTCGACGGTTCGAATCCGCCCGCCGGCTCCACGTCGCCCCCCGCTCCGCAGGTTCCGGCCCTCCGCGTCCCCAATCTCAGTTCGCATCAGGCACTGAGCCCAACCCTTCTCCTCGCACGGCGCACTTTGCGTCGAGCATCCGCACGTGAACCCTTTAGTTCGTGCTCCCAGACGCGTACCGTACGCAAACCCCGGAGGTGAAGGGCCCTTAGGACCTCGCGACCTCGTGTCCTATTCCGCTCAAGTTTAGGCACCCAATAGTCGCGGTTGCTTTCAGGGATCCTGCCGTGCTTCGGACAGCGATGCCAAAAGCAGCCATCGGCGAACAACGCCAGGCCAAGACCGGGAAGAAAGAAATCGGGTCGCCCCGGAAGATCAGGGCGCTCGACGATCTTCCGTCGTGGAAACACCTCACGAATAATCTCCCGGAGATGCAATTCAGGAGTGGTCCCAGCCGATCGAATCTGCCGCATGTTGTGGCTGCGTTGCTTCGGCGAAAGAACGTCAGTCACTCTCCATGACCTTGTGCGCTTGGCTCGGGTACTTCTGGACCAACCACTCGAGGACATCGAGTTGGGTTTCTCCGGCGGACCGGCGCACCTGAGCGAGCAAACGAATCGCGTCAGGGCGGGCGAGGCTCAGATTGGCGATCCCTTCGTTACACAGCGAACAAAGCGCGCGGAGGTTCTCCGGCTCGTCGGTGCCTCCTTGCGATTTCTCGAGGATATGTCCGATGTGCAAACGAGCCTTCCTGCCGTCGTCAGGATGCACGTCTCCGGCAGCAACACCGCACATCTGACAGGTAAAGCCGTTGCGGTCCCGAACGTAAGCACGAGTCTCCTTCGAAAGGCTCCGTGCGAAGGCAGGGCGGGGCGCCGCGTCACTCAGCAGGTACTCGCCGGGCTTGAGATCCTCGCGATCCGAGTGGGTGAGGATGTTGAATCCTTCTTCATCGCGTAACTCACGAACCCGCCGCGCCCACTCGCTGATTGCGCCGACCTCTCGCAATTCTTCGGACGTGAGGACCTTGTCAAGATTGGCTAACAAGTATTCCCTGAGCCGATCCTTCGCCGACCCCACGCAGCCGCCCCCTGCCACCCACGCGACCCCATGAGCGGGCTGAGGGATTCGCCAACGGTCTCAGGCTGGCCCTTAGGGCTCGGCCACGAGAAGCCCGTCTCCAGAGAGCGCTCCAACGCGACAAGAATCCATCGAGGCCGAAGCTGCGGCACTCCGTAGTCTGACGCGTTCAGAACGCGCCAATCGACGACGTAGCCGAGGTCCCAAAGATCCCGTCGAAGCGCATCGCGGTAACGATCAAATCTTCGCCCAGCGAACCCCCGGACGTTTTCCAGCATCACAGCACGGGGACGCATCTCAGCAACCAACCGGAGGGCAGTGGGAAACAAGTCACGCTCGTCATCAGGGCCAAGCTGTTTGCCTGCGATGGAGAATGGGGGACAGGGAACACCCCCAGCAAGCAGATCCACGCCCTCAAACGGACTGCCTTGGAAATCGCGGACATCGGCTTCCTCAACGGGCCATTCCGGTCTGTTCAGAAGCAGTGTCTCGCAGGCTCTCGCGTCGATCTCGACCAGACGCACGGGCGTGAAGCCCGCCTGCTCCAGACCGAGCGCTTGTCCACCTGTTCCCGCGCAAATCTCCACAACAGAAAGGTCGGACACAGATTCCTCTCGAGCCACCCGCAAGCGCGATGGGACTCCATTTTCCGGAGTGGAATCCGTCAAGTTGACGAGGCCATCGATATCTCACGGATGACCAGATACCCAGCGCCTGCATACGCTCGGTCGCTCAATCCCAAGCCCCCCAGGCCCGCCTCCCCTCCACCGCGCCGCGAAGCTCCCCTACGTCTTCCTGCGCCCTTCCTTGGCCGCGCGATGCTTCTTGGCGCTTCGCCTCACCACCCGACCGAACCGCCGCTGCTCCTGCTTTCGCGCCTGCTCCGCTTCCTTGTCCAGCTTCGTCGCTTCGTAGGCGATCTCCCGCCCCAAGGCCAGATACGCCTCGAGACGCGCCAGCCCCAACTGCCCTTCGGTCACCGCCTGGCGCACCGCGCAGCCCGGCTCGTTCTCGTGCCCGCAATCCCGGAAGCGGCAATCGCCGGCCATCGCCTCGACGTCGGGAAACGCACGCGAGACCCCCTCGTCTGCGTCGTAGAGCGCGAAGGCACGCAGGCCGGGCGTATCAATCAAGGCGCCGCCCTGCGGCAGCGGCAGCAGGTGACGCGCCGTCGTCGTATGACGCCCGCGTCCATCCGTCTCGCGCACGGCACCCGTCGCCAGGATCTCCTCGCCCAGCACCTGGTTCGCCAGTGTCGACTTCCCCACTCCCGATGCCCCGATCAGCACCAGGGTGCGATTCCCCGCCGCGTACGCCCCAATCGCCTCCACTCCCTCACCGCTGCGACCGTTCACCACGTGGATCGGGACCCCAGGGGCGATGGCGGCGACGCTGGATGCCGCCGCCTCGGGATCGTCCGCCAGATCCCGCTTCGTCAGCACGACCACAGGATCGGCGCCGCTCTCCCAAATCTGCGAGATTTCGCGCTCGATGCGTCGCAGATTCGGTTCGGGCGCTGGCGCCACAATGAAGACGATGTCCACGTTCGCCGCGAGCACCTGCGCTTCGGCGGCCTCCCCGGCCCGCCGTGAGCTGCGACGCCGGATCAGCGCCGAGCGGCGGGGCAAGACGCCCTCGATCAACGCCGTGTCGTGTCGCGGCCGGGCCTGCACCGCCACCCAGTCTCCAACCGCCGGCGTCGACGCCAGATCTCCACTCTCAAGCAACTCGCGGCTCGGCTCGGCACGTTCCACTCCCGCCGCCATCATCACCAGGCCGGACGGGCCGTCCATCCGTGAAACGCGACCGGGTAGCAGGCCTCGCTCGGCCCAGGGTTGGAACTCAGCTTGAAATGACTCCGACCAGCCGATCTCACGAAGCACGGCGGCGGAGTTTGGAAAGGATTGGTCTCGCAGAGACAAGACACTGCGCTCCTTAGAGGAAATGCTCCTCGTGTGGAGGATGTCCGCCTTCCCGCGATGAGGACCGGAACCGACCTTGGTAGCTCGTTCGAGCTAGATCGATGCGACCGACGGGCGGATCATCCGGGGATGTGATGTCTGGTACGGCACAGGCATGATTGACTCCCTTCCGCCCAAGTGGACTACAACGGCAGGCCGACATTTGGCGTCGCCACCGACCCGTCGAACGTACTGCCCTGAGATCGAACCCGTCAACGTCGGTATCATGCACGGATTGCACCCGACCCCGACTCACTGAGGAGGCCCCATGTTCTTCGAGCTACGCCAATACAAGATTCGACCCGGCAAGCAGGCCGCCTGGATCAAACTGATGGAGGAGGAGATTATCCCCTTCCAAATCTCCCAGGGCATGGTCATCCAGGGCAGCTGGGTGGGCGAAGAAGACGAATCCGTCTACTACTGGATGCGACGCTTCACCGATGAAGCGGAGCGTGAACGCCTCTACAAGGCCGTCTACGAGAGCGACACGTGGAAGAGCGACATCGGTCCGCGCATCCCTGATCTCATGGACCGCGACGCCATACAAGTCACACGCATCACCGCCACGCCGAAGTCCGTCATCCAGTAGCCCGTGCGTAACGGACTAGTTGTCGACCAGCGGTACGAGCAAGCTGGGGTCTATCGGTCCCTGCCCGGGGATCTGACTCTCGGCGTGGTACGAGGAGCGCACGAGCGGGCCTGACTCCACCACCTGGAAGCCCAGGTCCAGCGCGACACGACGAATCTTGTCGAACTCCTCAGGCGGCACGTAGCGCACGACCGGCGTGTGCTTGGGGCTGGGGCGCAGGTACTGGCCGACCGTCAGAACATCGCAGTCGACCGCGCGGAGTTCGCCCAACACGGTGTAGATCTCTTCGAGAGTCTCACCCAATCCCACCATCAGCCCCGTCTTTGTTGTCGGGCGCGGTGACCAATCTGCGGCGCGCTGCAAGACCTCCAACGACCGACTGAATTCAGCCTTGTGCCGAATGGACCCGTACAAGCGGGGAACCGTCTCCGTGTTGTGATTCAGAATCTCGGGTTCCGCTGCCAGGACCGCTTCCAGCGCCGCGACGTTTCCATCGAAATCCGGAATCAGCAACTCGATCGTGGTCGCCGGCGAGAGGCGGCGGATCCACTGAACGGTCTCCACGAAGAGGGCCGCCCCACCATCTGGCACATCATCACGATTGACGGACGTGATCACCGCATGCCGGAGTTGCATGCGGTGCACCGCCATCGCCACGCGCCGCGGCTCATCCCGGTCTAGCGCCTCTGGGCGCCCACTCGCGATCTGGCAGTAGGAGCAGGCCCGCGTACAGATGTCGCCGAGGATCAGGAACGTGGCCGTGCCCCGATCCCAGCACTCGCCCAGGTTCGGGCAGTGTGCCTCTTCGCAGACGGTATGCAGATCGCTGTCGCGCATCAGATCGCGAAGCCGGGCGTAGTTCGGCCCGCTGGGGAGCTGCGCCTTCAACCAGGACGGCTTCTTGGCGCGGCGCGTCTGTGGCTGCTGCGGATTGGCTGTTTGCTCTGGCATCTCGTCTGACATCGTGCCTCGATCGTAGCAGCGCGCATTCATGGATGGCGCGGGCACGACATGAGCTGAAATCCGATAGATCCCAGAGCGTGCCTCGATTGACACTCCCAGAGATGGGATCATAGCCTGCCCGCGGCGATCGGCCCGCTAACGGCGGACGCTCTGACCACGAACTGGAAGGACGCATATGCCTGCGGATCTATCGAACGACGAACTGATCGGGATTCTGGAGCGGATGATCCTCATCCGCGAATTTGAGGAACGTGCCGCCACGCTCATGGAGCAAAACCGGATCCCCGGCGCGGTCCACCTCTACGTGGGTGAGGAAGCAGTGGGCGTGGGAGTGTGCTCGAACCTCACCGACAACGACTACATCACCTCTACCCACCGCGGCCACGGCCACCTGCTGGCCAAGGGCGGCGATCCGAAGCAAATGTACGCGGAACTCTTGGGGCGCGTGGACGGCTATTGCAAGGGCAAGGGCGGATCGATGCACGTGGCTGATCTGGACATTGGCATGCTCGGCGCCAACGGCATCGTGGGTGCCGGTCCGCCAATCGCCATGGGCGCGGCCTTCGCGTCGAAGTACCGCGACGATGGCAACGTGTCCGTCGTCTTCTTCGGCGATGGCGCCTCCAATCAGGGCACGTTCCATGAAGCGGCCAACATGGCGTCGCTCTACAAACTGCCACTGATCCTCTGTTGCGAGAACAACCTCTACGGCGAGTTTACCCGCCAGGCCGACCACCAAGCGGTCAAGGACGTTGCTGACCGAGCCGGCGGCTACAACATGCCCGGCATCGTGGTGGATGGCATGGACGTCATGGCCGTCCGGGAGGCGGCCGGAGAGGCCATCGCCCGCGCCCGCCGCGGCGAAGGCCCCACTCTTCTGGAATGCAAGACCTACCGCTTCTACGACCATGTCGGCCGCGACTTCGGCATCCTCAAGCGCGATGAGGAGGAAGTGGCGCACTGGCGTTCCCGCGACCCCATCCAGGCCTTCCAAGCCACGCTCGTTGACCAGAACGTGATCACGACGGGCGATACGGAAGCGCTCACCGAGAAGATCCGCGCCCGCATTGATGAAGCCGTGGAGTACGCCGAAGCAAGCCCGGAGCCCGATCGCTCAGTGCTCCTCGACGATGTCTACACGGAGGCGACGGTCTGATGTCCCAGAAGAACTTCACCCAAGCTATCGTTGAAGCCGTCTCGCAAGAGATGGAGAACGACCACGACGTCTTCGTTGCCGGAGAGGACGTACGCGTCGGCGGCGTTTTCGGCACGGATGCCGGCCTCTTCCAGAAGTTCGGCGAAAAACGGGTCTGGGACACGCCGATCACCGAACAGGGCATCACCGGCTTAGCCGTCGGGGCCGCCGCCGCCGGTCTCCGTCCGGTCATCGAGATCATGTTCATGGACTTCATGGGCGTCTGCATGGACCAGATCGTCAACCAGATGGCCAAGATGAAGTACATGTTCGGCGGGAAAGCGGAGCTCCCAATCGTCCTGCGGACGCACTCCGGGGCCGGACGCGCTATGGCCGCGCAGCACAGTCAGAGCCTCGAAGCCTGGTTCTGCCACGTGCCTGGCCTCAAGGTCGTGATGCCCTCCACGCCCTACGACGCCAAGGGCTTGCTCACCACATCGATCCGCGACAACAACCCGATCATCTTCATCGAAAACAAGCGCTTGCTCGCCCTCCGCGGAGAGGTGCCCGACGAGCAGTACGAGATCCCGCTGGGCGTCGCCGATGTCAAGCGCGAAGGGACCGACGTCACGGTCGTCGCGACGGGGTATCTCGTCCAAGATGCGCTACAGGTCGCCGAAGAGCTGGCGGGCAAGGGCGTCAGCGTGGAAGTGATCGACCCCCGCACCCTGTCTCCCTTGGACATGGACACGATCATCCAGTCCGTACAAAAGACCAGCCGCGCCGTGGTTGCCCAGGAAGCCGTGACGTTCTGCGGTCTTGGCGCGGAGATCGCCGCTTCCATCCAGGAACAGGCCTTCGACTATTTGGATGCGCCGATCAAGCGGGTCGGGGCACCGTTCAGCCCCGTTCCCTTCTCGCCCGTGCTGGAAGAGGCGTGGGTACCCGGCGCGGCTCAAATCCAGGCGGCCATCGAGGAGATCGTGCCGGTTAGCGTCTAGTCCCGGCGCCCACGTCAACGGGGCCGCGCTTCTGGCGCGGTCCCGCTGTGTGCGAAGAACACGGACGAACGACACGCGTCCGCCAGAGGAGTCTCCCCATCACCACGAGCGTGGCAGGAATCATCGCCAACCCCGCGTCCGGCAAGGACATCCGTCGGCTAGTGGCGCACGCCTCCGTCTTTGGCAACGACGAGAAGGTCGCCATCGTCCGTCGCGTGATCATGGGCATGGTGGAGGCGGGCGTGGAGCGTGTCCTCTACATGCCGGATCCATACAAACTCATCCCCCAGGCCATCGACGGCCTCGGCGTTGATGAGCACCTCGTCCCAGTCGAGGGTGCGTTCCACGCCAACGCTCACGACACAGTGATCGCGGCACGTGAGATGGCCAAGGCGGGCGCACGGGTCGTCGTCAGCCTGGGTGGAGATGGGACCAATCGCTCGCTGGTGCAGGGCAGCAGCGAAGTCCCGCTGATCCCCGTCTCCACCGGCACCAACAATGTCTTCCCGATCATGATCGAAGGAACGATCGTGGGCCTGGCCGCGGCCGCGGTGGCGACCGGCGCCGTCAACCCGGACGAGGTGGGCCAGCGCTGCAAGAAGATCGAGATCTCCGTGGACGGCCAACCCCGGGACATCGCGCTAATCGACGCCGTTCTGCTCGATGGCGTCTTCATCGGCAGCCGCGCGGTCTGGGACATGTCTCTGGTGCGGGAGGCACTGCTCACTCGCGCGCTGCCCGCGGCGATTGGCCTCTCTTCCATCGGCGGGCAGATCACGACGATTAATCCGGACGATGACGCGGCGCTCCATGTGCGTCTCGCCCGCGACGAAGACCCCGTCAAACATCGCTTCCGCGCCGCGATCGCTCCCGGCCTGGTGCACGAGATCGCGGTCGCGCAAGCAGACCGCCTCGACCTCGGTGCTATCGTCGCCGTGCAAGGTCCCGGCATGTTCGCCCTCGATGGCGAACGCGAGTTCCAACTCAAAGCGGGCGAGAACGCCACGATGACCGTCCGACGAAGCGGACCAATCGTCGTGGACATCGAAAAGACGTTGGAAGCGGCGCGCAACGCCGGTTTCCTGCGAATGACACCAGACTGAGCGGAACCGAATCTGAACAACGGCCTCCAAAGGCCAGGTGAGGGACGACGATGGCGTTTGCAGTCGTACTGCCCAAGATGGGCATGACCATGGTCGAAGGCACAATCACAGAGTGGTTCGTCGCCGACGAAAGCCCCGTGCAAGAAGGCGATCGGCTCTTCTCCTTCGAAACCGAAAAGGTGGACTACGAAGTCAACGCCGAGGCCTCAGGCACGCTGCGCACGACGCAGCCCGTCGACGCCGTCGTCGAAGCCGGCGGGGTCTGCGCCTACATTCTGGCGGAAGGGGAAGAACTTCCGCCAGAAGCCACACCAGCCCCCAGCGCGCCCGCCGCCAGCCCGACCGCTCCCCCCGTGGGTGCACCCGCGTCGGCGGCCGCCGCTTCGGGACGCCCCGCACGCGACGCCTCCGTCAAAGCATCCCCCGTCGCCAAGAAACTCGCCGTCGACAACAACATCGACCTGGCGCGTGTCGACGGGACCGGCCCGGGCGGACGGGTCCTCAAAGAAGATGTCGAGCGCGCGATCGCCGATGGCTCGGCCAGCGCGGCCGCAACGCCCGCCGCTGCCACGGGAGGCCGCGTCAAGGCGTCCCCGGTCGCCAAGCGACTCGCCGAAGCGAACGGAATCGACCTGCAGACCGTCACCGGCAGCGGCCCCGGCGGTCGCATCGTCAAAGAAGATGTCGAGCGCGCCCTGGCCGCACCAAGAGGCGCCGGGCCAGGCGCCGCGCTGCCTCCGCTCGAAGGCGGCATCGCCTACCGCGGCATCCGGCGCACCATCGGCCAGCGCATGTTCGAGTCGCTCCAAAGCATGGCCCAGCTCACGATGACCATGGAGGTCGACATGAGCGACGCGGTCAGACTGCGTCGCGACCTCGTCAGCGCCTGGGAGGATGACGGCCCCCGCGTGACCTACACCGACATGGTGATCAAAGCGGCCGCGCTGGCGCTGCGCGACCACCCTCGCGTCAACGCCATTCTCGCCGACGACACGGTGGAGGTGCAGCCGCAGGTTCACGTCGGCTTCGCCGTCGCTCTCGACGAAGGCCTGATCGTGCCGGTCATCCGTGACGCCGATGCGAAACCGCTCAAGCAACTCGCCAGCGAATCCGCCGTCCTCGCCGGCAAAGCACGCGAAGGCGGCCTCACACCCGACGACCTGACCGGCGGCACCTTCAACGTCACCTCCCTCGGCATGTTCGGCGTCGACGCCTTCACGCCGATCATCAATCCTCCTCAGGCCGCCATCTTGGGCGTGGGACGCATCTCCGATCGCCCCGCCTTCGTTGGCAATTCCGGCACCGACATCGAGCGGCGCTCGTACCTGACCATCTCGCTCACGATCGATCATCGCATCCTGGATGGAGCGCCCGGCGCGCAGTACATGCAGAGCGTCAGCAACTATCTGGAGCACCCCTACCTGCTCCTGACGACGGTCTAGCCGCCATGACCTCCTACGACCTCGCGATCGTCGGTGGCGGTCCGGCTGGCTACGCCGCGGCGCTGCGGGCTCGCGAACTGGGCTCCTCCGTCGTCCTGATCGAAGCGCAGCACGTCGGCGGACACTGCGTGCACTACTCCTGCATCCCCAGCACGATCATGCTGGACAGCGCCCGCCGCGCCCTCGAAGCGCAGGAACTCTCCCTCGCGGGCGTCTTCAACGACCCCGGACTGCCGAACTTCGCTCGCGCCGCCGCCCGCAAGAACGTCCTCGTTCACACCCTCGCCCAAGGCATCACCGCGTTGCTCAAGTCACGCCGCATCACCGTCCTCGATGGTCGGGCGAGCTTCACCAGTGCCACTACCCTCGATGTTCAGCTCCTCGACGGCGGCAGCGAGTCGATCGAAGCGAGCGCGGTGATCCTCGCCACCGGCGCCCGCTACGAACCCGCTGACCTACCTGGCATTCCCGCCAACGATCAACTCTCCCCGGACGAGGCCCTCGCCCTGCCCGAGGCGCCGGGCTCGGTGCTCGTGGTGGGCGGCGGTCCCGCCGGACTCGGCTTCGCTTGGGAATACGCCTCCCTCTTCGGAATCTTTGGGGAGCGCGTCATCCTCCTCGAACCCAGCGACGCACCGCTCGCGGATTTCGACGAGACCGTCGTCGGCGTACTCCTCGAATCCCTCAAGCAATTGGGCGTGGATGTCCATCTCGCCGCATCGATCAGCCAAGCTGCCCGCTCCGGCGACACCTGGACCATCGAGTACACGAGCGCCGAAGGCGGCGCTACGGTCGAAGTCGGAGCGATCCTCCGGCCCGACGCCCGCGTCCCCGTCTCTGACGTCCCCGGCCTCGCCGCGCTCGGCGTCGTCGGCAGCGATGGCTTCGTCACGGTTGATCCCCGCGGCGCGACCAGCGAGGCGGGACTCTTCGCCGCCGGTGACGTGACCGGGGCGCCGATGCTCTCCAGTGTCGCGGAGGTGCAGGGTCGCATCGCCGCGGAGAACGCCACCGGAGGCGATATCCGCGCCAGTCTCTCGCTGGTCCCGCAGGTCCTGCACACGGAGCCGGAAGTGGCCGCCATCGGGCTCACGGAAGCGCAGGCACGAGCCGAGGGCTACGACGTCCGGCTGGGCATGGCCAACCTCGCCGGCAACGGCCGCACCGCCGCCCTGGGACGACGCGAAGGCTTGGTCAAACTCGTCGCCGACGGTGACAGCGGCGAATTGCTCGGCATGCATATCGCCGCCCCCTTCGCCTCGGAGGCCATCGCCCAGGGTGTCCTGGCGCTGCAACTCGGCGCCACACTCGACGACCTGGGCGCCGCCGTGCACTGGCACCCCACGGTCGCTGAAGCGATCAGTGCCGCGGCCAGTGCCGCTCGCTAGCGGCCAGTGTTATGCCGCTCGCTAGCGGCCAGTGCCACGCCGCTCGTTAGCGCCCAGTGCCACGCCGCTCATTCGCACCTGTAGCGCGCTTTCCCAGCCAGGCACTCGCGAAGGCGATACCGTATTGCCATGCGCCGCCCGCTTCGCCTCATCGACCTCGGCCGCTGCTCCTACGACGACGCCCACAACACACAGCTCGCCGTGCGCGCCGAGGTGATCGCCCGGCACACCCCGGACACGCTTCTCCTCGCCGAGCACGATCCCATCGTCACGCTCGGGCGGCGGGGCGATCGCAGCGGAATTCTCTCGCCGTCTGGATTGCGCCGCGCGGGGATCCAAATCGTCCAAACGGAACGGGGAGGCCACGTCACCTACCACGGCCCCGGTCAGCTCGTCGCCTACCCCGTTCTCAACCTCCACCACTGGGGGACGGACCTCCGACGCTACGTGGAGCGACTGGAAGAGGTCGCCGTGCGGACGCTTGACGCCTTCGCGATCGAAGCGTGGGGCGACTCGGAGCAGCATGGCGTCTACACGGCGCGCGGAAAGATCGCCTCCATCGGCATCCATGTCACCAGCTGGGTCACCATGCACGGCATCGCCCTCAACGTCGATCCCAACATGGCGCATTGGCAGCTCATTGCGCCTTGCAATCTCCCGGACGTTGCGGCCACCTCCATGGCCCTGGAACTCCCCCATCCCCCACCCCTGGCGACGGTCCGCGCTCAATTCCTCCAGGATTTCGCCACCGTGTTCGATGTCGCGCTCAGCGAGTCTTCTAGCCAGTAGAGCAACCCGCTAGACGAGCTCATAGCGCGCGTCGTCGTCCTCCGAACGGGTCACGGTTCCCTCCACCACCAGCGCATCCACGTGGGCCAGCGTCTCCGATAGCGCCATGTACTGCTGCATGGGCTCCGTGCGCTTGGCGAACACCACGCGCGAGATCTCATAGCCCGTCCGTGACCCCGCTTCGATCGTCTCCAAGATCTGACGACGCCGGACCTGGTGGTGGTCGCGAATCTCCACGGACCGCTCCGCCGGCTGCTCCACGTCCGCCTCATGCGCCGGGAGCGCGTAGCCGGGCGCCAGGTCCTCGATCAATGCACAGGACCGCTCGAACTGGATTAACGGGTTCTCGTCGCCCGGCGCCCAAAGCCCAATGTGTGGCGTGATCCGGGAGAGAAGATGGTCCCCCGTGAAGAGCAGATCTTCCTCGCGGTCGTACATGCAGAGATGGCCTTCGGTGTGGCCAGGGGTCCAGACCATCTCCAACGTTCGGCCCTCGAACGTGAGCTGCTCGCCCCCCTGCAGGAGCGTCGGTTCCCAAGATGAATCCGCGAACTCCACCCGCTCCTTCCGCATCCGCTCCCACTCCGGCTGCGACCCTTGGGGCAGCGCCGCGAAGGCGCCGCCACTAAACGGTCCCGGCCCATCCCCCTCCATCATCCCTTGCATCGACTGCAGACGCTCATGGTCCTTCTCGTGAATGTAGACGGGCGCTTCACAACGCTCCTGCAGCCATCCCGCCAAGCCCGAATGGTCTGGGTGAAGGTGCGAGACGACGATCGCGGAGATCGCGCCGAGCCCCCCGATCAGGTGTGTCACTGCTTGCTCAAGGCGATCCCGGGCCTCGACAGAGGGGAATCCAGCATCGATCATGACCAAGCCATCTCCCGCTTCCACTAGATAGACATGGACTTCCTTCAGCGGGAACGGAATAGGCAACGTGATCTGATGGATACCGGGTCGCTTCATCTGGCCTCCTGGGTTCACAAGCTGGGTGACAGATCATTTAGGTATCCCCTAAGTTATCTATCAATTCAATCGGCTGCGGTCGATTCAGGGACGCGCTGATTCTGGGTCGGGTCCCCGCCCCCAGCGCTCAGGAGAACAAGACATGCGTAGCATCGCCATGACATCCGGGTTTGGATCTCTCCGACATCCCGGCCTCTGGGCCCTGCTCTTGCTCTCCTTCGTGCTCGTCGCTGCCGCCTGCACCACGAACGACGATGCCGACGAAGACAAACAAGCAACGGATCAAGCCACAGACGAGGGAGCCGCTGAACTCATCGTGCTCGGCGGGTCAGAGGAAGACGACGGAGAGCCGGCGGTCGCCCTCGGCGACGCGGCAGCGGTCTTCGCCGCCGTCTCGCCCGCGGTCGTCCTGGTGGAGACCCCGAGCGGAGCCGCCACCGGAATCGTCATCGAAGGAGGCTTCGTCCTCACCAATTCGCAAGCGGTCTGGCCGCACGCCAGCGCCAGCATCCGCCTCGCGGGGGGCACCGTCGTGCCGGGGATCACGGTGCTCGGCGTTGATCGCCTCCTCGACATCGCGCTGCTCGGACCTCTCATGCAATCCACGACCTCCCTATCCGTCGCGGAAACGGAACGCCCTGCCATTGGCAGCAAGGTCTTCCTCGTCGGCTACGCCAGCCGCGATGCCGGCGTAACTCAACCCTCGATCAGCACGGGCCTGATCTCGGGGGAACGCCGCTGGGAGCCCGGCGCCCTGACGTTCCTCCAGTCGGACGCGCCGGTCAGTGGTGATCAGTTGGGCGGCGCCCTCGTCACCGAAACTGGCGCCCTGGTTGGTCTCGCCGGCCCCGGCTTCGGCACCGACCGCATTAGCCTCTTCGCCTCCATCGCCGACTTACGCGCACAGATGGATGCCCAGCTCGCCGGCGAATCGATCGATCTCGCCGCAACCGTCCCCGAGCCAGGCGTAGGCAGCACGAGCCAAGTCCTCGGCTTCTTCCGTGACGACACCGAGCAGCTCTACATCATCAACGGCCAGAGCGGCGACACGATCACCATCACGCTCGAGGGCAACCAGGACGGCGGCCTCCGTCTCCTGGACGCCTCGGGGACATTGGTCGACAACATGGACGAAACGACCGGCGGTTTGGAGATCCTACAAACGGTGCTGCAGGGAGTGGCGCCCTTCACTCTCGTCGTTGAGAACTCCCAGGGCCTCGAAACCGAGTATGAGTTGACCACCAGCCTTGAGGTCGCCCGTTTCCAGGACGATGAGGACGGCCGCGTGCTCACCCCGGGCGCCTCCGTGCGGGGAGTGATCGACGTCGCCGGAGACGAAGACGCGTTCAGACTCGAGCTCGCTCCCGGTCAGTCCGTCGAGATCGCCACCACTTCCATCGTCTTCGACACCGTCCTCAAAGTCACAAGCGCCTCCGATTCCCTCCTCGATGACGACAGCGCGGGCGGGCCACGCGGGACCGATTCCCAGGTCACCGTTGAATCTGATCGTGGTGGCGAATACACCGTCCGCGTGGCTGATGTCTTCGGGGGCCCAGGCGGCGCCTACGTCGTCACCGTCAAATTGCTCGGAACGGCTCAGGACGCGGGGACGGAGGGTGAAGGCGCGAGCGCCAGCGGCGAGGCGGTCCTGATCGATGCGTCACTCCCCGCCGGTCGCGGGCTCGCGCTCCGTGGAGATTCGGAGGCGGACACCTTGGTCCCCCGCATCGCCACGATTGGCGCCGTGCCAGGCCCGATGGGGGCTTCGCAATCCGTCACAGACGAAGATGGCGTCTTCGCGGTCGTCGCCACCATCAAGGCCACGGATACGGCTGCCGCCACCGTCACCGTCCTCGACGCGGACGGCGAAGCGGTAGCGACGCCACCCGTCTTGACCGTCACCTGTGCAGCGGGCGCACGGTGCGTCGGTTCCGTGCTCTTCGAAGTCACCGCCGAGTCTGGCCCCTGGCTGGTGGAACTCGTTGGAGTCGGCGGTCAGATCGACGGCTGGCAGCTTGAGATCCTGCGCGACGAATCGGACGCGGAGAACATCACCCTCCCAGCGGAGTAAGGGATCGCTTCCGACGTTCGCCGGACCTACTCACTGAATCAGCGACCTCACTGAATCACCGCCGCGCGAATTGCGCCCGGTACGACGCAACGAATCCCACTGCCACTGCGGCGACGATCATCGCCCAACGCCACACGATCGCGCCCAACGAACCGGCCGGCGCCGGTTCGACCGCCGCACTCTGGGGCTGAGGCCCGGCGGTTCTCATCGGCTCTGGCTCTTCGCGCCCAGCGGGCAGGGGCGGCGGCGAGCCAAGAGACGCGGATGCCACGGGGCTCTCGGAAGTCTTTGCCATCGCCATCGTGGGTGAATCCCATGATCGGGCCCCACCCATGGAGACCGCGGGCATGGGCTCCGCAGGGACCGGCACACCCACCTCGACCGGAACATCCGGTTGCGCATCCGGCACCGGATCGATGCTGATGCGCGGCACAAGCCGGTCCAGCCAGGCCGGAAACCACCAGTTGAGCCGCCCCATGATCTGCATCGCGGCAGGCACCAGCACCAATCGCACCAACGTCGCGTCAATGAAGATCGCGAAGGCCAACCCTAATCCGAACTCTTTGATCACCCGCTCGTCGCCCAACATGAACGACCCGAAAACGGTCACCAGGATCGCCGCCGCCGCCGTGATCACCCGCGCGCTGGCCGAGATCCCATGCGCGACAGATTCGCTGGCGTCGCCCGTCTCCAGATAACGTTCCCGGATCCGGCTGAGCAGGAACACTTCGTAGTCCATCGACAGCCCGAATAGGATCGCGAACATGAACATCGGCAGGAACGCCTCGATCGGCCCGGTCTTGCCCACGCCGATCAGATCGGCGCCCCACCCCCACTGAAAGACCACGACGGTGAACCCGATCGCCGAGGCGATCGCCAGAAGGTTCATGATCGCCGCCTTGATCGGCACGACGACGGATCGGAACGCCGCCAGGAGCAGCACGATCGAGAACCCAATCACGATCGCGAAAAAGGGCGGCAGCCGATCCTCGATCCGCGATGTCACGTCCACGAAGGCCGCCGTCAACCCGGCGACGAGCACTCGCGGGTGTCCATCCAGACGGCTGATGACCGGCGGCACCGTTTCGTTCCGCAGCCGCTCCACCAAGGCCCGAGTTTCGGCGTCCTGAGGCGACGTGCCTGGAATCACCGTCATCACGGCGGTATCCCCTGTCGGATTGAGACTAGGTGGCGCCACATTCACCACGTTCGGCGTCACGGACACCGCCTTGCGCAAGCGCAGCAGACTGTCCGCACTCAGCGGCTCGTCATCCTCAACAACGATCAGGAAGGGGCCGTTGAAGCCCGCCCCAAACGCATCCGCCAGTAAGTCGTACGCTCGGCGGGAAGCGAATCGTTCCGGGTTGTTCCCGTCGTCCGATGTGCCCAGCTCTGCATCCAACAATGGCGCGGCCAGAAGCAACAGCGCCGCCGTGCCCGTGATGAGGAACACGAGCGCGTGCCGCTGGACAAAGAGACTGAACCGGTACCAGAATCCCGCCGGGTTACCGGCCACAGTCGTGCGCAGGAACGGCATCGACCACTTGTCGATCCGCGTGCCGATCACCGCCAGCAACGCGGGTAGGAGCGTCAAAGCCACGACGCCCGCCACGGCGACCACCACTGCCGCGGAGAGGCCCAAGTTCGCCACGAATGGGATCCCGATCGCGTACAGCGCGACCAGCGCCGCCACCACGGCGGCCCCCGCAAAGGCCACGGATCGACCCGCCGTCGTCACCGCGGTCACGACGGAGCGCTCCACCGACCAGCCCGCCGCCAACCCCTCGCGGAAGCGCGTCACCACAAACAACGCGTAGTCGATCCCCACGCCGATCCCCAGCATCGCCGCGAAGGATGGCGCAAAGCTGCTGATATCCAGCCCGATCGCGATGAACCGAATCAAGAAGATGCCCACGGCCAGACCCACCAATGCCGTCAGCAAGGGCAGGCCCATCGCGATAATCGAGCCAAACGCCACCAGAAGTACGACCGCCGCCGCGATCACGCCGATCACCTCGGACTCGCCGGTGCCCTCCGACTCAAACTCCGTCACCACCATTCCGCCGACCTCCATGGCCAGTCCGGGACGGCGCGTTTCCGCGGCCAGATCCAGCAATCTCTCTGTGCTGGCGTCCGGGACATTGCGTGGCTGCCCCCCGAACCGCACCGTGGCGAAGGCCGAGCGCTGATCGGCGGACACCAGACCGGGCACCTCGTACGGACTGAGGACGAAGAACACCCCGTCCAGCTTCGCCGTTTCGGCCAACAAGGCCGTGATCGGCGCCCGCACCGCGTCGTCGAAGACCGTTCCATCGTCGACGGTCCACACCACCCGGGCATCACTGCCCGCCTCCACGGGGAACCGCTCCTCCAACAGATCGAAGGCCCGTTGCGACTCAGAACCGGGGATTCGGAAGCTATCCGAGAAGTCGCCCCCGAAGCGGAACGACGTCACACCCAAGACCACCAGGATCAGGAAACTGACGCCCAGCACCCACCAACGACGGCGCACAAGCAGCCGAGCCCACCGCTCCATCACAGCCCGGTCGCTTTCCTCAGCTTCTCAGTCAACGCAGTCTCTTTCAGCGCAGCCTCCGTGCACACGGTCGCCAGAGTGCCAGTCGCCATCGGCCAAGCCCCCAGCAACCGATCCCCCCATCTGGTAGAAGAAGCGGTCAACAGCGCTTCAAACGTTGAAGATCGTGAACCGGAATTCCTTTTCCGTCAAGAATGGTAGACTGCGATCCCGTGACAGAGTCATCCCACACCCCCGTCGTCCCCACACCGGCGAACACCCCCAGCGGACGTTCAGACGCCCGGCAAAACCGTGCCCGCCTCCTGATCGCGGCCCGCGATGTCCTCAAGGAGCATGGCCTCCACGGAGAGGTCACTGAGATCGCGAATCGCGCGGAGGTTGGCGCGGGGACCCTCTACCGCCACTTTCCCAGCAAAGACGCCCTCATCGCTGCAGTGTCCGAAGAGTTGCACGCCGCCATCTTGGCGGAACTGGAGCGTGCCTCGCGGATCGACGATGCCCGCGACGCACTCGCTCACGTCGTCCGGGCTGAATACGGGTTGGTCGAGGACTACGGCCAGCTCTTCCTCGCCCTAATGAGCGGCAGCGGCCCGGCCACGCTCTACAAAGCCTTCGACGGCGAACGGATCAGCGGCCTCATCGCGCAGATCATCCGGCGTGGCATCGAGCAGCAGCACTTCCGCCAAGATCTTGATATCGACCACGCCATCGGGCTGATCTACGCCCTCTTCGCACCCATCTCCCTCGCCTCGCTGATGCGCCAGCGCTCCCTCGAGGAGATCGCCACGGCCAGCACGGACTTCATTCTGGCCGGGCTGGCCGCTCCCAATCAGCCTTCAGCCCCCTCCAGCACGCCCAGGGGACCCGCCTCCTGATCGCGGCGGCGCCCAGCGCCTAATCGATCAACGAGTCGATCGACACCGGTCCCGCTCCCAAGAAGATCAACGCCACCGCCGCCCCCACGATCACCACGTCCAGCTCATAGCCCTGCTTGTCGCTACTGCCCTGGAATGGCAGATTCTCATTCACCTTATTCGTGTACGTCGCCACGACCATGTTCACCGCCAGAGGGATCGCGACCCAAGACACCAGCCGTCCCGCCAGCAACAGCACCCCGCCCACCAACTCCGTCGCTGCCACCATGGGCCCCAACTGCCGTCCCATCAGATATCCCAGGCTCTCCAACCAACCGCTGAATCCGTCAATCCCGCGCCGAAACTTACCCAGTCCCGCGTCGATGAACACCACCCCAAGCACAATCCGCAGCGGCACCGACGCCCAATCGATGTTGCCGCCCCCAAACGGCTGCGTAAGCCACTCCGCTGCGTCCATATCCCTGCCCTTCCCGCGGCGGGAACCTCATGGTCCCGACCACTCTTCGCGCTGCGATCCCGCTCCTGAAGCGCGCCGACCGTAGTGCAACGGGGATAGGGAGTCGATCACGATGTCATCCTGTGATTTGCCCTCCGATCCGACCATCCGTACGATCGATCAAGCGGTGCTTGGAACATCGCGACCATTCCAGCGCCACGCTTCACCAGCGGCGCTCCTCAATGCCGGGGATGAAGAAACCGGGCTCTGCCACCAAACCACGTTCAGCAACGAGAGCGACCCGCAGCCACATGACGAAACTGTCCGACGCTATCCAGTCCGCACGCAGACGGGGCGGTCGCCCAATCGGCTTCGGCCTCGGCACCAGCAACGACAAGCGCCCGCAGCGAGGCTTGCTCATCGCCGCCGTCGGCCGCGAGCGCAGCGGCGCCGACGTGCATCTGCTGTCCACGACTGACGGCGTTGCTGAAGCGGTCAGCGCCGCTGACGACTCTCCGGTTGGCCTCTCCGCCGATCCGTTGCCCAAACAAGTAGTTGACGAGGCGGAGGAAGCCGGCGCCACGTTCGTCGTCTTTACCCCGGCCACCACGACCGCGGTCGCCCTCCTCGCCGAATCACTGGAGTACGGCGTTCGCGTGGGCGCGGACACCACGGACGAAACCGAACTGCGCGCCCTCGGCAGCCTGCGCCCGGTCATCGTCGTCACGGACGCGGTCCCCGATCCTCTTCCGGTCAGCGATCTTCTCGGGCTTCGCCGCCTCGCCATGTTGATCGGGGCCCCACTCGCCGTGCCCGTCCAGGCCGATGCGTCCCCCACACACCTGCAGTCGCTCCGCGACTCGGGCGTCGCCGTCCTCCTGCTCGATGCGCCCTCCAGCGAGGGAGTCGCAGCGCTGCGCGAACAGGTGGCCAAGGTCCCTGAGGTCTCCCGCAAGGACCGGCCCGCAGCCGCCCCCGTCGTCCCGAGCCTTCCGAACGAGCCGAACGACGACTTTGAGGATCGGCTCCAAGCGTAGAGACCGGCTCAGCAGAGATCGCAAAACGCCCCGCTACGGCGGGGCGTTTCTCTGTCTCCGGCCCTGATCTAGGCGAGCTAGTGGTGTTCGTCGCCCTGCGGTTCCACGCTACTCCGCGCGTTGTCCGTCGCGTACCGCAAGTAGTACCCCAGCAGGGTGAACACGGCGACGGCGCCCAGAATCACCAAGGTCCACAGCACGATCGACTCAGAACTCCGTGGCGGGCTCGGCTGGTCGATCTGCAAGACCGGCGGCTCAAACTCGAAGTCCACTGAGAAATCCACCACGTTGGCAAGCGTCGAACCTGATTCGAACGTGACGGAATAGTAGACGCCTACCTCGCCCTCAATTTCGTAGCCGGGAGCCGGGCGCACAACAAGTGTGCGGTTGCTATAGGTGGAGACCTGCGCCTGGCCGTTGTCGATCCGCTCGCCCTCTTCGTTCACGATCGCCACGCTGTTGGCGCCAGGCTCCAGCAGGAGCGGCTCATCGAACGTCAAGATCACGGACTCCGGGGAGTGATTCAGAATCTCGTTCTCGTGGGGTTCAGACTCCAGCAACTGATCCGCTTGGGCGAAGGACGTGTACAGCCCCAACGCCGCGACCGTGGCCGTGAGCATCAAGAGGAGCCGGAAGGATTGGCGAGTGAGGGTCATCGTCGAGCCATACTACGAAGCGTCCCAGACCTGAGCAAGACGCCCAGATTCCTACTCGGAAACATAGGGGATCACCGCGTACACGCGACCACGGACACGCGCGACTCGCCAGCAAGACCGCGATCTAGCGCCCGCCGGCCGCCACCACCGCCGCCCGCGCCGTTGGTGCCGTGGTCGCGATCGGCTGCTGATCCACCTTCGTCTGAACCGCCACCGGCTGCCCAGCGCGTTGATAAACCCGAGCCGGTCTATCGCCAATGCTCGTGGAGATTTCGTGCGGGATGGTGTCGCAGAGTGCCGCCAGGTCTTCCAACGTCGTCTGCTCGGCTCCATCCACCCCGATGAGGACTGCCTCGTCGCCCACGTCAGCTCCCGGCAGATCCGTGAGATCGACCATGCACATGTCCATGCAAATCGTCCCCACCACAGGGACCCGCTTGCCGCGCACCAGCATTGACCCTTTGTTGCTCAGTGCCCGCCGGAAACCGTCGGCGTATCCTACCGCCACCACTCCCACTCGCGAGTCCCGCTCCGCCGTCCATGTCGCTCCATAGGAAACCGACTCCCCCGCCGCGACGTTGTGCACGCGGACCAGCATCGCCTTCCAGGTGAGCACCGGCACCAGGCCCACTGCCTCCGCCGAGAACGCGGAGTCTGGCTCGGCGGCCGGTGAGATCCCGTACAGGCCCACGCCGATCCGCACCATGTCCAAGGCCATCGCCGGGAACCGTAACAACGACGCGGTATTCGCCGCATGCAGAATCGGTGCGCCCGTCGCCCGGGCGATCGAGAGGAATCGCTCGAATCGCTGCTCTGTATCTGATCGGGAGATCCCATCCGCCGGCAACGGGGCATCGGCCGACGGAAAATGCGTGTAGAACCCCTCCAGCGCCAATCCGGAAGTCTGGCGCACCGATTCGGCGAAATCTACCGCCGTATCGCGCGGCAACCCCAGGCGATTCAGACCGGCCTCCACCTTGACATGCACCGGCACGCGCCGACTCCGCCGCGCTGCCTCCCGCGCGACCGCCTTCGCGGTCTCAGCCTCTCCAATCGTCAGCGCCACATCCAGGTCCACGGCCCGCGAGGCGTCGTCGGGGAAGATCGGTCCCAGAACGAGAATCGGATCGCGGAACCCGAAGGCGCGGAGCTCCGCGGCTTCGTCCAAGTTGTACGTGCACACCCGATCGGCGCCGGCACGCATGGCTGCTTGGGCGATCGCCAGCGCTCCATGCCCGTAGGCGTTGGCTTTCACCACGGCGGCCATCCGCACGCCACCGCCATGCCGCTTCAGAGCCGCAATATTCTGATCCAGGGCATCCAGGTCTATCTCGACCCAGCCCTGGTACGGCGCCTTCATGGACATTGGATCACCGCATTACTAAGGTGACTTTGGGGGGCGGGAGTCTTGGCGATTGTCGCGCGGACGTCGCGGGGGTAGGGACGGTTCACGTGGCTACTCGTCCTACTCAATTCCCACCACCGAGCGCCTTGAACTGTACCACTACTGGTTTCCGTGGGGCAAAACGCGCAGTCGCGCTGTTCAGACATGCCCTGCGTTTCGCCATATCTCTTCGCACGTACAAAACGCTCTGCGTTCTACTCGGCATCGCGACGATTGTCGCCGCTTGCAGCCATGACGACGGCGATGCCATCAGCGTTCCCCAGTCCGAGACCTCCACCGCACAGATAACAGCACAAGCCGCGGATCAACCGGCCTCCATCGAAGCCCCCGAACGGATCCTCGTCACCGGCAGCGACGACCCCGCTACCCAGGCGCGGATCCTCCTCGTCGAGGCGGATGGACTCGAACGGAACGGTTTCTGGGAGGAATCGATCGATCTGCGAGCCTCCGTCCTCCTCAGCGCCGAAGTTCTCCCCCAGGATCTGCTCTCCACCGCTCGCCTCGACCAGGCACGTCTCCTCCTTCGCCTCGATCGGCCCGTACGAGCGGAATCCGTCCTGCTCGCCATCGACCAGGCGGACCTCGATGACGAGCAGTTTCTCGTCCACCAGCTCTTGCTCGGCCGGACCCTCGCCCTCCTGAACGAGCCGCAAGTGAGTCTTGACAGCTATCAGCGCTATCTGGACCGCGGCGGTCCCGCCCAATCCACTGTTCAACTTCTCCAAGCCGCGCTCTACATCACGCTCGATAATGGCGCAGCCGCCATTGCCGCCTACAACGCCGTCTTGACGGACCCCAGCGCTCCCGCCTGGGATATCGAAGCCGCGCTCTTGGAGCTCGGCGTCCTCCACGAGAATCGCGGAGAGTACGAGGACGCCGCCACCCAATACCAACGTCTCTATAACGTCTCGCCCTGGACAGGCGACGATACATTCGCGCTCCTCCGCCTCGGCGAGGTGCGATGGGAGCTGGGGGACTCAGCGGGCGCCACCGAGTCTTGGACGGAACTTGTGGACGCCTACCCCTGGCACACCCGCGCCGCCGATGCCTACGACGCGCTCACTGCCCGCGGCCTCTCCATCGATCCCAATGTTGAAGGACTCCTCCTCTATCGCCAGTTCGATCTCAATGATGCCAGCTTCGTCTTCGCGTCCAATCTCGCCAACAGCGACCTCTCCAGTGCGGACGAAGCCTTCGCGCACTATTACCTGGGGGCCATTCACGAGGACCTCGGCAACGTTCCCAGCGCCATCATCAACTACCTCACCGCCGCGGACCTCGACCCCGATGGCGACCTCGCCGACAATGCCCTCTGGTGGTCCTCTCGCCTGCTGCAAGAGCGCGGCGACCTGGACCAAGCCTCCAGCAACTACCAGCGCCTCGCCACGTCTTATCCCAGTTCTGAATTCGCCAGGCGGGCGGGCATTCTCGCCGGGCTGCTCCCGCTCCAAGACGGCAACGTCAGCGCCGCGGAGATCCGCTTCCTCGCCGTCGCCTCGGCGGCGGCGCACACGCAGACGGAACAGCGCGCCTGGCTCTGGATTGGCAAGCTTCGGGCTGACGGAGGCGATGATCGGGGGGCCGCCAGCGCCTTCCGCCAGGCGATCGATCTCGACCCGGTCTCCTATTCGGGCCTGCGAGCGGATGCCAACCTCCAGGCCTTAGCCGAAGCAGCCACAGCCAGCGCAGCCGCGAACGATCGGCCGCTGGCCAGACTGATCACCCAGAACGAGAGCGCGTTGAGTTGGTTAGGCCGGAATTTCGGACCGGAGGACAGCGAATCCGCGGCGTTCATCCAGGAGCCAGCATGGCAAGCCGCGGTACAGCTTGAGCGGGCAGGATTCCGACAATCGGCCTCAATCCGGTTCGGCGAGCTCATCGAGTCAGCGAGAGCTCAGCCGTGGCGGCTCTATCGCATCGGTCAGCAGCTCAACGGACTTGCCGTCGCGCATCGAGTCCTCGACGTGGGCGAGCAATTGCTCGCCGGGCTCGACGCCTCCGAGAGAGCTGCCGCACCAGTCGAGATTCTGCGCTGGGCCTATCCCCAGGGCTGGCCCGCGCTCATCGCCACGGAAGCCTCCTCGACCGAGATCGACGCCTTGCTCCTCTACGCCCTCATCCGCCAAGAGAGTCGCTTCAATCCAGATGCCGGGTCCAGCGCCGGCGCCCTGGGTCTCACACAAGTGATCCCACCCACCGCCGACGCGATCGCAACCGCCCTGTCTGATCAAAGCTTCGCCGTCGATCTCCTCTTCCGTCCGGAACGATCGATCGCCTACGGCGCCTACTACCTGAGCGAACAACTTCGCCACTTCGGCGAAGCGCCCTGGATCGCCCTCGCCGCCTACAACGGTGGCCCGGGCAACGCCGATCGCTGGGCTGGCGGCGATCCCAAGATCGACCAAGACCTCTTCTTCGACCAAATTTCCTTCACGGAGACCCGCCTCTACGTCCAACTCGTCTTGGAAAACCTCGCCTGGTACCAGTTCATTTACGGCGAGGGCGTCGACACCCCGTTCGCCTCAGTCGATCCTCAAACTGGCACCCTCAACGACTAGCGTTGATGTCGTCTCCCACACAACAACCGCCGCAGCCAACACACTCGTCACATGCGCGCGTTGCCCAAGCGCGGCGGCGCGATATACTTGGCAGCACTTCTCCGCTGCTTGGCGGACAGACCGGCTGATGAAATGCCCAAACGAACCTACCAACCCAAGAAGATCCCCCGCCGCCGCGAACACGGCTTTCGCAAACGGATGTCGACCCGTGCCGGGCGCGCCGTCCTCAAACGACGTCGCCTCCGCGGTCGCCAACGACTCACCGTCGTCTAATTCGAGTGATAAGGGCGGGCGACCGCCTACTCATGCGCCGCGACCAACGGCTCAAACGTCGAGAAGATTTCGCCTCGGTGTACCGGCACGGAACACCCTATGCGAACGGCCCGCTGGTGATCCGTGTCTGTTCTAACCCAGACACGGCGATCCCCCGATTCGGATTCGCCGTGGGGAAACGGATCGGCGGGGCGGTGGTACGAAACCGGATCAAGCGTCGATTGCGGAGCGCTGTACAGGCCAGCGACGCGCAGGGAGGGGTGGACGTGGTCGTCATCGCCAGAGCAAGAGCTGTCCGTTCATCCTATCGAGAGTTGGAAACTGCCCTCCAGGAACTCCTGCGCCGCGCGGAGCTAGTACCCGCCCGGCACGGCGCCTCATGAGACATCTCGCGGTCAAGCTCATCCACGGTTACCAGCGCGCCGTCTCCCCCCTGCTCAGAAACAACTGCAAATACGAACCCTCGTGTTCCGAGTATAGCGCTCAAGCCATTGAGCATTTCGGGGTGATTCGCGGCGTCCCCATGACGGCCTGGCGCATCGCGCGCTGCAATCCATTCAGCAAGGGCGGTTTCGACCCACCCTTCAGGGCGAACAGCCAAGCGCGGCCCGCAGCGCAGAGTTCGCGCGACACCTCCGTACCACGGGCCGACGTATGAGGGGACAACACCCATCCTGGGCTGACCCGTTGCGCCTCTCGATTCGGGGCTCCCGGAGCACGACCGAAGAACGAGAACTGACGTCGGCTCAAGGGGTTTCACGTGAAACAGCGTCCGGCACCGTCGAAGCGTCTGGCACGTTCGATGCGAGAGTGGGCCTCCGCAGCACTGCGAAACGAATCATGTTTCACGTGAAACAGCGCCGCCGGATCTTCGCCGCACTCTCTCTTGCGACCATTCCCTTGATCGCAGCCTGTACCTCAACGACCGGATCCACCGGCTGGGCTCCCCCAGCGCCAGTGGTCGACAACGAATCCATCGTCATCATCCGCAACGACGACAAGAAACTCTCAGCCATCGACCTGCGAGATCAGGCGGAACTCTGGCGCTTCCCCGATGCGGACGACCAATTTCCTGGCATCATTGGCGATGTCGACTTCAAAGCTTTCTACGGTGCGCCGGCTCCGCTCGGCACAGACCCCCAGGAGTTCGTCGTCGGAGGCGAAGAAGACGGCGTCGTCTACGCGGTCCGTTACGACGGCTCCAGCGCCCGCGTGCTCTTCGACACGAAAGACAGCATCATCGCGGGCCTCGTCGTCGACGGCTCCACGATCTACGTTACCTCCGTCGACAAGCACCTCTACGCCATCGACGCCGACCAGCCTGAAATCGCGACCTGGGAATTCGACGATTTCGGCGGCGCTCTCTGGGGCACTCCCGCCCTCGCGGAGACCGAATCCTTCGGCCAACTGCTCCTCGTTCCCGCCATGAACGGTCACGTCTACGCCGTGCGTACTGATCCAGACCTGGCCGAGCGCGCGCGTCTAGCCTGGAAATTTACGAACACGAACAGCAGCATCGCCGCGAACGTCTTCATCCAAGACGGCACCGCCTATTTCGGCTCCTTCGACCGACGTTTCTACGCCGTGGATATCGAGACGGGCAGCGAAAAATGGTCCGCCATCGGCGATAACTGGTTCTGGTCTTCACCGCTCATCGTCGGAGACCTCCTCTACACCGGAGATCTGGCCGGCAGCGTCTGGGCCTGGAACAAGAACACCGGCAACGCCGCCTGGCAGTCCCCATATCCTGCCGAAGACGAGATCCGGACTCGTCCCCTCCTGGTGAATGACGGCGACACGCTTCTGATCATCACCAAGAACGGCACCGTGCATGCGGTCGATCCCATCTCTGGTCTCAATCAATGGACGACCGTCCAGCCGATCGATGACGACGTCCTTGCCGATCCACTCGTCGTGGCCGGTAGAGTCCTCGTGAGCAATGATGACGGAGACCTCTTTGAGGTCCTCGTCGACCTAGAGACCGTGCAACCGGTCTTCCCTCCGCTGATTCGCGGCGCCTAGCCAAGTTACGCCGCCGACCCGCGGCCAAGGAGCAACTGAGCGATGGATTTCATCTGGAACGACCTCCTGGTCAACCCGATGACCAACGCGATCATTGTCCTCACGAACGGGCTGTTTGACAGCTTCGGCCTCGGCATCATCGCCTTCACCCTGATCATCCGCAGCGCCACCTACCCGCTCACTCGCAGACAACTCCGCACCACACGGGCGATGCAAGAGATGCAGCCGCGCCTGCAGGAGATTCAGAAGAAGTACAAGGACCCCAAACGGCGGCAAGAAGAGATGATGAAGCTGTACCGCGAGGTCGGCTTCAACCCCCTCGGCTGTGCCGTTCCGTTCTTCATCCAAATCCCCGTCTGGATCGCGCTCTTCCAAGTCATCCGGCGCACCGTCGGCACTTCACCAGAGGCGCTGCTCAGCCTCTCCGGCAAGCTCTATGATTGGAGCTTCATCAACGAAGCCGTCCCCCTCAACAGTGATTTTCTCTTTCTCGATTTGGGCAGCCCTTCCATTCCCCTCGCCCTCATGGTCGCCATCGCCACCTTCTACCAACAGAAGTTCTCCCCCCGCAGCCCCGCCCGCGATGAGCGGACCGCCTCTATGAACCGCACCATGCTGTGGATGCTGCCCATCCTCTTCGGCTGGTTCACCATCACCGTCCCCAGCGGTCTCGGCATCTACTGGCTCATCACCAGCCTCTTTAGCATCGTCACCACCTACTCCTACAACGGGCGGCCGGGCCTCAGCCTGCGCTGGTTCATCACCACCGACCCCCTCCCCGTCCTTCCAAAAACGGCGACCAACACCGCCTCTGATAAGAGCAAAGCTGCGCTCCTCAGCGCATCCAGCCAGGAATCCAGCTCCGCGTCGGATGAGCAACCCCGCCGCCGCCGTCGTCGCCGCCGCCGCTCACGGAGCGCTGCTGGAAACCGGCCAGAAGGGACTGAAACCAGTCATGGCACCAGCGAAACGTAACGCCGTGGAGATCCGCGGCAAGACCGTGGATGAGGCCGTTCAGAGAGCGCTTAGCCAGCTCAAACTGCCTCGTTCGCAGGTGGAGGTCTCCGTGCTCGAAGAAGGCCGTGCCGGCATCTTCGGCATCGGCGCCACCTCCGCTCTGGTTCGTGTCACACCCAGCGGACAAGGGGGTCCCGCCGCCTCCGACGACGACCGTGCTCCCCTTCCCCGAATCGATGACTACGCCGATCCCGAAGAGGCCTCTCCATCCGATGCCCCCGGACGAGGCGGGCGGCCGGGGCGGGGACGTCGGGGTGGCCGGGGCCGGGGTTCCGGCTCGCGCAACTCGGACTCCCCACCCGAAGGCAACCGCGCGGAGGCCGAGCGCCAGGATCAACCGCGCTCCGATTCCAGACCAGAATCCAGACCAGATTCCAGACCAGATTCAAGACGAGGCGGCAGAGGGCGCTCGGACGGCAACCGTTCAGATCGCGAACGCTCCGACCGCGGACGTTCTGACCGCGATGGCGGGCGGGGGCGGCGCGGCGGGCGAGACCGCGAGAGCCGACCCTCCTATCCCACCCCTCCGATCCAGCTCGAAGCCTTCGATCTCCTCGCGGACCCCGAATTCGAGCCCGATGAGGACGCCACCAAGATGGCCGTGAATGTCGTCACGGACCTGCTCCACCTCATGGGAATCCGCGCCGCCGTCACCTCCCGCGATCCGGAGACGCCCATGGACGGCCTCGACCACGCCATGACCGTCGTGGATATCAAGTCCGAAGAAACCGCCGACGATCTGACCCTCCTCGTCGGCCCGCAGGGCAAACACCTGGCGGCCATCCAATACGTCACCAACGTCATTCTCTCGCGCTCTCTGGACGGTGAACATCCGGTCACCGTCGACGTGGATGGCTACAAGCGCCGCCGCGAAGACGAACTCATCGAACTCGCCCGCGACGCCGCCGCCGAAGCGAAAGAGACCGGCGACGCGATCGAACTCGACTCCATGAATCCGGCGGAACGACGCATCATCCACCTCAACCTCTCCGAGGTGGACGGCATCGAGACAGAATCCGAGGGTTCCGGCGATGCGCGGCGTGTAGTGATTGTGTACCGTGAAGATACGTAGCGGGGTCGGCTCGGAGTAGCGCGTGGTCGTCTTGGCGGTCGCGAACCAGAAGGGCGGCGTCGGAAAGACGACGACCGCCGTCAACCTCGCAGCCGCGCTGGCGCGAGCGGGTCGGCGTGTCCTCCTTGTCGACTGCGACCCACAGAGCAACGCCACAAGCAGCCTCGGCGCGCAACCCGGAGCCCAACCCTCCATCTACGATGTCCTCGCCGGCCTCCACACGCTTGACGACTGCACGATCGGGACCGCGCAACCCGGTCTCTGGCTGGTCCCCTCCTCTCCGGAGCTCGCCGGTGGCGAGATTGAGCTCGCCACCATCGATCAACGCGAGTACCGCCTCCGCCAAGCGGTTCTCGCGAGCCAGGCCCACTACGACGTCGTCCTTCTCGACTGCTCGCCTTCTCTCGGACTCCTCACCCTAAACGCGCTCACCGCCGCGAACGGTGTCCTCATCCCCGTGCAATGCGAGTACATGGCCCTCGAGGGTCTCAGCCATCTGGCGGGCACCATCGATCTCGTACATGCCAATCTCAATCATGAACTAATACTTTTCGGTCTCGTCCTCACCATGTATGACTCCCGCACCAAACTCGCACATGCCGTCGTCCAAGAGGTTCGCGACCACTTCCCTCAGACCTTCCGCACCGTCGTGCCCCGTTCCGTGCGGCTCAGCGAAGCCCCCAGCCACGGCAAGACGATCTTTGACTACGCGCCGGAGTCTCGCGGCGCCGACGCCTACCGCGAACTGGCGGACGAGCTCCTTGCGCAGCTCCAGCCATCGCCCGCCGACGCCAATCCCGAAGCGAATCTTGGACGGCCAATCGCCGTTCCCAAGGCACCCATCTCAACCGAGCAATCCAACCACCAGGAACAGATGTCGCGGGCGAGCGAAGCGGTCCCAGGATCCGTGCCAGGAGGTATCTCATGAGTAGAGGGCCAGCATTGGGGAGGGGCCTCAACGCCCTCATCCCGCGCACCAAACCCGATCGAAACGCCTCGCCCGATCCCCCCTTGGACCTCTCCGACAACACCTCGGACGACCCAAACGTCACGATCCCCGTCGGTGCCATTCAGCCCAACCCCGACCAACCGCGCCAATTTTTCGATCCCAGCGGCCTCGAGGAACTCGCCGCGTCGATTCGCGAAAACGGCGTGCTGCAACCGATCCTGGTCTATGCCACCGAGCCCGATACCTACTGCCTCATCGCCGGCGAACGGCGCTGGCGCGCCGCACAGCTCGCCGGCCTCACCGAGGTCCCCGCCCTGATCACGGACATCAGCGACAAGAACCGGCTCACCCTCGCCCTCGTCGAGAACATCCAACGCCAGGACCTCAGCCCCTTAGAAGAGGCACACGCCTATCGACGCCTGATCGATGAATCCGCGCTGACCCAAGAACAGGTGGCCAAGTCCGTCGGCAAGAGTCGCACCACCATCACCAACTCCTTGCGGCTCCTGCAGCTCCCGACCCCCATCCGCATGAGTCTGGCGGCGGGCGAAATCAGCGAAGGCCACGCTCGCGCCATCCTCGGCGCCCCCACCGAACCTCAACAGATCCGACTCTGGGAACGCGCGCGCGAGCGGAACCTCACGGTCCGGCAAGTGGAGAGCGCCGCCAAGCAACTGCGCACCCCCGATGGTGCCGCCACCCCGGAGCGGCACGACGCCCCTCCGGGCGACATCCTCGCCACCGAGCGCCTGCAAAGCGCCCTGAGCACCAAGGTTCAGATCGAGCGGCGGCGGCGCGGCGGACGGCTCCTGATCCAGTGGTACGACGACGAACAGCTCGAACAGATCGTCAACCGCATCCTGGAAGACACCGCCGAACCACCCACGGAGATCCCTGACCAGTTCGACATCTAGCGACGGGTGTGCGGCCCCAATTCTTGGTCCCGCTACTCGCTCGACGCTGACCCGCCGGGGTCACTGCTGCCACCCGACTCCCCCGTCCCGCCAGATCGGCGCCGTCGGCGGCGGCGCCGCCGCCGACGCGGAGCCCCTTCGCCATCCTCCGCCCTGGGCTTGTCCGTCGCGTCGGCCGGGCGCTCCGTTCGGGAGGAATCCTGGGGCGATTCTGTCTCGGGCCTAGGCGGCGCCTCGGGGCTCGAAACCTCCGCCGTTCCCGTATCCGAGCCGCCAACCCCTTCCTCCGAACCCGCCCCGCGCCGCCGTCGACGTCGCCGCCGTCGCGGCTTGCTCTCGGCGGGCTTGCCACTCGCCTCGTCGACAGGGACATCGCTATCTTCACTCGGTGCCAGTGTCTCCCGCTTGCGCAACCCCGCCGGGCCCTCCTTGCGGCTTCCCCCTCCCCCCGAACTCTCTTCCGGATCACGAGCACGGTCGCGACCCCGCCGACGCGAACGAGACCGGCGCGCGGGCTTTTCAGTCGTCTCCGCCGGAGCCTCCGCGATCGCCTGATTCGGCGCCTCCTCAACCCGCACCGCCAAGCCGATCTCCTCCGCGGGGACCCGCACACGCTCGTATGAGTCGTCCAACACGATCGTGACCTGCTGCGCCAAGGGGTTGACCTGGATGACCTTGCCCATCCCGGCCGGGGTCGACACCTTCTTGCCCATCTTTGGCAGGGTCCCCCGCATCTCTTTGTAGACATCAAACTCGAACGTCAGACAGCAAAGCAGGCGGCCACAGACCCCAGAGATCTTGTCCGGGTTCAAGGCCAGATCCTGCTCCTTCGCCATCCGGATCCCTACCTTGGGGAACTCCGTCATCCACGACGAGCAACACAGCCGCAGCCCGCAGATATCGTATCCATCCACGATCTTCGCCCGATCCCGCGGACCGGCGTGCTGCATGTGAATGGTCAGATCAAACTCGTTCGTCAGAGCGTCCACCAAAGCCAGAAAGTTCACGTGCCCATCCGCGTGGAAGAATCCCGTCGCCTCCGTGCCCTCCAGGTTGATCTGGAAGCCTGCGAGATAGAGATCGAGATTCTCTTGCTGCACCACCTGGCGCCCCTGGCGCAGAATGGCCTCGGCCTGCTCCACCATCGCCAACGCCTGCTCGCGATCCTCACCGCTCGCCAGTCGCACGATCGGCTTCACATCGCGTGGGACTTCACCCTCCCCATCCGGCACCATGACCACGTGTCCCATCTCAAGTCCGCGCGGCGTCTCCACCACCACGTACTCGCCGATGAACATCTCTTCCTCCGGGAGGGCGAAGTGGTAGATGCGCGATGCATCGCGAAACCGCACCCCAATCGTCTGTGCCGCCATCCTCAGCCCCTCACTTCCACGGGCCGCGGGATCCGTTGCGCCGTGGGAATCTGTGTAAACAATGTGTCGAGCGCAAGGCGCGGGTTCACGCCTTCGCGCAGCCGTCGCTCCGTCTCAGCCAGAGCCAAGAGGAACCGCACAATATCCGCTGGACGGTATCGCGCCGCCGTCTCCGCAAGCTGCGAACTGAATCCACGGTGCGTCACGAACTCCCCGCAGCCACTCGCTGCCAGGAGCACGTCGCGCCACCACACGGTCCAATGCTGCAATGCCAAGAGCGCGTTGGCCGGCTCGCCAAACCCACGACCAGCCAACCCTTCCGAGAACTTGAATAGCTCCCCACGCCCTGCCCCGCTCAACCGCTGAATCTCCTCGATCTGCCCGCTGCGAAGCGCGAACGCATCCCCTTCCGCCAGCGCCTCCAGCGCCCGTCCCACCCGACCCTGCGACATCCGGGCCAACGCCTCCGCCTCTTCCAATTCCAAGGCGTGCTCCGTCGCTAACCACTCGGCGAACCGTGTCACCGGCAGCGGCGGCACCTCCAGCGCCAAGCACCGTGAACGGATCGTCTCCGACAACAACTGCGGCCGCGACGTCACCAGCACGAAATTCACGAAGCTTCCGGGCTCCTCCAGCGTCTTCAGGAAGGCGTCCGACGCATCATTCGTCATCGCGTCCGCCGGGTCGACGATGAAGACCCGCCGCTTCCCCTCATAGGGATGCGTCACCGCCAGCATTTCGATGCGCCGAATCTGGCCGATCGAGATCACGCGGTCGTTGGTACCGTCGCTGCTCGGATGCAACGTCAGCCCCCCCGGCGCCACGACCTCCACGTCGGCGTGCTTGCCAGATCGGATCCGCGCGCACTGCCCGCAGTCCTCGCCCTGACAGTTCAGCGCGCAGGCCAACTCCAGGGCCAGTCGCGCCTTCCCCACCTGTGCCGGCCCCGACAACAGCAATGCGTGAGGCACTTTCTCCGCACTCACCATCTGGCGCAGCGTCGCCACCGGCCCTTCCGCGCCCACGACATCCCACAACCCGCAGGCCGTCATGCTGTCCGTGACCGGAGAAAGAGCCTCACTCATGACGGCTCACCCAACGGCAACTCCAACGCCAGCAGATCGGTGTACGTCTGCCGCCGCCGCGTCAGGCGCGCCTCCCCGTCACGGACGAACACGACCGCCGGACGAAGGGCCAGGTTGTAGTTGCTCTCCATCGCCAAGTTGTAGGCGCCGCTTGCGGGGATCGCCACCAGATCGCCGACTTCGGTCTTTGGCAGGTCGACGTCTTTCACCAGGATGTCGCCGCTCTCGCAGAACTTTCCAGCGATCGTCACCGTCTCCTCGGCGGGCGCATCCAGCCGATTCGCCAGCAGCACCTCGTACTGGGACCCGTACATCGCCGGGCGGATGTTGTCCGCCATTCCCCCGTCGACAGCGACGTACGTCCGCACTCCCGGAATCTCTTTGCGACTCCCGACGCGGTACAGCGCCACCCCAGCCCGCGCGGTAATCGAACGGCCCGGTTCAATGTGCACTTCGGGCAGCGGCAACCCATGTCGCTCACACTCGGCCCGCAAGGAATCCGCCACAACATCCGCGTACGTCGCGATCGGCGGCGGCAAGCCGTCCCCGGTGTATCCCACCGCGAATCCCCCCCCGGGGCTGAATTGACGCCAGGTGAAGCCATGACGATCCTGCATGTCGGCCGCGAACTGGGTCATCACCGCAATCCCGGCCTCGTACGGAGCAGTCTCGTAAATCGGCGACCCCAGATGAATGTGAAAGCCCGTCAGATCCAAACCGGGCGCCGCCATCGCGGCCCCCACCGCCCGCTCGGCGTCCCCACTCTCCAGCGAAAATCCGAACTTGCTGTCGCGCAATCCCGTCGTCGTCTTCGCATGCGTGTGCGCATCGACACCCGGAGTCACGCGAAGCATGACCGGCTGAGCGCTGCCGCGAGCCGCCGTCAGGCGGGCCAGCACCTCCATCTCGTGAACGTTGTCCACGATGATCAGCCCAATCCCTGCCGCGAGCGCCTCGGCCAGCTCTTCCTCACCCTTGTTATTGCCGTGGAAGGCCATCCGCTCCGCTGGGAATCCACCCGCGAGCGCCACGTACAGCTCCCCACCAGACACCACGTCCATCCCCAGGCCCTCTTGAGCCAGAATCTGAGCAAGAGCGGGACTCAGATAGGACTTTGCGGCGAATAACACGCGGACGCCCGGCAATCGCTCACTGAACTCCCGCACGTACGACCGGCACATCTCCCGGATCGTCTCTTCGTCGTACACGTACAGCGGGGTGTCATATTCCGTGGCCAGGTCCACTAGGTCACACCCGCCCACCATGAGATGACCGTCGGCGGCGGCCTCAGCAGTCATGGGCAAGATCGACGCGAGAGGGACTCCCGCGTCTGCAGATATCGTCACGAAACTGGACCTTCGGCTGGCGGAGCCACGTTCCCCCGGAGCTCGGAGACTCTCGCGGGAGTGGCTCTCAGCGAGCCGCATATCTATATCGAGGCGTCGCGACATCGCGCGGCTCCTTGATTCTACGTTTCCCCCCGTCGAGGCGTCCATGCCCTGCGCATCTGGGGCCACACCACCTGTCCTCGCGCGCCTCGACGCCTCGACAGCCCTCCCCTCGCGTTGGCGACAGCGGAGCGTCTCCCGTACACTCACGCACCCACCCATCTCCGAACGTGGGGGCATCCGGAGAGGCACGGCCACCAGCAGCAGGGGACCAAGTCATGGCGCAGCCGACGACCACCTACGAATCGGACGACCTACGCATCCTGAAACTGGGTCCACTCGGCCCCTACGCCAACAACGCCTGGATCCTGATCGACAAAGCGACGAACAAGAGCGCCATCATCGACGCCGTACCTGAGGACGGCCAAGTCCGCGAGGCGGCCGCCGGCACCGAGATCAGCATGGTCCTGTTCACGCATTCTCACCCCGATCACATCGACAGCTTCGATGCCTGGCGCGAGCACGATGTCCCGTTCTACATGCACGCCGATGAGCCCTGGGCCGACCATAGCCGCATCGACACCCACCTCACTGGCGGCGAGACGATCGAGCTAGGTGACACCAGTTTCGAGGTTCTCTTCACCCCCGGGCACACCCCCGGCGGCCTCTGCTACTACCACGCCCCCTTCTGCGTCGTTGGTGACACCCTCTTTCCGGGTGGTCCCGGCAACAGCCGCAGCAACGAGAACCTGCAAACCTTGATCGGTTCCATCATCACGAGTCTGCATAGCCTGCCCGGCGAGACGACGATTCTGGCCGGCCATGGCGAGGAAACCACGATCGACGCCAGCAAAGCTGAGTACGCCGCATTCACCGCCCGCGACCATGATCCCGACCTCCATGGCGACGTCCTCTGGGAACGCGACTAGCCGCGCCTCATGGTCACCTCGCGAATCGACAGCCCAGGCATCGACGACCCCGTCCTTGATCAGCGCACGCTCCCCAACGGCATGCGGCTCCTCACCGCGCCCATGCCCCACACCCGCTCCGCCACCATTTCACTCTACGTAGGCGCGGGTTCCCGGTACGAACAGCCTGACCAGGCGGGCGTCTCCCACATCGTCGAGCACCTCTGTTTCAAGGGCTCCGAACACTGGCCCACGGCCCAGCAGATTTCGGAAGCGATTGAAGGCGTCGGTGGCGTCCTCAATGCCGGCACTGACCGCGAACTCACCGTTTACTACGCCAAGGTTCCGCGGAACCATCTCCCCCTCGCCCTCAACCTCATCAGCGACATGGTCCTCCGGCCGCGCTTCAATCCCGCTGAGATGGAGAAGGAACGCAACGTCATCCTGGAGGAGCTGGCTTCCGTCGAAGACAACCCGGGCCAGATGGCGGAAGTCGTGCTGGACAGGCTCCTCTGGCCGGATCAGGCTCTCGGCCGGGATGTCGCGGGAACACCCGAGTCAGTCCAGAACATCCCCTTGGACGCCGCGATCAGCTATCGCACCAACCAGTACACCCCAACCAACACACTGATCTCCGTCGCTGGCGCTGTCGACGCGGACGAAGTCCAGACCCTCGCCATCGAGGCGACCGAAGACTGGACTTTTGGATCCCCCAGCGACTGGGAACGTGTCCGACCCGACGCGGGCTCTTCCCGCATCGGGCTGCGCTACAAGGAGATCGAGCAAGCCCACCTGATGGTGGGCTTTCCTGGCCTCTCCGCGCAGGACCCGGATCGCTTCGCCCTCAGCCTGCTTATGGGCGCGCTCGGCGATGGCATGAGCAGCCGCCTCTTTGTCAGCCTGCGCGAAGACCTCGGCCTCGCCTACGACGTCCACGCCTTCTCCTCCACTCTCCTTGATACTGGGGCCGCCGCCATCTATCTCGCCGTCGATCCCGACAACGCGATGCAAGCGCTGGAAGCCACCATGGCTGAACTCAGTCGCATCCGCGCCGGCATTCCGGCGCCCGAACTGCACAAGATTCTTGAGTACACCAAAGGGCGCATGCTCCTCAACATGGAGGACACCCGCGCCGTCTCTGCTTGGTACGGAGGCCAAGCGCTCCTGCTCAACCGCACCCGCTCGGTCGATGAAGTCGTCGCCGACCTGGAAGCCGTCAGCCAGGAGGATCTCGTCCGCGTCGCCGACACACTCATCCGCGATGAGTGCTTCCGCCTCTCCCTCGTCGGCCCCTTCGACAATGACCACCGCTTCGCGGACGCGCTCCACCTGTAGGCCGCCCTCCCCCTGTCGCGAGGTTCGCCTCCAAGACCCATGCCCCACTGTCGGTACCCCGGGGTGCATCCCAAAGGGAATCACACCCGTACCCGGTTCGCTGGAGTCCCGTTCCCGCATACGCTGACGTGGCGCGCACACCCTGGAGAGCCCCCATGACGACCAGCCCCGAACCCAATCCCTACGAGTCCGCCTGCCAGCAACTGCAATCGGTCGCGGGCGAACTCGAACTCGAACCGTGGCTCATTGATCGGCTTTCGCAGCCCGAACGCGAACTCACCCTCCACTTCCCCGTCGAGATGGACGATGGCACCACGCAGATGTTCACGGGCTACCGGATCCAGCACAACAACGCTCGCGGACCGTACAAGGGCGGCATCCGCTACTCGCCCCACGTCTCCAACGACGAGGTCCGCGCCCTGGCCATGTGGATGACCTGGAAGTGCGCCGTGGTCAACCTGCCCTACGGCGGCGCCAAGGGGGGCGTCATCGTGGACCCCAACATGCTCTCTCCCTGCGAGCTGGAAAATCTCAGCCGCCGCTTCTTCGCGGAACTCGAGCCCGTGATCGGACCCGACCGCGACATCCCCGCGCCGGACATGGGCACCAACGCCCAGGTCATGGCCTGGTTCATGGACACCTACTCCATGGGCCACGGCCAGACCGTGGCCTCTGTCGTCACCGGAAAACCGGTCTCCGTCGGCGGCAGTGAGGGGCGCACCGCCGCCACCGGCAGAGGCGTTTCTTACATCGTCGAGGAGATCACGAAGCGCCGCGGCGAAAGCATCGATGGATTGCGCGTCGCGGTGCAAGGCTTCGGCAACGTCGGTTCGATCACCGCCCATCTCCTCCACGAAGCCGGCGCCAAGATCGTCGCCGTCTCCGACGCCCAGAGCGGATATCACAACCCGAACGGCCTCGATATCACCAATTTCTTGGCCTGCACGGACGGACGCGGCAACATCGTCGAGACGCCGTCCAGCGCCGATCGCATCACCAACGCCGAGCTCATCGAGATCGACTGCGACTACCTCATCCCCGCCGCCGTCGAGAACGTCATCCTGCCCAGCAACGCGGACAGGGTGCGGGCCAAGGTCATCATTGAAGCCGCCAACGGCCCCACGAGCCCGGCCGCCGAAGCCATGCTCCGCGACCGGGGTCTCACCATCGTCCCGGACATCCTCGCCAACGCCGGCGGCGTCTCCGTCTCCTACATGGAGTGGGTGCAGGATTTGCAATCGTTCTTCTGGGAGGAGGAGGAGGTCAACCGACGCCTGCACCGCATCATGACCCGCGCCTTCGCCGATGTCTGGGACACGGCGCAGGATCGATCGCTCTCCCTGCGCGACGCCGCCTACATCATTGGCGTCCGCCGCGTCGTTGACGCGATCCGTACCCGCGGCACCTTCCCCTAGACCCCACGATGCAGGCTCCCGCCGCTCAGCGCCCCGCCTGCAACATCCCGCGGAGGTGATTGATCTCGCCCGCGTGGTAAATGTCGTGGATCAAGATCGCATCGATCAGGAAGCGCGTCTCCCGCAACTCGCCCCAATGCGTCTTCCGCTCCTTCAAGAGCTCTTCATCGCTCTGTAGCGCCCCCACCGCCGCCCGCGCCTCCTCCTGCCCCCGCCTCAGCCAGGCCATCAACCCCTCCAGGTCCGCGTCTTCCAGAGACCCCTCACCGTCCCACGTCGTCCACCAGCTCAGCTCGCCCTCGCCGAAGGCATGATTGACATGCATCCGCTTCACGGACGCGCAGTGCACAATCAGATCCCGCAGCGTTCGCCCGCCCGCTGGCGGGAGTTGATCCATCGTGTCGTTCGTCACCGACGACAGATTTGCCATCAAGGAGTGCTCAGGCTTCCCCTCGAACGACTCGTGCAATTGCCACGCCAGGAAATCTAGGACCGCTCGGCTCATCCGTCTCGCTCCCCTGTCGCACACTCAACGACTGGCATCCTGGCTTGGGCTCGCAATGAGTCCGTCATCACGGCCTAGACCTTGATGACGGTCTCGCCCGTTCTTGGCGAAGTCGCCCCCGCCTTTTCCAACCGCCGTTGGGCAACCAAGTCACCCAACTTGATCTCGCACAGCTCGGCCGCATGCTCCAGCCCGCAGACATTGCACCCATCGCGGCAGTCTCGCGTCGTCAATTCGTCCTGCATCCGCAGCCACTCCTTGCGCAGAAACGGCTCACTCACCCCGGACGCAATGTGACTCCACGGGAACTTCTCCCACAAACCACGTTCGCGATTGTTGTAGAAAGCGGGATCCAAGTCGCAGGCCTGAAAGGCCGCGTCCCACGCCTTGGAATTGTGATGCTCGCTCCAGGCATCCAGCCGCGCCCCACGCCGCCATGCCTCCTCCACCACGCCCGCTACCCGTCGATCGCCCCGACTCAGCACACCTTCCAAAACCGTTTCCGTCGGATCGTTCCACGAGAAGTCCAGCCGTGCCTTGCGTGTCTGCTCTCGCAGCAGTTCATGCTTCGGTCGGAGATCCTCCGGCGTGTCCTGCCGCGCCCACTGAAACGGCGCGTGCGCCTTCGGCACATGGTTCGATGTCGACACGCGCACCCGTGCCCGCTTCCCCACCACCTCACGCCCGATCTGCTTGACCTGCGACGCCCAATCCACGATCCCTTGCACGTCCTCCATCGTCTCCATCGGCAGCCCCACCATGAAGTAGAGCTTGATGCTGGACCAACCTTGCTCAAACGCATTGCGTGATGCGTTTAGCAGGTCGTCCTCCGACACACCCTTGCTGATCGCATTCCGCAGGCGCTGACTCCCCGCTTCCGGCGCCAACGTCATGCTGTGCTTCTTGCGCGGCGCGCACGCCTTCGCCACGTCCACGCTGAACGAATCGACGCGCGTGCTCGGCAAGGACAACGTGATCTCGTCCCCGAACTCCGCCCGCAACGCCTGCACGATGCCTTGGATCTGCGTGTGATCCGTGCTGCTCAACGACACGAGCGACAGTTCGTCGTAGCCCGTGTTGGCAAACAGCTCCTTCGCCCCCGCCACCACCTCCTCCAGCGTCCGCTCACGCAGCGGCCGGTAGATCATTCCCGCCTGACAGAAACGACAGCCCTGCGTGCAGCCGCGCTGGATCTCAATTCCCGCGCGGTCATGCACCGTCTGAAGGAACGGCACGATTGGGTTCGTCTGCACGGGCGGCAGACCGCGCAGCATGCGCTTCACGATGGGCGCGCTCACCGCGCGATCCAGCTCGACCAGTTCCGCGATCGTGCCATCGTTGTTGTAGGTCCAATCAAAGAATCGCGGCACATAGATGCCGGGAATCCGCGCCAGGCCACGAAGCATCTCGGCACGGTCGCCTCGCCCCGCGGCCTTCCACTCCCGCACGGCATCGTTCAATTCCACGATCACCTCTTCGCCCTCGCCCAGGACGAAGACATCGATCACCGTCGACAGAGGCTCCGGCACCAGCACTCCCGATCCACCCGCGAAGACGATCGGCTCGTCCTCACCGCGATCCGCGGCACGAACCGTGATCCCACCCAGATCCAACATGTTCAACACGTTCGTGTAGGTCAGCTCGTACGAGAGCGAGAAACCCAACGCATCGAATTCCGCGAGGGGCCGACGGTTCTCCAAGCTGAACAACCGCACACGCCGCTCGCGCAGCGCCCGCTCCATGTCGCGCCACGGTGCGAAACAACGTTCCGCCCACGTTCCGGCCTGCCGGTTGAGGATGTCGTAGAGGAGTGACAACCCCCCGTTCGACATCCCCAAGTCATAGATGTCCGGATAGATCAGCGACCAGCGGACGTCGCAGTCCTCCCACGGCCGCACAATGCTGTTCCACTCACCGCCGGTATAGCGAGCAGGCTTGGAGACGCCCCGTAGCACATGGTCAATATCGATCGGCGGCAAGACCGCCCCCTTCTGGATGCAGACGCAGAGCCTGCCAGCTGCGCACGTTCAATACACGGTACCAAAGCACGACGCCCGACCCGACCCTCCCCCCTCCGCGACTGCAACCGAAGCAACGCGAAAGCACTGCCCAAGCCCGGCCGCCCAAGCACGCTCCAAACCCGATAGGCTGTGGGCCCGCGCCCCAGGGTCGGCCACACTCGGTCGCGGACCACGATGACTACGTGGCGCTGAAACGCGATCAGAGATCGATGGAGCACGCGCACAACCGCACGGGCGTCACCCGCCCCAAGGACGACGGCGCCCCCGCTCAGCGACCCGGGCTCAACCCCGGAACCGCCCCCACGCCCAAGCCAACGCCGGGCGAAGCGGCCGTCCTCATTACGCGGCGCTTTTCCGATCGGTCGCTCATCGGCCGCCTCGCCCCGTCCTGGCGCCGCGAGTATGCGTACCTCGCGATCGTCGCCTTCATCGTCACCGCCTTTGGCTTCCTCTTTTTTCTCCTTAATTGGGACCTCGCCGATCTGCAGCGCTTCGAATATGCCGGCATTTTCCTCATCTCGCTCATTGGCTCCGCCTCCGTCGTCCTGCCCTTACCGGGCGCCGCTGTGGTCGTCAGCAGCGGCCAGTTCGTCGACGATGTCGCGGGTATCCCTTTCTGGCTGCTCGTCGGCCTCGTCGCCGCGGCGGGGGAAACGATCGGTGAGATGACCGCCTATCTCGCCGGCATGGGCGGCAAGGCCATGCTGGAAGAGCGCCCCGCCTACCGCGTCCTCGATCGCTGGATGCACCACCACGGCACCGTGACTATTTTCGGCCTCTCGGTGATCCCCAACCCCGTCTTCGACATCGCCGGCTTCATGGCCGGCGCTGTGCGCGTGCCCATCTGGCGCTTCGCGGGCACCGTCTTCGTCGGCAAGGTCATCAAGAACTGCGCCTTGGCTGCGGGCGGAGACGCCGGCCTGGACGCCCTCTTCGGATAGCCCGCCTGCACCGGCGATGTCTCGCCAACGTTCTGCACTTGCTTTGCGCCTCTCTCAGGTTCTTGTTATGATGAGCCGGTAGTCCCTGAGGACTGCCTGTCATTATTTCGGCGGACTCCCGCCACGAACTTATCTGGCGGCCAATTGGCCGCCTCCTTAGTTAATCGCCCTCGCGGCTCGCGACAGCCCGGCTTCCGATGCGCCGGTTCGCGAGAGACAGAGCGAAACTCCCCGCGACGGCACGGGACACGGTCCCATGAAGAGCCTTCATCACATCGGGTCGGAAGCCCTCCGCATCATCCGCTGGCCGATGGATCGGGCCCGGCGTGGTACCCTCCGTTCCCTCGATACCCTGGAGATCTTTCTCGGCGGCTTCGGCCTCGTTGTCGCCTTGGTCGCGGCCGCGCTGCTCTCCCCCGCGCTCGGCGCGCTGCCAGGGGCCGCTGGTGATTTCGCTCCCGTCGGCATGGCCGTCATCCTCGCCCCCCTCGGTATCACCGTCGCGCTGGGCCGACGCGCCGACGTCGAGCGCTTCTTCCGCTCCATCAGCGAACGGACCGATGCCATCGCCGTCCCCGGACCGCGCCAGACCAACCTCCCTCCCGTGGCCGTCGACACCAGCGCCATCATCGACGGCCGCCTCACGGACCTCGTGGAATCCGGTTTTCTCCTCGCCGACCTCGTCATTCCCCGCTTCATTCTCGATGAACTACGGCGCGTCGCCGACAGCAGCGATCCCCTCAAGCGTCAGCGTGGCCGCCGCGGCATGGAAGCCCTCACGGCGATTCAAGCCGCGGGCACGATTCGCACCACCATCGACGAAGCCCTCTTCGCCGATGCCGGCGACGTCGACGCCCGCCTCATCGCTTTTGCCCGCGACCGCGGCGCCGCCATTCTCACCACTGACTACAACCTCGCCCGCGTCGCGGAACTCGAATCCCTCCGGGTCCTCAATCTCAACGCCCTCGCGCAGGCCATCCGCACTGCCGTCCTTCCCGGTGAGCCCCTCCAACTCACGATTCAGCAGGAAGGTCGCGAGCGGCAGCAGGGCATTGGGTACCTCGAAGACGGCACCATGATCGTCGTCGAAGACGCCCGTGATCGCGTCGGCCAGGAACTCACCGTGAACGTCGTTCGCGTCATCCAGACCTCCGCCGGGCGCATGGTCTTCGCGGAAATCCCCACGACCCCAGACACCCCCGCGCACGACGGGCCAGCCACTGCCACCAACTCGGCGCCGACGGACGCCCCAGCGGCGCGGGTGGGCCAATGACCCCTGATCGCCCCACCGCTGCGGCCATCCTCGTCGGCGCGGGTCGCAGCCAACGCATGCGCGGTATCGACAAGACTCTGGCCCCCCTGGCAGGCCGCCCCACCGCCGCCTGGTCCATCGATCTCTTCGCCCGCTGCGATGCGATCCAGGCCATCATCTTGGTCAGCGGCGAGACGAATCACCAAGCGTTCCAGTCTCTCGGCACGGAGTTCGGTCGCGGCAAAGTGCAGGCCGTCGTTCCCGGCGGCGCGCAACGCCGGGACTCGGTCGCCAATGGCCTCGCGGCCCTGGCGCGCAGCACGCCCATCGCCCTCGTCGCCGTACACGACATCGCCCGCCCTCTAACCACGGAGTCCACGATTTTGCGCGGCCTCGATCTCGCGGCCCAGCATGGTGCCGCGATCGCCAGCGCGACCGTCACCGACACGATCAAGCAAATCGACGTTGACGGAGTCATCAGGCGCACCATCGACCGCGAGACCCTGCGTGCCGTGCAAACCCCGCAGGTCTTCCGTCTCGAACTCCTGCGACAAGCACACGCCGCAGCCCGGCAGACCGCCTCCACGGCCTCGATCACCGACGATGCGATGCTCGTTGAGGCGCTCGGGCACCCCGTCCACACCTACGAGTCCGACGGCCCCAACCTCAAAATCACCACCGCCACCGACCTCGCCGTGGTCGAGGCCCTCCTCACGGCGCGTCTACGTCCCGTCGGAGACTCCTAGCGATGGCCGATGATCGGGTGGGCCTCGGCACCGACTCCCATCGGTTCAGCGATCCCAGCGCCCACCGCCCCCTGATCTTGGGCGGCGTCGAATTCCCCGATCATCCCGGCTTGGACGGCCACTCCGATGCGGATGTCCTCACCCACGCCATTATCGACGCTCTGATCGGAGCCGCGGGACTGGGCGATATCGGCGCGCACTTCCCGCCCACCGACCCCACCTGGGCGAACGCCAGCAGTATCGACATGTTGCGTACGACCGTCGCAATGTTGCGCGACCAGGGTTATGGTGTGAGCAATGTGGACACCGTCGTGGTGGCGGAAGCCCCCCGATTGCGTCCACACGTCGAAGCCATACGTGGCCGCCTCGCGGCGGCGCTCGATCTCGAACCGGGCTCCGTCAACGTCAAAGCCACCACGGCGGAAGGCATGGGCGCACTGGGACGCGGCGAAGGGATCCAAGCCCAGGCGGTGGTCCTGATCTCTGCCGACCGGTAGAGCCGCGCTCACCACGAAGATGAACTCCGTAGGTCGCAGAGTCGCGGCCCGCAACGCAAAGGGAGCAAGGCTCGGTGTCCAAGACATTCTTCCCGCCGCGCTACCCAGATGACCTCGCCCACTTGTGTATGAACCCGCCCATCGCGCGCACTGCCTGACAGCCCCTGGCCTAACGACTCTGGCCGACAGTCAAGATCGAGCAGCCAGCGCCGAACCTCATCCGTCCCCGAATCCCCCCGACGCCAACACCGACGCCTTGATACCGAGGCCGCAACACTCCAGGCATCCATCATGTCCCTCTGGTCCCGCATCCGTGCCGACATCCTCTTCGCCCGCGAGCGCGATCCCGCCGCCGCCAACATCGCCGAGATCCTCCTGGCCTACCCCGGCGTGCACGCCATGCTGCTTCATCGCCTCGCCCACCTCCTCTGCCACTGGAAGATTCCCGTCATTCCGCGTCTCATTTCGCACTTCAACCGCGCCTTGACGGGAATCGAAATCCACCCCGGCGCGGAGATCGCCTCGCCCTGTTTCATCGACCACGGCATGGGGGTCGTCATCGGCGAAACGGCGATTCTCGGCAAACGCTGCCACCTCCATCAAGGCGTCACCCTGGGCGGCACCAGCACCCGACGCGAAAAACGACACCCCACCCTGCGCGATGACGTCACGGTGGGCGCGGGCGCCCAGATCATCGGCGCCATCGTCGTCGGCCGTGGCGCCAAGATCGGCGCCGGCTCCGTCGTCGTCGCCAACGTCCCGGACTTCGCCACCGTCGTCGGCGTCCCCGGTCACGTCGTCGCCTACTATGACCCCGGCAACGACACGATCCTCCGTCTCCCCGACCCCGAGCACGACCGCATCCAAGAACTCGAAAAGCGTGTGCAAAGCCTCGAGGACTCGGTGCAGCCAGAGCTCCCCGCAGTCACGCGGTCTAGGCCGGACGCCTCGCCTCTGGAAGATCCGGGTGCTGAAAGCCCAACGCCGCTGCAGAGACCTGAATCACCCCTGCGCCGCTCGGAGTAGGCGCCCAGCACGCGACCAGCCAGGAGGAAGCCCAACTCGTGGAGCTCTACAACACGCTCACCCGGCAGAAAGAGCCGTTCCAGCCGCAGAACGACCCAATCACCATGTACGTCTGCGGGGTCACCCCCTACGACGACGCCCACCTCGGCCACGCCATGAGCATCGTGATCTTTGACACGCTACGGCGCTTCCTGGAGTGGGAAGACCACAACGTCCGCTTCGTCTACAACTTCACCGATATCGACGACAAGATGATCGCCCGCGCCAATCGCATGGGCATCAGCGTCGCGGACCTCGCCGAACAGCAGATCAGCCGCTTCCAGGACGAATGGAGCGAACTCAACATCCGCGCCGCCGATGTCCATCCCCGCGCGACCGAAGAGATCCCGCAGATGATCGAAATGATCGAGGGACTCATCCAGAGCGAGATGGCCTACCCCTCGGGCGGCGATGTCTATTACCGCGTCGACAGCAAGGAGGGCTACGGCAAGCTCTCCAACCGCTCCCTGGACGACATGATCGCCGGATCCCGCACGGAAATCACCGACCAGAAGGACCATCCCATGGACTTCGCCCTCTGGAAGGCCGCCAAGCCCGGCGAACCCTCCTGGGAAAGCCCGTGGGGCCCCGGCCGCCCCGGCTGGCACATCGAATGCAGTGCCATGTCCCTCCGCTACCTCGGCGAGCAAATCGACCTCCACGGCGGCGGCATGGACCTCATTTTCCCCCACCACGAAAATGAGATCGCGCAATCGGAAGCCTTCACCAACAAGGTTCCCTTCGTGCGCCACTGGATGCACAACGCCATGATGCAACTGGGCACGGAGAAAATGTCCAAGTCGCTGGGCAATATCATCACCCTGCGCCACGGCCTGGACACGTACGGCAGCGACGCACTCCGCCTCTTCATCCTCAACGGCCACTACCGCAGCCCGCTCACCTACTCCGAGGAGGCCCTCGCCGCCGCCAAGGCCGGCTCTGATCGACTTCTCGGCGCTATCCAGGCCGAACTCCCCGAGGGTGACGGCGACTTCGATGTCAACACAGCGCGCCAGACCTTCCGCGATGCCCTCGCCGACGATCTGGGCACCCCGCAAGCCCTCGCCGTTCTCTTCAACCTCGCCCGTGAGATCAACCGCGCCCGCGACGAAGACCGACCCGCCGGCAACACCCGCGAACTGCTGCGCGAACTCGGCGGCGTCCTGGGCCTCCAGTTCACGACCGTGGATAGTCGCGCCGACGCCGCCCCGTTCATCGATCTGCTCATCCAAGTCCGGAATGAACTCCGCGAAAAGCGCGAATTCGACCTCGCGGACCAAGTCCGCGATCGCCTCACCGAACTCGGTATCGCCCTGGAAGACGGCCGCGACGGCACTTCCTGGAAGACGCTTCTCCCATCGGCGGACGCCAGTAGTGGACCAGATGAAGAGGAGCGGCCGCTGACCAAGATTGAGAGCACGCTCCGCTTCTGAGCCGGAGCGCCCTTCGCGAAAGCCGCGTCCCTCCAGCCTGGGTGTGGCCCACCTCGCACTTCTCGCCAAACGCGGGAATCTCGGGTCTCGCGGGCGATTGACCGCCTTTTCCGACCAGACATATACTCATCGCAAGACGCGCCAGAGAGCGTGTCTTTTTGTCTTGTTCGGGCCGAGCCCGAGTGGCGCAATTGGCAGCGCGGCCGATTTGTAATCGGCAGGTTGGGGGTTCGAATCCCCCCTTGGGCTCCAGTGGAGCCGTGATGAATGACCGGCTGGGGTGGGTGAGTGGCTAATACCACCGGTCTGTAAAACCGGCGCCGAAAGGCTACGCAGGTTCGAATCCTGCCCCCAGCACCAAGAGACCGGCTAGCCCCCGGCGCGGGCCCCAACAGGCCCCTCGAAACGGAGTTATCCGCCCACATAGCTCAGTTGGTAGAGCGCGTTCTTGGTAAGAACGAGGTCTCCAGTTCAAATCTGGATGTGGGCTCCATCCGGCAGCATCGCCCACGGTGGCTCGCCGAGAATGTGGCCCGCCCAGAGAGAGAGGTTCCGATGGCGCGAAAGAAGTTTGAACGCACCAAGCCCCACGTCAACGTGGGGACGATCGGGCACGTCGATCACGGCAAGACGACGCTGACGGCGGCGATCACGAAGACGCTGGGGCTGACGGGGCAGGCGGAGCTGCGCAGCTTCGACTCCATCGACAACGCCCCGGAGGAGCGCGAGCGGGGCATCACGATCGCCATCGCCCACGTGGAGTACGAAACGGAGGCGCGGCACTACGCCCACATCGATGCCCCCGGCCACGCCGACTACATCAAGAACATGATCACCGGCGCCGCCCAGATGGATGGCGCCATCTTGGTGGTCGCGGCCCCGGACGGGCCGATGCCCCAGACCCGCGAGCACATCCTCCTGGCCCGCCAGGTGGGCGTGCCCTACATGGTGGTCTTCCTCAACAAGGTGGACATGATGGAGGATGAGGAGCTCCTGGACCTGGTGGAGCTGGAAGTCCGCGAACTACTGGAGAAGTACGAGTACCCCGGCGACGACATTCCGATCATCCGCGGCAGCGCCCTGCAGGCCTTGGAGTCCGAGAATGAGGACCCCAGCGCGCCCGAGTACGCCCCGATTCTGGCGCTGATGGCCGCCGTGGACGACTACGTCCCGACGCCGCCGCGCCCCATCGACCTCGACTTCCTGATGCCGATTGAGGACGTCTTTGGCATCAAGGGCCGCGGCACCGTGGTCACCGGCCGCATTGAGCGCGGCAAAGTCCTGACCGGCGACAGCGTGGAGATCGTGGGCATCAAAGACACCACCACCACCACCGTGACCGGGGTGGAGATGTTCCAGAAGACCCTGGACTCGGGCGAAGCGGGCGACAACGTCGGCTGCCTCTTGCGGGGCGTGGAGCGCGAAGATGTCGACCGCGGCCAGGTCCTGGCCGCGCCCGGCTCCGTCACCCCGCACACCAAGTTCCACGCCGAAGTCTTGATCCTCTCCAAGGATGAAGGCGGCCGCCACACCCCCTTCTTCCCCGGCTACCGCCCCCAGTTCTACATCCGCACCACGGACGTCACCGGCTCCATCCAATTCCCCGGTGGGGAAGAGATGGCCATGCCCGGCGACAACGTGACCATGGAGGTCACCCTGATCAACCCCATTGCCCTGGAACAGGGCCTCCGCTTCGCCATCCGCGAAGGCGGCCGTACCGTCGGCGCCGGCGCCGTCACTGAGATCTTGGAGTAGGC
>PVBE011814059.1_pt1 | contig 73366 bp, 59 predicted proteins | sample 1631181 | NCBI WGS metagenome assembly PVBE01 (sample SAMN08397723, study PRJNA350692) | Marine metagenome, whole genome shotgun sequencing project. | isolation source: water | place: Pacific Ocean | collected 2012-04
AATAGCCAACCTGTGGCACGTATGTGGCCAGCCTTGTAGCCCGGAGCCCGGAGCCCGGAGACCGGAGCCATTGCACCTGCGGCGTGAGATGACCAGGAATCATGAGCTGTGGTTTAGAACCTAAGGGTTCAGCGTGCGCACACACCTGAAGCCGATGTCGTAGTTGCGGAACGTGGCCATGTTGCGCCCGCGGGCCGCGGCGCGTACGTCGGAGGCGTCGCTGAGCCAGCCGCCGCCGCGCAGGGGCCGCCGGTCCACCAGCACGCCGGTGTCCGAGGTGCTGGGCACGGGGTCGGTGACCGCCTTGGAGCCGAGGTCCACGCGGAAGTAGTCGTGGGCCCACTCGTAGACGTTGCCCGCCATGTCGTAGAGGCCCCGGGCGTTCTTCAGCTTCAGGCCCACGGAGCGGGTGCCCGCGGTGGAGGCGTGGGTGGCGGCGTTCCAGCGATACCAGGCGATGGCGCCGGCCTTGGCGTCGGTGCCGCACTTGGCGACGCCGCCGTTGTAGAGAGCTGAGGTGGTGCCGGCGCGGTAGGCGTACTCCCACTCGGCCTCGGTGGGCAGGCGGTAGCCCGGGCAGTGGTAGATGGTCTTCGGTCCGCCGCGGTAGGCCGAGGCGGTCATGCAGCTCAGCTCGGGATAGTTCTGGCCGCTGCAGGTGTAGCAGAGCCCCAGCTTGCGCACCCGGGACAGCTCGTTGCAGTAGCGGGCGGCCTCGTGCCAGTTGACCTGCTCCACCGGGCGGTTGGCGCCGCCCTCGGTGAACTTTGACGGGTTGTAGCCCCGCACCTTCTTGAACTGCGACTGGGTCACCTCGGTGGCCGAGATCTCGAAGCCGTGGGTCAGCGTCACCTGGTGTTGGGTCTCGGGGTAGCTCTTGTCGCGGCAGAGCTCGCCGGCCGGAGAGCCCATCATGAAGCTCGCCGTGGTGCTGGTCTTTACAATTTCCAGCCACTCGCCCGGCACGGTGCCGCCGGGGGGCACGCCGCCCTCGGCGTAGGGGTCCACAGGATCCTTGCCCGTGATGCAGGCCCCCAGGGCGAGGCAGCAGAGCAGGACCGCGGGAGGGTGGAGCTTTTGTCTTTCCATCATGGCCTCTCTGCTACTTGATCGGCACGTCCTTGGCCCACAGCGTGACCTCGGAGAAGTTGGGGTTCCCCGTGTTCGACCGGGCGGTGAGACAGAGGGTGGCCCGCAGGTCCTTGTAGTGGGTGCCGGTGAGGGTCGCCGTGCCGGAGAAGATGTCCTTGCTCGAGTCCATGCGGTACATCACGGAGCAGACGGGCGGGACGCAGGGCTGGTAGGAGACGAAGACTTCAACCCCCGAAGGCAGGTTGGCCAGGTCCATGACGCCGGGATTGACCGACGCGCCGGCCACCTTGATCGCCGCGGACACCGTGGCGCTCTTGCCCGAGCTGGTGCGGCCGTTGAAGTTGACGTAGGCCCCGTCGCAGCAGCCCATGGCCAGGGGCGAGCCCTTGACCAGGGTCACGGAGTAGGCCTCGCCGTTGAGGCCGAGCTTGGACGCGCCGGAGCAGTAGGTCCCGGCTGGCCCGCCGTCGGCCGCGAGGATGGAGCTGCGGCCGCCGCAGCCGGCAGCCAGGGTGGCCAGCAGCACGACGCAGGCCGCCATCTTCAGGTGAGTCGTCATGGATGGAGGATGGAGGATATCAAATACCGGAGAGGTTTGGGTATTTCGGAGACCACCCGGGTTGCCGGTTGGTCCGGCGAGGGGCGAGGCCAGCTTACCCTTCGGAATAACAAGAGAACCGTCCGGCGCCGGTTCTGGTACGGATCTTGGAACCTGGTGGCCGCACTGGAGATATCAGATGAATACCACGCTCAAGATTACGTTCTGCACCCTGATCATGGCGGCCATGCTGCTGCCCTCCACCGCCTGGTCGACCAAGATCGGCGGCATCAAGGTCTACAAGAAGAACCAGACCCCGCGGCGGGTGACCAACCACCGGGCCTACCCCCTGCGCCGTGGCGGCGACACCTGGCTCTTCTCCCGCGCCAAGCGCAAGGCCGAGCACCCCAACTACGTCAGCTACTGCAAGGCCAACCTCTCGCGCTACGAGGGCAAGCGCATCGACTGCGCCGACGTGGCCCTGGACAACGTGCTCAACTTCGCCAAGCAGCGAGGCCTGCGCGTGACCTTCAAGGTCTGGAAGCGAGGCTGGAAGTACGTCGACAGCGCCCAGTTTCGCAGCTTCGACCAGCTCCAGACCTGGGCCAAGCGCTACCTCGGCGCCCACAACGTCACCGACAACTCGAAGCTGATTCGGCCGCTGAGCCGGCTGACCACCCCCGAGGCCTGGGCCACCAGGGTGCAGCCCGGCGACCTGATGATGTGGAGCTACAACAAACCGAACCGAAGCAACCCGTCCCTGCCGGGGCGCCCCACCACCGTGGGTCACACCGCGCCGATCATGGACGTGCAGCGGGGCACCACCCTGGCCAACACGCGGCTGAAGCTGATGAACGGCGACATCCAGCTCTCCACCGGCGAGGCGCTGCCGGCGTCCACCAGCTACAAGGCCGTGTCGGCGATTCACGCCGTGGAGGGCGGCAAGTCGCTGTCCAACTACCCGCAGTACAACGGCCAGCTGTACAAGGTGCTGCAGAAGTACAACTGGAACAGCCCCATCGGCGATCAGGCGCCGGCCCAGGCCAGCCAGGGCCCCCTGCGCTTCGCTCTCTTCAAGTAAGACCAAAATCCCCACATTATAAGCGGCGCCCCGAGGCCGTTGTGTGCCAGAATATCTGCCATGGCTCGCGCGATCCTGATCAACGCCATGGACGTCCCCTACACCGTGTCCTGCCTCATGCCGGACAACGGGCTGGCCCTGCTGGCGGCCTGCCTGCTGGAGCAGGGGCACCAGGCCGAGGTGTGGGACCTCGGCACCGTCTCCACCCTGCGGGAGATGGTGGACGCCGAGGGCCGGCAGCTGCTGCGCGGGCTGCTGAAGCGGCTGCAGCAGGGCGCCCTGGACGAGGACCTGGTGGCGGGGCTGCGCGCCATGGACCGGCGCGTGGAGCGGGGGCTCGGCGGCATCTACCGCCGGCTGTTTGAGCGCCTGGAGCGGCGGGTGGCCGGCGGCGGCGTGGACTTCGTCGGGCTCAAGCTGTGGATGGGCGCCGGCTACCGCGTGGCCCTGGAGCTGTGCGACGATCTGCGCGCGCGGCACCCCGGCGTCAAGGTCTTCGCCGGCGGGCCCCTGGCCGCCATGGCGCCGAAGCTGCTGCTAAACGAGCACCCGGTGCTCGACGGCGTGTGCGTGGGCGACGGCGAGCGCACCGTGGTGCAGCTGGCCGAGCACTGCCAGGGGCAGCGGGAGCTGGCCGACGTGGCCAACCTGGCCGTGCGCGAGGGCGGCGGCGTGCGCCTCCCCCAGCCGGACTTCGTCGACCTCAACGACAACCCGATGCCCTGCTACGACCCGGCGGTCTACCCCACCGTGGAGGGGAACCAGTGCCTGCCGATCCCGTGCATCGACGAGAGCCGCGGCTGCCCCATGGGGTGCTATTTTTGCGCCCACAGCCGGCTCAGCGGCAGCCGCTGGCGCCTGCGGGAGGTGGACCACGTGCTGGCGGAGATGGACTCCTGCCGGCGGCAACTGGGCGCCTTCGCCTTCCGCTTCTCCGGCTCCTACACGCCGGCCAAGGTCTACCGGGCCGTGGCCGAGGGGGTGCTGCTCGAGGGCAAGCCCACGCTCTTTTCCGGGTTCGCCCACGTGGGCGGCGTGCGGGTGGACGACCTGCCCCTGCTGCGGCGGGCCGGGCTGGTGGCGCTCTTTCTCGGCGTGGAGTCGGGGGCGCGCGAGCTGCTCGCGGGCTCCCTGGGCAAAAAGACGCGCCCCGCCCGGGTGCGCCAGGTGGTGCGCGCCTGCCTCGACGCGGGCATCTTCGTCTCGGCCAGCGTCATCTTCCCCGCCCCGGGGGAGACCGCCGAGACCGAGGCCGCCACCCTGGACCTGCTGACCGATTTGATGGGCGGGCGACAGGACTGCGCGGTGCCGGTGCAGCCGTCCTTCCCCCAGCCGGGTTCCCAGTGGTTCACCGACATGGAGCGCTACGGCTTCGCCGGGGACCGCGACGAGCTGCTGTCCGCCATCTGCGGCCTGCGCGTGCGGCACCTGCTGCCGGTCTCTCTCTGGGAGCCGATGCCCTACAGCATGGACGGCAGGCCCATCGTGGAGCACACGATGCGCACGGTGGCCTTCGCCCGCAAGCTGGAGGCGGCGGGAATCACCACCGGCATGGCCGACGAGGCGGTGCTCATCGGCGCGGCCGCCGGCTACACGCCGCGACAGTTCCATGCGCTGCAGCGCCGCGTCTTCGTCACGGCCGACGCCGACGCGGCCGAGGAGATCATCCTGCGCGCGCGGCGCGGAGCGGCGGAGGCCTGACCATGGACGTCCTGCTCATCGATCCCCCTTACAAGAGCCTCAAGGGCATCGGCACCGAGGCGGGCTACACCATGGGCCTGGTGAGCCTGGCGGCCTACCTGCGCGAGCACGGCTTCGAGGCGGGCGTGCTCACCGGCGACACCCTGCTGGACCTGCAGCCCAGCTCGCCGTTCACACTGGACATGGCGGCCTACGCCCGGGGGCAGGCGCAGTACCGGCAGATCCTCGACGACCCGGACCACGAGATCTGGCGGCGAATCACCCGGGCAGTGCGCGAGCTGACGCCCGGCCTGGTGGGGCTGTCATACCTCACCCCGCTGCAGGGCGCGGTGGAGCGGACGGTGGCGGCGGTCAAGGCCGCGGAGCCCGCGCTGCCGGTGGTCCTCGGCGGCCACCACCCCACCTTCTGCCCCGAGGAGTGCCTCGGCATGGAGGGGGTGGACTACGTGGTGCGAGGCGAGGGAGAGGTGCCGCTGCTGGCCCTGGCCCGGGCCCTGCTCCGCGGCGAGGGCGCCCCCGACGAGGCCCCCGGCGTCACCACCCTCGACGACCAGGGGCGCGCGCGGAGCACGGCCGCGCCGCCGCTCGTGCCCGATCTGGACGCGTTGCCCGAGCCGGCCCGGGACCTGGTGCTCCGCTGCGATCTGTCCCGCTACCGCACCCACTACGCCACCAGCGCCCGCGGGTGCCCCTATCACTGCACGTTCTGCTCCGACAACCAGCTGTGGGGCGGCAAGGTGCGCCGCCGCTCGGTGACCTCCTTCGTGGACGAGCTGGCCCGCGTGGGCGAGGAGCATCGCCCGACCTACGTGGACATCGTCGACGGCACCTTCACCTACAGCCGCAGGTTCATGGAGCAGTTCTGCCAGCAGATGATCGAGCGCAAGCTGGCGCTGCTCTGGCGCTGCACCGCGCGCTACGACACCGTGGACGCGGAGCTTCTGCCTCTGCTCAAGCGGGCCGGCTGCGCCGCGCTCTACTTTGGCCTGGAGTCGGGCAGCCAGCGCGTGCTGGATCGGGTGGACAAGCGGCTCTCCACCGAACAGATCCAGCGCCAGAGCCTGATGGTGCGAGAGCAGGGCATGGTGGCCATCACCGCGGTGCTGCTCGGCGTGCCGGGCGAGACCGCCGACGACGTGCGCCGCACCCTGGAGATGATGCGCGTACTGCACTCGGACATCTTCGACGTCAACACCTACGTCCCCCTGCCCGGCACGCCGCTGTGGGAGCAGATGGACCCCGCCGCCCGGGCCGCCGTGGACTGGCGCAAGGCGGCCTACAAGTCGCTGGAGAACACCGCCTCCGAGATCCCGGACGACGAGCTGCGGCAGCTGCAGCGGCAGGCCTACGACATCGCCGCCGACGCCCTGCAGCGGTTCCGGCGGCGCATGACGCCGCGACAGTCCACGGTCACCGGCGCGCTGCCGCCGGCGGAGGGCTGAGGGTCAAAACCCCTGGGAGGTGTTCCGCGGCCTCAGCGGCGGCGGTTCCAGATCCTCATCCGGCTCCCGGGTGGCGGCGAAGCGCTCGAAGTCCACGTCGAAGGCGGCGCTGCTCTGGGGGATCTGGATGCCGAGGTGGACGTCCCCGCCCTGGCCGGAGACCCGGCGCACCACCCCCTCGCAGGTCAGCTCGCGGTCCAGCAAAGAGAACGACAGCCGCACCTCCTCGCCGAGATCCAGGACCTGAGGGTGCACCAGGGACACGCCGCCGAGGCAGATGCTTTCGATGTGGCCGGCGGTCTGCGCGGTGTAGGCGGGGAGGTTGACGTCGTACCGCAAAAAGCGGCGCTGCTCCTCGATGTCCTCGATGCGGTGCACCATCACCGGGTTGGTCAGGCCGCGGATGGCCGCCTCGCGCAGTGACTCGGCCGACAGGTTGCTGCGCGTGGCCATGCAGGTGGCGTTGTCGGCCACCACCGCTGTGCCCAGGGGCTTGGCGAACCCCTGCAGCCGGGCGGCCAGGTTGATCGGCGCGCCGATGACGGTGTAATCCCAGCGCAGCTCGGAGCCGATGTTGCCGGCCAGGGCCAGGCCGGTGGCGAGACTGATGCCGACCTGCAGCTCGCGCAGGCCGAGGCGGCGCTGCTCGTCGTTGAAGTCGCTCATCTGCCCCTGGATGGCCAGGGCGGCCTGCACGGCGCGGTCCGCGTCGTTGCCGAAGGAGCAGGGCGCGCCGAAGATGGCGAGCATGGCGTCGCCGATGAACTTGTCGATGGTGCCGCGGTGCTCCTGGATCACCCGTGAGGCCATGGAGAAGAAGCGGTTGAGCGTCTGCACCACCGCCTCGGGCGGGAAGCGCTCGGTGAGCCCGACGAAGTCGCGGATGTCGGCCATCATGGCGGTGACGATCCGCTTGTCGCCGGTGAGCAGCTCTGCCGGCGCGCGGTCCTCGGCGCCGAGCACCTGCTCCACCACCTGGTACGGTACGTACTGCTGAAAGCGGCGGCGGATCTGCTCCTCCTTGAGCCGCTGGGCCTCCAGCTCGCGCCCCCGCCGCTCCAGCCGCTCCATGGCGGCCACCAGGGCGTTGGTGGTGTCGGCCAGCAGGCTGGTGTTGGTGCGCCGCGGGCTGAGGAGGGTGCCGAGCAGGCCCTTCTGCCGTTTCCAGTGCACCAGGTACTCGCAGTGGGGATCGCCGCGGGTGACGCAGAGCACCTCCTTGACGTCGGCGATGGGCCCTCCGTAAAGCTCCGGCACCGCGGCGTAGGCCCCCGCGGTGAAGTCGCAGGCCCGCTTGTCGGCGTAGGCCCCGATGTCCTTGATGTACTCGTGGCGCACCAGGGCCGAGCTGTCGGTCATGGCCGCCACCTCGATGGAGAACACCCGGTTGAAGCGCGACACGTTGTCCGGCAGCTTGCTGAAGAACAGCTCGGGCGTGCGCGCGGCGATGAACACCGGCGCCATGAGCCCCAGGCTGAGGCTCTTGACGTAGTGCGCGCCGATCTTCAGCGCCGCGCCCCGGTCCTCGAGCAGGCGGCTGGCGGTGTCCAGCACGGTGCGAAAGATGCGGGCCGAGACCCAGGCCGTGTCGTCGCAGAGCAGCTCCTCGGTCACCGACGGCTCCACCGCCTGGGCGGCGCGCACCAGCGCCTCGACCCCCTCCTGCTCGGCCTGGGAGCGCACGTACTCCACGGCGGCGCGCAGGTTACGGCATGAGACTTCGGCGTCCACGACTCAGTGCCTCGCGAGGAAGAAGCCGTTCTCCAGGAAGAAGTCCGCCACCGTGGAGCACGGCCCGTAGTAGGGGTGGCTCGCGTAGGCCTGCTGCAGGTCGAACTCCATGGCCACCGCCGGCTGGTTGAGCCCCTTGTAGACGATCTGGTCGGTGCCGGGGATGGGGGAGAAGCCCATGGTGTGGTACTTGCGGGCGTTGTTCGGGTTGGTGGCGATGACCGCGTCCCGGTGGAGGTAGTCCGTGGAGTGGCACCAGAGGGTCACCAGCTCGTGGATGCCGCGGGTGATCCCCTTGTGCCAGTGGCGGGGCAGCACGGTGAGGCGAGAGACCTCGAAGGGGCGCGGCGCGTGGTCCTGCTCGCCATCGCTGACGCGCTCCATGGCCTGGCGGTACTCCGGCAGGTCGAAGGACTCCAGCAGCGGCAGCGGCTCGGGGGTGTCCTGCAGGCGGCGCAGGCTCTCCTCCTTGCACTGGCCCGACAGCTGGCGGACCAGGTCCTGCACCGGTGAGGGGGCCCAGGTGACGTGCCGGATGGTGCCGATCATGCGCTCCTCGTCGTCCTCCACCACGTAGGCGCCCAGGTGCACGCTGCGCGGGTCGTAGCAGTCGATGTCCAGCCCGTCGCCGTTTTCGGGGATGAAGCCCACGGAGCGGTACACCTCGTAGCGGGTGCGGAAGGACCAGAAGAGGTCGGTCAGGCTCGTGATCTCGCGGAACTTGAACACCTCGGTGGGGCCGCCGCGGTTCTCCTTGCGACGCCGGTGGTTGCGCCGCTCGATGAGCCCCTTGAGCCCCTTGCTGTCGTGGCGCCTGTCGTGGCCCGAGCGGCGATCCACGGACGACCTGTCGATGAACCCCTCCTCGGCTGTGTAAGAAAACGGCACGACTTCCTCCTTGATCGGATGAGAAATGGTATCACCGGTCCGGGGGGGGGTCCAACTTTGTGGCCCACCCACCCGGGGCGATGCTGGTATCATCACTCCTCGGAGGTGACCGCAGTGGAGCCGATGCTCGTCAACGGCAGACGGTACGCGTTGCCGGCCCGGCCGGTGGTGGTGGTCTGCATCGACGGCTGCGCCCCCGAGTACCTGGAGCGCGAGCCCGGGGCGCTGCCCTTCGTGGACCGCGCGCGGGCCGCGGGGACCTACGCCCTGGTGCAGGGCAACATGCCGAGCTTCACCAACCCGAACAACGTCTCCATCGTCACCGGGGTGCGGCCCGACGTCCACGGCGTCAGCGGCAACCACTTCCTCGACGCCGGCGGACGGCAGGTGCCGATGACCGACCCGGCCCACCTGCGCTGCCCTACCCTACTAACGGCCTTTGCGGACCGCGGGGCGCGGGTCTGCTGCATAACGGCCAAGGAGAAGCTGCGGCGGCTGGTGGGCAGCGGCCTGACCGGCGTGTCCATCTCCGGCGAGGGCGCGGCGGCCGCGGCCAAAAAGGACGACGACGTGCGGGCCCTGGTGCGGGCGGCTGGCGAGCCGCCGGGCATCTACTCCGGCCGCCTCAGCGCCCACGTGCTGGACCTCGGCCTGGCGCTGCTGGATCGCGCGCCGCCGCCGGACCTGCTCTACCTCTCGCTCACCGACTACGTGCCGCACAAGCACGCCCCCGGCACCCCCGGGGCTGATGCGTTCTTCGCTGGCCTGGACCGACGGCTGGCGGCCCTCGACGCCCGGGGCGTGCTGCTGGGCGTCACCGCGGATCACGGCATGAACGCCAAGGCCGACGCAAACGGCGCGCCCAACGTCGTGTACCTCGAGCCGCTGCTGGCGGGGTTATCCGGGACCACGGTGGTGCTGCCGATCACCGATCCCTACGTGGCCCACCACGGCGCCCTGGGCTCCTTCGCCTGCGTATACCTGGAAGATCCGGCCGACGAGGACCGCGCCGCCGCCCTGCTCACGGGGGTGGCCGGCGTGGAGGCCGCGCTGCCCGGTGCGCGCGCCGCAGCCGAGCTGAACCTGCCCGCCGACCGCGTCGGCGACCTGGTGGTGCTGGGCGACCGACACACCGTGCTGGGCCGCAGCCCGGAGCACCACGACCTGTCCGGCCTCGATCGCCCCCTGCGCTCCCACGGGGGGCTGCATGAGCGCACCGTACCGCTGATGATCAACCGGCCGCTGCCCCCCGAGCGCCTCGAGGGCGCCGGGAGCCACGACCTCTTTCACCTGCTGCTGGGGCTCACCTGATGCGGAGGCCCTGGTCGCCCAAGGCCTCCAGGTTTTGGGTGCAGCGCTGGAACCAGACCTCGGGATTCTCTGCGGCGCGCTCCTCGGCGGCGTCGGTCAGCGCGCTGACCGTGTCCAGGATCTGCTGAACGCTGGCCTCGGTCTCCTCGTCCACCAGCGAAAACCCCTGGTGCTGGCGCAGCTCATGGTCCAGCTGGGCGTCCCAGGGATCGAACACCAGGTTGTACTGCGGGTTGGGCGCGTCCTCGTCGTAGTCGTCCCACTCGCTGTCGTTTGCCACGCGTCCGCCGAAGTCCGGCACCGGCGACCGCAGCATGCACCAGGCCATGTCGCCGCCCGGCGCGAAGCGCACCACCAGCAGGCCCGGGGGCCACTCCACGCACCAGTAGAGGTCCTGGCCATCAAGCACGTAGTTGTAGGGCGCCAGGCTGTGCAGGATCACCGCCGGGCCGTTGAGGTAGGCCTCCTGCGACAGGGGCCGCAGCGAGGCCATGACCCGCTTGAGGTAGGCCGCGTCGTCATCGGGCACAGGCGCCGTGTAGGTCTCGAGCTGGTCGTCGCGCTCGACGAAGATGACGTATCTCATTGGGGCCCTTCCTTGATCCATCACGGCAACGCATCGTAGCAGGTGCGCGCCTTTTTAACCGACGCCGCGCGCAGCAGCATCCAGCCGCCGCCTTCATGGCGCTTCTCCAGGCAGCCGCCCTTGATCAGGTCGGCCAGCGCGGGGATCTTCTGCGTGTACGGATCGCGCCTGTCGACGAAGATGTAGGTGCCGCAGTCGGAGAGGCGGCGGGCGGTGCGGGGGTTCTCCATGGCGCGGCCGCGCTGGCCCGGGTAGAGGGCGTCGAACAGGGGCCCGTACATCCGCATCAGCGTGGACTGGTCCAGGTCCCAGGAGCGGAAGTGGGCGCCGGTCCAGTGCTTGAAATAGAACTTGAGCACCTGGGGCCGCGGGCCCATGTAGTCGTCGCCGAGGAACTCCAGCACCAGGCAGCCGCGGCGGCTGTTGGTCGTCACCTCCTGGATCATGGCGGCCGGGACCTCCATGGAGACGCCGGCCTGGGAGACGTCGTCCACGGCGCGCCGGGTCTGCGCCAGGGTGCCGAGGAACAGGCCGGCCACCAGGCCCAGGGCGGCGGCGCGGTGGGACGCTCTGGGGAGCGAGGCCAGCAGCGCGGCCAGGCCGAGGCCGGCCAGCACCGACAGGGCCAGCGCGGACAGCAGCGCGGTGGTGGTCAGCGACTGCAGCCGCCAGACCACGGGGAGCGAGCGCAGGGCCGAGATCACCGACTGTGGCGCCACGGCCCACAGCGACAGCAGGCCGAGCTGGGCCGCGGCGGCCAGCAACAGAAACCAGGCCACGGGCCGGCCGCGCACCTGCGGTCGCCAGGGCCGCGCACCGAGCAGGGCCACCACCGAGAGCAGCACCACCGGCAGCATCCACCAGTGGTGGAACCAGCGCCCCTCGGGGAACTCGCGCACCATGAGGCTGCGGGCGCCGGCGTTCCACAGGTTGGCCACCTCGAAGATCAGCATCGGCGACAGCAGCAGCAGCCCCAGCGCCAGGGTCAGGCCCACGCGGATCAGGGCTCCCCGGCGGGTGGGCGCGGTGTCGGCGGCAGACGGCGCCCAGAGGCAGAGGGCAGCCCAGCCGGCCAGGGCCAGGCAGGCAGCCAGCAGGTAGTACTGGTTGGTCAGCCCGCACAGCGCCAGCACCACCCCGGCCAAAAGCGGCCAGCCCCACCCCCGCCGCCGGCGCGACAGCGCCAGCAGCAGCAGCAACAGCGGGATCCAGAAAAAGGCCGCCCGGTCCAGGGAGCCGAAGCGGATGGTGAGCACGGCCAGGGGGTTGAAGCCGAAGAGGGCCCCGGCCAGCAGCGCAGCCGGGGGCGACGCGCGCAGGGCCAGGGCTGCCCCGCAGGCGGCCAGCGCGGCCAGCAGCCAGCAGAGGCCGAGCAGAATGTTGTAGGCCATGATCGGCGGCCAGAGGTGCCAGGCTCCGTGAATGGCGTAGTGGGGCAGCGGGTTGTAAAAGTCGGTGAACACGTGCTGCAGGCGCCCCGAGCTGTAGAAGTCGAAGAACTTCCACCACTCCTTGGAGTCGGGGTTGAAGATCACGTCGTCCAGCTCGATGACCTTGTCGAAGTTGGGGGCCACGTAGCGGCGGGTGTCGAAGCAGTAGGTGTCCAGCAGCGGAAAGAACTCGTGGGTCAGCACCCCGATGAGCGCCGCGTAGAGCAGCGCCCCGCCGAGCAACGTCGTGACCCACGTTCGCATTTGACGATTCTCGACGGCCGGGGGCCCGCCGTCAACTTCAGTGGCCACCCCCTGCCGCGGATCCGGTGCCTTCGGCTGTGGGCAGGATTTCTGCAGAACAGATGTCAACATTTGGCGATCATGGCACTTTCCTGGATTGTCACCGATCTGCGCAGATATCGGCCCTCATCTTGCAGATACTCCCCCCCATGATGAGACACCTCTCCAGAGTCGCCGCCCTGCTCCTGGTGCTTTGCGCCGGCCTGCCAGCGGATGCGCGCCCCCGCACCGTCAAACAGTTCATCCACAACTCCGGCGCGGCCGTGGGCCAGCAGCAGTTCCTCGGCCGCTTCCGTGTGCCGGCGCGGCTGGGCAAGCTCCTGGGCAAGGTCAAGTTCGTCGCCAAGCGCATGCGCACCCGCAAGGTGATCCAGGTGACCAACAAGACCCTGGGCTCCTACGTCAACAGCACCAAGAAGGGCTACCTCGAGGTGGTGGTGCCGGCCAACAAGGGCCACGTCTTTTTCCGCTACGGCAAGGAGGTCTTCGACTTCTACCCCAAGGGCTTCCGCGTTGGCGCGGCCACCCGCCCCATCGGCTCGGAGCGCTACGGCATGCTCATCCCGCTGAACAAAAAACAGGAGCGCAAGATCCAGCGCTACCTCAAACGACTCAAGAAGTCCGGCGGCAAGGAGCTGGGCAAGTACGACTTCCACGGCGAGGGCGGCTTCCACTGCGTGACCTGGATGATGCGCCTGGCCATGGCGGGCAAGCAACACGGCGGCAGCAAGGACCTGGCCCAGTGGCTGGGCGGCCGCAAAAAGGACGGCAGCAGCATGCCCCGCTTCTCCCGCTTCATGCTCAAGAAGGCCGCCCCGGTTGAGGCGGTGGTGGTCTACAACAGCGGCAACGTCAAGTCCCGCTCCGAGCTGTCCCGCATGGCCTTCGACATCATGTCCAGCCGCCAGCTCCGTCGCGCCAACCGCCAGATGAACCGCGAGCAGGCCATCGGCTACAGACCGTAGCTGCGCGTCACCACCGACACTTGAACGTCTGCATCGCCCGGCGCAGGGCGTCCCCCGTGGTCTTGCAGGTCTCCTTTAGCGAGGCGCGCCCGTCGGTGGTCTTGGCCTGCTTGCGCCACAGCTCACGCCACTGGGCCACCGCCCGCAGCAGGGTGGCCCTGGAGGCCCGAGGGATCTTGGTCCGGATGCACCGCTCGTACTTTTCCAGCACCTCGTCGCAGATCTTGATCCCCACCTTGCCGCCCGACGGTTGCCCCTGCGCCGACGGCGCCCTGGGCTGCGGCGCCCCGCAGCCGCCCGTGAACGGCTCGGCCTCGGCCTTGGCGGAGATCGCCTTCTTGCAGCCCCGCAGGCTCGCGTTGTGTTTGCAGACCCCGGCCCGGATCTGGCGCGGCGAGATGCCGGAGAACTTGTGGCGGTTGTTGGTCAGCCAGGTGGGGCTGGCCGCGACACCGAGGACCTTCGCGATCTTGATGTCCTGCTCCAGCAGCCGCTTGCCCTCGGCCCCCTTCCAGCAGCGCTGGATCACCAGGGGTGAGATGCCCCCGGTGGCGCACTTGCGCCAGTCGTCCCCGCGCCAGTCGGCGCCCTGAAAGCGGCACCAGATGTAGCTGAGGTACTGATTGCGGCGGGCGTAGTGCTTCTTGGCGCAGAGCTGGCGGATGTTTTCGTCCACCTCGGACTGGCCGTGCAGGGCGGAAAAACCCGTGGAGGTCCTGGTGGCGATGTAGTGGATGTCCAGGCGCAGCCGCCCGCGGAAGTGGGGCAGCACCTTCTTCAGCGCGTTGACCGCCCGCACGCCGTAGGGGCACTGGGACATGATGAAGACCTCCAGCTTGCGCGGCACCTGCTTGCGGCAGACCATGGCCTGCTTGCACTGGACGTCGGCGCAGTCCACGCGGCCGTTGCCCGTGTCGTCCACCCTGTTGTCGCAGATCTCCCGGGTGGGGTCGTGGTTCACGCCCACGGAGGTGAGCACGCGGTAGCTGCCCTTGCGGGCCAGAAAGCGGCTGATGCGGTTGAACTTGCCCGCTCGCTCCACGCCCTTGTGAAAGATCATCGTCGGCAGCGCCTTGAGGCCCAGCTTGCGGTAGAGCTTGCGCGCGGCGGCCGACGACCAGTCCATCTGCGTGACCTGGAGTTTGGGGAAGAAGCGCCGCTTCATCAGGTCGTTGATCTCGCGGATGCGCTTTTCGCACCTGGCGCAGCGCCGATCGGACAGCGAGATGGCCCGCACCACCGGCTCGGGCGGGATGGCGCCGCAGAGGGCCGGCCGGCGGCCGGTGATGGCGGCGCAGACGGCGGCGGTGAAGTCCCGCTCGGAGCGGCCGCCCTTGTGGACCAGGCCGTTGATCACGATGGTCGGGCTGCCGCCGGCGTTGGCCGCCTTGGAGCGCAGAAATGATCTGCGCAGCAGGTTCTCGCCCTGCTGGCCCAGAAAGCAGGCGCGCAGCTTGCTGACCTTGATCCGCGCCTGGCGGGCGCAGGCCTCCCAGCCCGCGGGCATCTTGCGCCAGCTGAGGTTCTGGCACTCGAGGAAGTCGGGCCACCGTCTGGGCGACAGCCGCCGCGCGCAGAGCTAGAGCGTGTCGCCCTGCACCTCGAGGTCGCCGTGCATCGAGTTGAGCTTGCCGTTGCGGTCGGTGCCGATGTACTCCAGGCGCCAGTCCACGTGCTTGCGCAGCTTGCGGGCCACCGGCAAAAAGCCGTTCTCGGCGGTCACGGCGTAGGGGCACTTGGACATGACGTGGAACACCACCTTGACCTTGGCTGCCCGGGCCTCGGCGCCGGGAGCGAGGGTCAACAGGGCGGTGATCGTCGCGATGATCGGCCAGCGCATGGGACCTCCTTGAGGGTGTGTTCGCCGGCTGATTGTACGCGCGGCCAGGGTCATTTCTTCGGTCGGAAGGTCAACTCCAGCAGGTAGATCTGGGTCCCCGCCGAGGAGACCTGCCCCTGGAGCCAGCTGATGTCGGGCTTGCTCAGCGGGGAGGTGTAGTTGGCCATGATAAAGCTGTGGGCGCCGGTGCGGCGCACCGAGGGGAAGGCGGTGTCCCCGGCGCCGGGCAGGTCCTGGAGGTGCACCACCGTGCGGGTGGCGCGGTCCACGCGGTAGAGCGCCGTGCGCTTGGGCCGGGTGGAATAGGCCGACAGGTACTTCTTTTTCTTTTCGGCGAAGGTCAGGCCGGAGAGCCCCATGTCGAAGGGGCCGCCCACGTCGCGGCGGGCCACGAGGTAGAGCTGGTCTCCGTGACGAAAGATCCAGGGCGAGTCGTAGCGCTCGGGGTCGCTCTTTTTGGAGCAGGTCCAGGCGGCCGGGGCGCTGGCGGGGGCGCTGCAGACGTGGGAGCCGAAGCCGGTGGCGTCGCCGTCCTCGTTGCGGGTCACGGCCCACAGCCCCCCGGAGGCGTCCAGCTCGAAGGCGGCCTCGGACACGCCGCCGCGGTAGGAGGAGACCCGCGCTGGATCCGCCGGGCGCCAGGTGACGCCGTCGGTGGTGGTGCTGAGCATCACGTCCATGGTTCCCATGGCGTCCATGTTGTAGTGGTTGCCGAGGTACGAGGTCATCCAGCCGCGGCCCCGACGCCACTTCATGGTCCAGGGCACCTCCTTGGGCCGGCCGAAGGTCTCCGGCTTGGTCCACTGGCCGGGGCCCAGGCGCTCGGTGCGCCACATCTGGCGGGGGTCGAAGGCCAGCGGTGAGCTGCCGCCCTCGAAGAGGTGGAACAGCAGCCGCGAGCCGGTGGAAAGATACCGCGGCTCGCGCACGTCGCTGCCCAGCGCGATGGTGTGCTCGTGGTCCCAGGTCTTGCCGTTGTCCGCCGAGGAGACGAGGATCATCTTCGCCTTGGCCGAGGCGAAGTGGGACTCGGCCGTGCGCCAGGCCATGTGCAGCCGCCCGTCGAAGTGCACGATGTCCACGTTGTTGTTGGCCGCCATGGGCTTGGCCGCCGCGGGCAGGGCGGCCGAGGGCACCACCCAGCGCGGGTCCGAGACCACCACCTCATAGTCCACGGTGGTGTCCACCGCGTGGTGATCAGGGTCGTCGCTGGGTGAGATGGGGCCCCCGGGTGGGAGGGCGCAGGCGGCGCAGGCCAGGGTCAGCAAGAGCAAGACGGTGCGGCACATGGTGGCGGTTTACCTCAGATATCCCTGGCGGTCATGACAAATATGTCAGGCATCGAGGCGCGGCCGGCCGCGGGGTCCGGGCGACGGTTGGTAAAAATGTAAGCAATACGAGGCCCCTTCGTTGGTACCATCAGGTGGCACGGCGCGTGCTTTGTGGAGTGGCCACCGGGAGCACCGAACCAGACGGAGGACAAGGATGAAGATTCTCGCATCGAGCATCCAGCAGGCGGCGGAGACCTTCCTGCACGCGGGCTACATCTCGGCTTACCCGCGAACTCTCTACCCCCATGACTACGGCAACACCTCACCCAGGATGGAGCTGGACGTGGCCGAGGCCCTGCGCCTGCAGGGCGAAACCCTGGCGGCGGTCACGACCCACGACACCACGGTGGCGGCCGCGGTGGCTGCGCCGGGGAGCTGGCCCACCATGCTGGCGTGCGTGGCGGCCCTGGCCGGGGCGGTGGGCCTGCTCTACTGGTTGCGCACGCGGTGGCGGGGCGCGGCCCTGGGCCGGGCGGTGAGCCACGGCGCCGTGGCGGTGATGGCCCTGGCTGTGGTGGGCGGCGTCCACTGCGGGCCCGAGCCGTTACCCACGGACCAGCCGTGGAAGGACGTGGCGCTCGAGGTCTACGCCGACCCGGCCGCGGCCACAAAGGTGCTGCTCCACGGCGTCATCGCCGACGGCATCGAGAACGTGGGCCAGCCCATCGAAATGCTGGAGAACATCCAGAACGAGGTCGGGCTGCCGGTGGCCAAGCTGACCAAGGGCCAGGCCTACGCCCTCAAGACCTACGGCATGGACGGCTGGGGCAAGGCGTTCCGGCTGGCCGAGGCCGGGGGCAAGTACACGGTGACCAGCGCCGGGGCCGACGGCGCCTTCGACACGTCGGACGACCTGTCCGTGTCGGTGGTCCAGAGCGATGACAGCACCTGGGATTCCGACCGCAAGACCTACTTCGTGCGCAAGGGCGACAACGGCAAGGCGGTGGTGCTCTTCCATCGCTGGACCGGCGAGCACTTCGTCTACAAGCACCAGGACGAGTCCCGGGCGCTCACCGGCGGGGATCTGTTCGACCTGTGGACCCTGGCCGACCTGCAGAGCAAGCAGAAGACCCTGGCCGAGGGCACGTACACCAAGGCGGCCAGCGGCAAGTCCCACGAGCCCCTGGTGCTGCAGGTGTTCTAGAGCGAAATGCAAATGGGTAGATCGCCCGGTGAGGAAGTGAAGTGGTGAGGGTGTGAGGGAGCGGCAAACCCAAAGCCTTACTTCCTCACACCCTCACACCCTCAACGCAGAGCTTGGCGCCCTCAATTCGTTCGCAAACCGCTCCAGGCGCGCGCTCCACTGAGGTTGATCAATCCTTCTCTCCAGGGCTCGCACGCTGGCTTTCAGCTTTCAGCTGTCAGCTTTCAGCTCTCGTAGCGGCCACTCGGCGCTCTTTGCTGCAGCCCGCCACCGGAGCATGCGCACGCGGGGGGATGCCGCAAAGCCCAGTATCGATGATCAGCTACAGGCCGACGAATGAGCGACCAGCGAGCTGACCGCTGACCGCTTGTCGCCAATGTACTGGGACGCCCGATGGTCGAAAACGAATCAACCATTTAGGGTGGCGCGAGCGCTGATCGAATGTATTGATTCTTCGTAGGGCGGGGGCTTGTCCCCCGCCTTGCTGGTGGCGGGGGATAGGCTTCGGCGCACGCGGAGGGTCCGAAGGAGCCGAGCACCGAAGCCCCCGCCCTACATTCAATCCTAACCGATCGGCATTGGTTCTAGGCGCTTGCCGTCCGCTGATATAGTAGCCCCATGGCCGTCAAGCCGAACCGTGTCTTTCGGGCGCTTGCGCCCTCGCTGCAGCGGCGGCGGGGCGACGCCCACCTGCTGGTGTGGGGCGACCTGGCCCAGTGGATGGTGGTGGACGAGGAGCTGCGCGCCTTCCTGCGCCAGTTCAACGGCAAGCGCACGCTCAAGCAGGTGCTGCGGCGCCACGCCAAACGACAGCGCCGGCCCCTGGAGGCGGTGCAGCGGGAGGCCGGGGCCGTGGTGCAGGACCTGGCCAGCCGGGGGATTCTGTATCGGGGGGCGCGCCCCGGGCCGCCGCCGCCGGAGCCGGTCGGTATCGCCAACGTCACGATCAACCTGACCAACCGCTGCAACCTGCGCTGCCGCTGGTGCTACAACGACGCGGGCCGGGGCGGCGACGAGGCGCCGATCCAGCAGCTGATGGACGCCGTGGAGCAGGGCCGAGGCGTGCTGGCCGACGACGCCTCGTTTATCATCCTCGGCGGCGAGCCCACCCTGGACCTGGACCGCCTGCTGCACGCGGTGGACCGCGCCGGGGAGCTGTTCGGGCCGCGGGCGCTGGTCTCCACCAACGGCACCCTGCTGACGGACCGGGTGGTGCAGCGGCTGGCCCGGCGGCGCCTGGAGGTGCAGGTCTCCCTGGACAGCCACCTGCCGGCGCGGCACGACGCGGTCCGGGGCGACGGAGTGTTTCGCCAGGCCGTGGCCGGCGTGCGGCGGCTGGTGGGTGCGGGGGTGCCGGTGATCCTCTGCATGGTCTACGACCGCGACGGGCTGGACGGGTTCGAGCCGTATTTGGAATTGGCCCGCGCGCTGGGGGCCCGGGAGGCGCGCTTCATCCCCATGCGGCGCATGGGGCGGGCGCTGGAGCTGGCGGACCGCGCGCCGGACCAGGCCGCCGCCTTCACCCACCTGCTGGACGTGCTGGCCCGGCGACCCGAGCTGCGCTCGCTGCTGCTGCGTGACTACTTCTCCATCTTCACCACCATCTTCCGCTTCTCGTCGCCGCGGACCGGCTGCGGCGTGGGGCGCAAGGTGATCTTCGTCGACGCCGACGGCGCGGTGTATCCCTGCCCGAACCACACCCGACCGGAGCACGCCTGCGGCAACCTGCTGCAGACCGGGCTCGAGGAGCTGGTGCGCACCTCGCCGGTGATGCGGGCCATGCGCGAGCGGTACGTGGTGGACCGCTACACGCGGTGCAGGGCATGCCCCTTTCGCTACTGGTGCGCGGGCGACTGCCGGGGCGAGGTGCTGGCCGCCAGCGGCGACCCGGCCGAGCCGTCACCCCACTGCGACGAGCTACGCCAGGTCTACGAGCAGCTGCTCTGGCTGCTGGCCGACGGGGACTTGCGCCTGGGAGCCACCGAGCAGCTGCAAAACGGCCAGCGGGTGCCCGACACGTTCAAGGTCTAGACTGTCTGCCCCAGCTGAAGAGGGAGCGCAGGCCGCCCTTCTTCTTGGGCTGGGGCGTGGCCTGCGGCGCGGCCTGGGGGGTAACCGGCTGGGTCGACTTGGCCCTTTTATATCTCCCCACACACCACTCGGCGCAGGGTCTGCTGGTCGATGTTGGAGCCCGAGAGCACCACGGCCACGGTCTTGCCCTTCAGGCGAGAGCCCAGCTTGCGCAGGCCGGCCAGCCCCACGGATCCCGCCCCCTCGGCCAGATTGTGGGTGGCCCGCAGGTACAGGCGAAGGGCGCTGGCGATGTCGGCCTCGCTCACCAGCACCATGTCGGCCAGGCCCTGGCACAGGGGCTCGAAGGTGACCTCGTAGGTCATGCGGGTGGCCACGCCGTCGGCGAAGGTGTCGGCGCTATTACGCTCCAGAGGCTCGCCGGCGTGCCATGAGTCGTGGATCGCCGGCGCCGCCGCGGCCTGGGCCCCGTAGAGCGCCACGTCCGCGTCGAGGTGTCGCAGCACCGTTGCCGCGCCCACGGCCTGTGATCCGCCCCCCACGGCCATGACCACCGCGTCCAACCGCTCGTCCATGGCCGCTGCCTGGCCCATGAGTTCCAGGGTGATGGTCCCCGCCCCGGCCAGCACCAGGGGCTCGTTGGTGGAGTGCACCATGCGCAGGCCTCGCTGGCGAACCAGCCGCTCCATGACCCCGACGGCCACATCGTAGTCCCTGCCTTCTACCACCAGCTCGGCGCCCAGGGCCTCCATGGCCGCGTTCTTCTCCGGGTTGTTGCCCTCGGGCACGCAGATGGTCACCGCCACATCCAGCATCTTGCCGGCGTGGGCCAGCCCCAGACCGTGGTTGCCCCGGGTGGCGGCCACCACGCCGCGGGCTCGCTCCTCGGGATCCAGGGCGGTGAGCACCGCCAGGCCGTTGCGCGCCTTGAAGGAGTTGGTCGGCTGATGGTTCTCGTGCTTGACCAGCACGCGGCACCCCACGGCCTCGTCCAGGGCTGTGTAGTGGCGCAGGGGGGTGGGCTCGAGGAATGGATCCAGTCGGCGGGCGGCCGCTACGACGTCGTCCATGGAGATGGGCCAGGTCATGGTGTTGCTCCACAAAAGTACAAAAGTTAGGTCCGGGCACGGCGGTGGAGGTGTTTGATCTCCCTGCCTTCCTTCATGTCGTCCACGGAGCGGTAGCGGGCTGAGAGATCCAGCTCGAGGTAGCGCTTGTTATGGTCCGGAGCACCGAAGATCACGGTCTGTAGCTGGTTGTGGAATTCGCTGTACCAGCCGTCGGGATCCCGGTCGTGGCCGTGGACCACCACGTTGAGATGCAGGCCCGTCTCCCGGCTGAGCGTGCCCAGCAGACGATCCGTGACATCGGGCTGCTGGCCATAAGAGGTAAGCACGCTCGTGAGCACCCTGGCCCCGGCCGCGGAGTTGGACGACAGCCGCAGGTCCAGCCCCTCCAGCTGCGCCAGGCTCTCGAGGCTGTTGTCCGGCGATCCGTGGCTCAGCAGCACCCCGCAGGGCGCCAGCAGCATCAACGGCGCGGCCTCGAACATCCGCTGGAGGGTCTGCAGCTGATCGCCGTCCAGCTGCTGCTCGAGGTACCGCACCTCGTCTTCGTGGAAGCGACAGGTGTGGGGGCCGCCCACGTGACCCCAGTCATGGTTGCCCAGCACCAGGTGCACGCGCCCCGGGTGCTCTGCCAGCAGCCGGGCCACCCCCTGGGCCACGTCCCGGGAGCGGTCCTCGTAGTCGTACTCCGGGAAATCTTGCAGCATCATGTCGTCCGGCCCGTGCACCAGGTCGCCCAGAAACACCGCGTGGGTCTCGGGGTCCTCGCGGCGTCGGCGGTGGAAGATCTGCTCGGCGCGTGCGAGGTCGGCCGCGTTTCCGTGCAGATCGGTGAACACCAGCAGCGTACCGTGATCCGGGAGCACGCCGTACCTCCGAGGACACATGGCGCGTAATGTAGCAGAAGCCCCGGGGCGTCGCCTCAACCGATCCAGTCCCGGGTGGGCTGCCCCTCCTCGGGCAGTCCCTGCGCCGCCCACTCCACCAGCAGAGCCAGCACCTGATCCAGGTGCACCATCGTGCCGTCCACCGGGCACTCCATCAGCCGCTCCTCGAAGCACATCCCGCGCAAAAAAAGCAACAGCTCCGGCACAACGGGCTCCTCGTCCTCGGGAAACCGCGTCAGAAACTGGTTCTGCAGGTGGAAGGATGCCGAGCACCATGTTCTTGGCCCAGTAGTAGGCGGCCCAGGAGCTCTCGCTGGGGCAGCTGATGGTGTTCATGCCGTAGCGTTCCTTGAAGTGGTTCGCCTCCCAGTAGAGGCTGTCCGTGCCGCGCAGAAAGCGCGCCCGCACGCCCAGAGACGCCCACGCCACGTTGGACCTGCCCCCCAGCAGAGATCGGAATCCGTGCGCCATGGTCGTTCCTCTGGCCAAGCGAAATGAACTGACAACAAGCAGAGCCACCCACCCGCCAATCACAGGCAAGATCGGTGCCGAAATCCGTTAGCGAGGACACGAAAAAAATCGCGAAGAGTTGCCCGTAGCTGAATGTTCCCGCCCCATGACAGATGGAGAAAGAAATGGCACAATTGCCTGATAACTGTGCACGGACGGTGCTGATGGATCACGAAAAGAAGCTCGAGATCTCGCCCCTTGGCTGGTATGTGCCGCTGCCGGAGCCCGCCGAGGGCGTGCTCCAGAGCCGGGGCCCGGGCAACAAGGAGGATCCCTCCGGGGTGCTGGCCGCCCTGGCCCAGGCCTACGTACTGCTCTTCGAGGGTGAGGAGCTACGCCGGGTGCTCCCCCTGCTGGAGCGCGTGGACTTCGTTCACAGCCGGCTGGCCGACGCCTTGCTCTCCGAGGACCTGTTGCGCCGCGGCGAGCTGGCCGAGGCCCACAACAGGTTTTTGCGGCTGTCGCGCAACGCCGACGCCGTGGGGGCCTGGGCCACCCTGCGCGCCGCCGAGTCTTTGGAGCGTATGAGCCGCCCCGCGGAGGTGGAGGAGCTGCTGATGCAGACCCCGGCGGGGCCCAACGAGCCTGCGCTGCTGCGGGCCATGGTCACGGCCAGGCTGCGTTTCCGCCAGGGCAAGGTGGCCCGGGCGGTGGAGACACTGGAGGGCGCCACCCGGGAGCTCGACCTGGCGCCGCCGCCGCTGATCCCGGCCTACCACCGCACCCTGGCCATCTGCCTCACCCTGGTGGACAAGATCCCCCGGGCCCACCTGCACCACCGCCACGCCGTGGAGGGGTTCATGCAGCTGGGCGATCGCTACATGCTCTGCCACGAGTACCTCTCCCTGGGTCAGACCTACCTCGGCACCAGCGAGCTGGACCACGCCGACTTCTACTTCAACAAGGCCGCCAGCCTGGTGGAGGCCCTGGACCACGCCCAGCTCGAGGCCCTGCTCTGCGCGCGCCAGGGCATGCTGGCCCTGATCCGCGGCGACCTGGACACAGCCCGCGACCGTTTCCAGCGGGACCTGGACCGCTGCGAGGCGCGCAGCTTCCACCACGGGCGGGCCTACGCCCAGCGCAACCTGGGCAAGGTGCTGGTGCGCCTGGGCGAGGTGCAGCAGGGGGTGGAGCTGCTGGCCCGCTCACGCAGAGACTTCGAGCGGTGCAAGGACCTGACAAACCAGGAGCTGTCCCGCCTGGAGGAGGCGTCGGCCATGCTCCGCCTCCACGGCGCGGACCAGGCCGATGAGGTGGCCTCGCGCCTGGACCGGGTGGCCGCCTTCTTCACCGACGAGGAGCGCCATGAGCTGGCCGCTCAGGTGGGGGCCGTGCGCGCCCGGCTGCTGGTGCGCCAGGGCAAGGTGGAGCTGGCCCTCCAGGAGATGGACCACACGGCCCGCACCCTGCTGCGCTACTCCCGGCCGGACCGGGTCATCGAGTCGTTGCAGGCCCTGGCCAAGGTGCTGCTGGAGGAGGGGCACGAGGACGAGGCCGTGGCCCAGCTGGCCCGGGCTTACCGCGAGGCGGTGCGGGCCAATCGCCAGCGCATGGCCAACAAGGTGCTGCTGCGCCTGGGCAAGATCAACGAGCAGGTGCTGATGTCCCTGGTGGACGAGCCGCCCATGCCCGGGGTGATCTCGGTGGCCACGCTGCAGGCCCCCGCGCGGCTGTCGCTGGAGTCCAGCGCGCCCGCCTTCCACGAGACCCTGGAGCTGTGCCAGCAGGCCGCCCCCACCGACGAGATAGTGCTGATCCAGGGGGAGACCGGCGCGGGCAAGGGGGTGCTGGCCACCCACATTCACGAGCACAGCCGCCGGGCCCGGGCCACCCTGCTGCCCCTCAACTGCGGCGCCATCGTCGAGGGGCTGCTGGAGTCGGAGCTGTTCGGCCACGAGCGCGGCGCCTTCACCGACGCCCACGAAGAGCGGGTGGGTGTCTTCGAGGCCGCCGACGGCGGCACCATCTTCCTCGACGAGGTGGGCGAGCTGTCGCCCAGCGCCCAGGTGAGCCTGCTGCGCTTTCTGGACGACGGGCACATCCGCCGGGTGGGCTCCAACAAGCCGCGCAAGGTGGACGTGCGCGTGGTCTGCGCCACCAACCGCGACCTGCGGCGGCGGGTGGACGAGGGGGACTTCCGCGAGGACCTCTACTACCGGCTGGCCGTGGTGCAGGTCGAGGTGCCGCCCCTGCGCCGGCGCATGGAGGACCTGCCGGCCCTGGTGCAGCACTTCATCAGCGTCAGCCCCGTGGCCCAGGACAAGGGGATCAACGGCATCAGCAAGGCCGCCCTGGATCAGCTGGCGGCCCACGACTGGCCGGGGAACCTGCGGGAGCTGGACAACACCATCCGCGCTGCTGCCGTGCGCTGCCGCACCGACCGCCTGCTGCGGGGCGATCTGCCCCCGGCGCTCGTTTCCGGCCGCCCGGACCGCACCCACTTCTCCACCCTGGCCGAGGCCAACCGGCGCCACATCGAGGCGGCCCTCGAGCTTTCGGGCGGGCGCATCGGCCGGGCCGCGGACCTGCTCGGCATCCACCGCAACACGCTGACGGCCAAAATCAAAAAGCTCGGCATCGAGCTGTAAGGTCTACAGCCGCGACAGCAGCGCGCGCTGGGTGGTGGCGCGGAAAAAGCGCGGCACGCGGCACATCAAAGACAGCAGCAGCCGGTGGCGCCCCACCTCGTCGAGGGAGCCGTCCACCAGGTGCTTCGCCTCCTCGAGCAGCTCCCGCCCCCAGGCCACGCGCGTGGCGATCTTGTCCGCGTGGGCCAGGGCCTGCTCCTCGGTGGCGTATTCCAGATGCAGCTTCCTGGTCAGCTGCCCCACCTCCCACAGCAGGTCGGCGAGGAAGCTGTAGAGCGCCGCGTCCCACAGGTCCTCATAGACCTCGGTGTACAGGTCGCAGACGAAGGACCAGCAGATCATCGGCTTGCCCGCGGTGAGCGTGCAGCCGGTGTCGCCGAGCGCCGCGCACTGGTCCCGGGTGCGCCAGTCGTCGGGCCACCAGCGGCCGTGGGCCTGGCGCCCCACCTCGCGCAGCCACCAGCTCTCCAGGGCCTGCTCGCCCACGTCGGGGCGGCAGCAGATCTTTTCGCAGCGGGCGCAGGCCACGGCCGAGCGCCGTTTGACCAGCGCGCCGATGTCCTGCTCCAGGCGGGCGTAGGCGGCGATGACGTCTTTGAGCTCGGGCGGGACCATGGGGCCCGGCACGTTATCAACACCGGCCACCGGGAGCAACGACGACGTGGGGATCTTCAGGGGATGATATGCTGCCTCCACATCGTTATTGGTAATAGAGATGGACGGAGAAGACAGATGAGATACCGAGCAGCGTTGGTGGCCGCGACGATCATGGGGGCGGCCCTGGCCGGATGTGTGGGAGACGACGTTTGGCAGGAAGGCATCCCCGACGGCGGCAGCGTGATCACCGAGCCGTGCAACGCCGGCGAGAAGAAGTGCGAGGCCGACACGCTCAAGACCTGCAACAGCGCCGGCAGCCGCTGGATCGTGGTGAACTGCGTCAACGCCGGGGCCAGGTGCCTGGTCATCGGCGGCGTGGCCCAGTGCAAGACCACGCTCTGCCAGCCGGACAACGTCAGCTGCGCCAAGGACGGGCTCACCACGCGCACCTGCGCCAAGGACGGCAACAGCTGGGTCAACGGCAAGGCCTGCGACCCCAAGGCGGGGCAGATCTGCTACGGCGGCGTCTGCCAGAGCGCGTGCAAGATCGAGGCGCGCAACAAGCAGAACGTGGGCTGCACCTTCTACCCCGTGAACCTCGACAACCAGCGCAAGGACAAGGTCGGTGTCGTGGTGAGCAACCCGAACAAGTACCCGGCCCTGGTCACCCTCTCCGACGGCGCGTCCTCCCTCGGCAGCCGCCCGGTGCAGCCGGGCAAGCTGGAGATCTTCATCATCCCCCTGGGCAAGAACATGCTGGTCGGCTCGGGCAAGCAGCGGTACGCCTTCAAGCTCACCTCGACCCTGCCCATCGCCGCCTACCAGTTCAGCCCGCAGAACAAGGCCGAGCAGCGCAGCAACGACGCCTCGCTGCTGGTGGCGCGGGAGGCGCTGGGTAAGGTGTACTACGCCATGACCACCCCGGTGGCGCTGGCCAACGGGCGCAGCTACGTCACGGTGGTGGGCACCGAGCCCGGGACCCAGGTCACGGTGACGCCCAAGGTGAGCACCACGGCGGGCGGGGGCGTGCCGGCCCTCAGCCCGGGCCAGCCCTACACCGCCACCATCGGCGAGATGGACGTGCTGCAGCTGGCCACCAAGACCAAGGGCGCCGACATGACCGGCACCAAGGTCAAGGCCACCAAGCCGGTGGCGGTCTTCGGCGGCAACTCCTGCGCCAACCTGCCCCAGAACAAGACCTACTGCGACCACGTGCAGGAGCAGATGTTCCCGGTGGAGACCTGGGGCAAGGGCTACCTGGCGGTGAAGTTCATGCCGAGGGGTAAAAACCCCGAGGACGACTGGTGGCGCATCATGGCCTCGGAGGCCGGCACCAAGGTGACGCTGTCCGGCGGCACCGGCCTGCCCACGGTGCCGACCCTCGGCCCGGGCCAGCACTTCCAGATCAACACGCCCGGGCAGTTCGTGGTCAAGGCCAACAAGCCGATCTCGGTGGGCCACTACATGCTCGGCCAGGGCGCGGTGAGCCTGCCCCTGGACAAGTCGGTGTACAACGAGTCGTTCCAGACGCCCAAGGGCTGCGCCATGAGCGGCTCCTACACCAGCATGGGCGACCCGGCCATCTCGGTCTCGGTGCCCTTCGAGCAGTACCGCAAGCAGTACATCTTCCTCACCCCGGACACCTACCGCTACGACTTCGTCACGGTGATGGTGCCGTCCAAAAAAGAGACGCCCCAGGTGATGATCGACGGCAAGCCGATCCCGGTGCCGCTGAAAAAGATCGGCAGCACCGACTTCCGCTACGCGCGATTCCGCGTCTCCGACGGCCCCCACACCATGAGCGGCACCACGCCGTTCGGCATCGAGGTCCACGGCTACGACTGCAACGTGTCCTACGCCTACAGCGGCGGGTTGAGCCTCAAGGTGATCAACCCGATCAAGTAGCCAGCGTAGTCCAACTCCGGTATCCTCGAAAAATAATCGCCCGCGCTTTCGTCATCTCCCTGGCCTTGCTGGTAGCCTCGCCGGCGGCCGCCGAGAAGGAGAAGCCGTTCCCCCAGCACACCATGAACGCCGGGCTGAACCTCGGCCTCGGCGTCAACGGCAGCGACGTGTCGTTCAACGTCGGCGCCAACTTCGGCTACTTCGTCATCGACGGGCTGGAGCCGGGCCTCAGCGTGGACGTCTCCTTCGGCACCGACCAGGACACGACCATCTCGCTGATGCCCTATGTGCGCTGGATATTCTGGCGGGCGCGGCCGTTTTCTCCGTACCTCAAGGTCCAGGGCGGGCGCTGGTTCGTCATCGACAACGTCGACATCTCCCTGGTGGGCGGCGGGGTCGGCTTCGTCTTCTTCATCACCGACTGGCTGGCCGTGCAGGCCGAGGGCCTGGCGATGTACCTCATCCCCGACGAGGGGCCGTGCCCCAACGACCGGTGCGTGGTGCCTGTGGTGGGCCTCAACTTCGGCTTCTTCTTTGGCGCCGGCGGGGGCATCACCATGGGCGGCATGGGCGACGACGACGACGACGAGGGCGGCATCCCCGACGAGGACGAGGAGGAGTGAGGCAGGCTCCGGCCTCGGGCCGGAGTCCACAGGGGCGCAGATCGGCCCGTCGGGCGGGATACTATCGAGAAGACGGGCGTACAAAGATCCGTCCATCGAGGCCGGGCGCGGACACTAATTAACCGATGATGCCCGACCCACAACAGAGGCGGTCTTTGACTCAAATGGCCAGCGACTCCACACCCGCCGGCGAAGACCTGGCGCTGGCGTCCGCCGCGGGGCGCGCGGACGACCGGGCACTGCGTGCCGTGGCCGAACGGCTGCTGGACCGCGTGCGGGCCACGGTGCACTACCTGGTGGCCGGTCACGCCGACGCCGAGGACCTGGTGCAGCTGTCCCTGGTGGAGATCCTCAGGAGCATCGACTCCTTCCAGGGGCGCAGCCGGCTGGAGACCTGGGCCGACCGCATCACCGTCCGCACCACCATGCGCGAGCTGCGCCGGCGGCGGCAGCAGGACCGGCGGGACCAGGCCGAGGCGGCCGTGGATCCGTTGCCCCGCCAGGACGCCTCCCAGGAGCAAGAGGCCCTGCGCGGGCAGCTGCGCAGCCGGCTGGCCGTCAAGCTCCAGCGGCTGTCACCCCAGCGACGGGCCGTGGTGGTGCTGCGCTTCGTACACGGCTACAGCATCCGCGAGATCGCCGAGATCACCGGCACGCGCGCCAACACGGTGCGCGACCGGCTGCAGGTCGGCAAGCGGCTGCTGAGAGGCTTCATATTAAAGGACCCCGTCCTGCGGGACTGGGCCGAGATGATGGACAGATGAGCGAATCGCCTTCCATGGACAGAGCTGCCTGCGCCCGCCTGGAGCGCATCCAGCTGCAGCGGGCCGACGGCCAGGAGCCCTCGGTCGAGGAGCGGGCCTTCCGCCAAGAACACCTAAAGCGCTGCGCGGACTGCCGCGCCGAGCAGGGTGGCCTGGCGCTTTTGGCCCTGGACCGTGGCCCCCGGGGCGCGGCGCCCGAGCTGGACGAGCTTTCCCGCCGCCGCCTGATCAACCAGGCGGTGGCCGCGGCGGCGCAGCCGGCAACGCCAGTGCCCGAGGCGCCCCCCGCGCGACGGGCGTCAGGCCGCCTGGCGGTGGCCGTGGCCCTGGCGGCCAGCGTGCTCATCGGCACGGTGGGCGGGCTGCTCTCCCACCATTTCAGCCAGCCCCTCCTGGGGCCGGTTGAGCCACCCACGCGCATGGCCGGGATCCACGCCAAGGCGCCGGCGCCGACGCCGGCCACGCCGCTGCAGGCCAAGGTGCTGCTGCAGTCGGGCAAGGCCACCCTGGACGGCACGCCCATGGCCGCCGCCCGCACCATGAGGCCGGGCCGCGTGCTGCGGGTCGCCACGGGCCAGATGGTGCTGCAGCTGCCCATGGGCAGCAAGATGCTCCTGCGGCCCCGCAGCACCCTGGGAATCACCCGCCTGGACGGCCATCGCGTACGGCTTCACCTGCGCCAGGGAGAGGTGCTGGCCCGGGTGACCCGCCGCGGGCCGGGCCAGGAGTTCGAGGTGACCACCGACGCCGGACGGGTGGTGGTGCGCGGCACCTACTTCTCCGTGCGGGTGGACGGCGGCAAGACGCTGCTTTCGGTGCTCGAGGGGCGCGTGCGTGTGGTGGAGCGGGGCGGCGCCATCCGGGAGCTCACCGGCGGTCAGGCCATCACTTTGGGCCGGGGCGGCGTGCGGCCGGTGGCCGTGGCGGACGCCCGGTCGGCTGCGGGCCACGGGCGGCTGCTCTCGCTGCTGGGCAACGGCAGCGAGGGTGCCTCGGCGCGCATCATCAGCAAGCCGGCCGGCGCCACGGTGACCGTGGACGGCCAGACCGTGGGCAAGACCCCGCTGGTGGCGGCGCTGTACGCCGGCAAGCACAAGCTGGCCGTGCGCCGCGCGGGGTACCGTTCGGCGCGGGAGTCGCTGACCCTGCGCCCCGGCGACGTGTTGCTGCGGGAGTACCACCTGGGCCGGCGGCTGCTGGCCCGGGCCCCCCGCGCCGAGCCCCCAGCGCCGGACCGGCCGAAGCGCGGCGCCGATCCTGCTGCCAGCCGGGTGCGGCTCAAGGAGCTGGAGCAGAAGGTCAACTCCCTCAAGGAGAAGGTCTTCCGCTCCAAAAAGAGCTTGCTGGAGATGAACGCAGCGGTGAGGGGTCGCGGGCTCTCCGGCGCCCAGCTGGTGGTGCGCCACGCCAACGAGATGGGCAAGGCCTTCAGGCTGGTGCGCGCCGAGTACGCCCTGGACGGCGCCCGGATCTTTCTCAAGGCGAGCGATGGCGGCAAGCTGGCCTCCAGCCGGAAGCTGCAGGTGATCAACCAGGCCCTGGCCCCGGGGGAGCACACCCTGGGCGTGCGTCTGGTCTTCCGCGGCAACGGCTACGGCATCTTCCCCTACTTCAAGGGCTACAAGTTCGACGTGCGCTCCAGCCACACCTTCACCGTGGGGGCGGGCAAGCGCACGACGGTCAAGGCCACGGCCTACGAAAAGGGCCTGTTCACCAAGTTCGAGGACCTGCCGGCGATCAAATTTTCAGTGGAGCACGCGGCGCTGGGCGCCAGGTAGGACCGGGGGGGCTGGGTCTCCGATTGCCTGGAAACGAGGGACAGTGAAATATCGTTTTAGCCTTTGGACCATTTAACCTTATAACTAAATCCATGTGCGGCCGCTTCACCCTCTCCACGGACCCCGAGGACCTGGCCCGCGCCTTCGGCGTTGTGGACCTGCCCCAATTGAGTCCACGCTACAACGTCGCCCCGAGCCAGCCCGTGGCCGCCGTGCGGGTGGTGGTGGAGGACGGGGTGGGCCAGCGGCAGGTGCGCCTGCTGCGCTGGGGCCTGGTGCCGTCCTGGGCCAAGGACCTGCGCGTGGGCAACCGCATGATCAACGCCCGCTCCGAGACCGCGGCGGGCAAGCCGGCGTTTCGGCGGGCCTTCCGCTCCCGGCGCTGCCTGGTGCTGGCCGACGGTTTTTACGAGTGGCGCCGCCGGGGCAAGGAACGCCAGCCCCACTACTTCACCATGAAGGACGACCGGCCCTTCGCCTTCGCCGGGCTCTGGGAGCGCTGGATCAACCCCGAGGACGGCGAGGTGGTGGATTCGTGCACCCTGCTGACCTGCGGGCCCAACGAGCTGGTGGAGCCGGTGCACGACCGCATGCCGGTGATCCTGGCGACCGCGGACCACGACCTGTGGCTGGACCCGAAGCAGGACGACGCCGAGGTGTTGCAGCCGTTGCTGCGGCCCTTCCCCGCCGGGGAGATGACCGTGCGCCGGGTGAGCGAGCGGGTCAACAGCCCGCGCAATGACGACCCCTCGTGTGTGGCGCGCATGGAGCAGATCGAGCTTTTCCAGTGAGCGCGGATCGACCACTGGAGGCGGTGATGATCGGGGCCGGCGACCGGGGGTACGCGGCCTACGGCGGCTGCGCCCTGCGGCGGCCGGAGCTGCTGCGCTTCGTGGCCGTGGCCGAGCCCCACGAGGGGCGGCGGCGGCGCTTCGCCGAGGCCCACGGCATCGCCCCCGAGCGGCAGTTCGCCAGCCACGAGGCGCTGTTTTCCGCCGGCCGGCTGGCCCCGGCGCTGTTCAACTGCACCATCGACAGGGTCCACGAGGCCACCACCCTGCCGGCCCTGGAGCTGGGCTACCACGTGATGCTGGAGAAGCCCATGGCCAACACCGAGGCCGGCTGCCGGCGTATCACCCGGGCCGCGGAGGCGGCGGACCGCGTGCTGCTGGTGGGGCACGTGCTGCGCTACACCGATTTTTTCGCCGCGGTGCACCGGCTGGTGACCTCGGGGCGCCTGGGCCGGGTGGTCAGCGTGGAGCACCGGGAGAACGTGGTCTACTGGCACATGGCCCACAGCTTCGTGCGCGGCAACTGGCGCAACAGCAGCCTGGAGGCGCCCATGATCCTGGCCAAGTGCTGCCACGACCTGGACCTGCTGCAGTGGAACCTGGGGCCGGTGGCGCGGCTGAGCTCCTTTGGCTCCCTGGTGCACTTCCGCGCGGACCAGGCCCCGGCCGGCGCGGCACGGCGCTGCCTCGACCCGGACACGGGACCCTGCGCCGTGGCTGAACAGTGCCCCTTTCACGCGCCGCGGATCTACCTCGGCGAGGACACCGGCTGGCCGGCGTCGGTGATCTGCGAGGACGTCAGCCTCGAGGCCCGGCGCCACGCCCTGGAGACCGGCCCCTACGGCCGCTGCGTCTACCACTGCGACAACGACGTGGTGGACCACCAGACGGTCTCCATGGAGCTGGAGAGCGGGGCCACGGCGGTGCTCTTCATGTGCGGCCACTCGTTTCAGGAGGGGCGCACCATGCGCTACGAGGGCACCCGCGCCACGTTGCGGGGCAGCTTCTCCATGGAGCTGGGCAACAGCCTCGAGGTCCACGACCACCTCACCGGCGAGGTGGAGCACATCGACACCGGACGGGGCGAGGGCAGCGCGGGATACAGGGACGGCCACGGCGGCGGGGACTCGGGGATCTTCGCGGCCTTCGTAGCCGCGGTGCGCGGGCGCGAGGGCGGGTCCACCGGCGCCGCCGAGTCCCTGGAGAGCCACCTGCTGGCCTTCGCCGCCGAGGCGGCCCGCCTGGACGGCGGCGTGGTGCAGATGGACGAGTTTCGCTCGCCGTTTGAAGGTTTGAAGGTTTGAAGGTTCGAAGGTTGTGTGACCTGCGGCTCGCTGGGCTCGCTTCGCTCGCCGTTTGAAGGTTTGAAGGTTTGAAGGGTCGAAGGTTGTGTGACCTGCGGCTCGCCGTTTGAAGGTTTGAAGGTTCGAAGGTTGTGTGACCTGCGGCTCGCTTCGCTTGCCGTGGAAGGTTCGTAGGTTCTTACATATAACTGACGGCCCCGGAGTATCGTTCCGTTGATCTTCTGCCGTGATACCCTTTTACGGTGTTGGAGGATGTCATGGAGCAACAGGTCACAGATCCCCAGTTGGTCGCCGAGACGGAACGCGTGGTGCAATGCTCATCCTGCGCGGAGGCCGCGCTGACCTGCTGCCCCCGCTGCCGCCGGGCCTTTTGCGAACAGCACGCCGCTGTCGTCGGCTGCTGCGGCGACTGCGAGCTGGAGATGGCCCGGCGCACGCGCAAGGTGCTCCTCATCGCGATGCCGATGGTCATGGCGCTGCTGGTGGCCATGGTGCTGCTGCTGGCCAGGGTCGCCACAGAGCTGGCGTTTTTTACCGGGTTCGCCTCCATCTTCTTCGCCCTGGCCCTGGCGGGCGGGCTGCGGGCCATTGTCCGCCGCGGCTCCCGGGGTGGGTGGATCCTGCTGCCGCGGCAGGTCCAGATCGCCGCCGATGGCGGCGACGCCAAGCTGGCGCGATACGGTCGGAAACGCGAGCGTTGTATGTACAAGTCAGCCTACAAGGCCGGCATGAACCGCCAGGGCGGCGTGTAGCGGCGGGGCCTGGCCTCGGCGTCGTGATTTGACACCGGTCCATGGCTGTTGCTAGCGTTTCTGTGATGTCCCGTGTTTTCCGCCTCTGTTTGATCCCCTGTTTGCTGCTGCTGGCGCTGGCCTGCGCTGACGGAGGGGATCCCGGCACGCCGTCGGAGCTTTTGCGCGGCGGCGGCGACTTCGTGCGCGAGGCGACGCCGTCCTGCACGGCCACCGGCTTCAACGCCGAGATCATGAGCGCGGTCAAAAACTTCGGCTCGGCGTCCTACAAGTGGAAGGGCTACGGCGTGACCCGCACCATCACCTACAAGGGCAAGACCCTGGCCTACCCCTACAAGATCCCGGGGGACCCGAAGATCTACTGCTACTGCGTGGGCGCCACCTTCCAGGTCTACATGACCGCCTTTGAAAACTGGGACAAAAAGAACGGCAAGACCGGCAGCCTCAAGGGGCTGTCGGCCAGCCAGGCCGAGTCGGTGCGCAAGATCTGGTACATCGTCAAGACCTCGTACGAAAAGGGCGTCCAGCAGGCGCTGACCCAGTACAAGCTGGGCAAGGCCATCCCCAAGTGGAGCGACGCCCAGCCCGGGGACTTCGTCCAGTTCTGGCGCAACAACAAGTCCGGCCATTCGGCGGTCTTCTCCAGCTGGAAGTACACCAACGGCAAGATCACCGGCCTGACCTACTTCTCCTGCCAGGGGGGCGGCGCGGGCTACGCCTCGGAGACCATCGGCAGCGGGTCCAAGCAGATCAACGGCTCGCGGCTCTACATCGGCCGGGCCTTCTATCCCGGCGCCGTCAAGCCGGACGCGGGTCCCCCAAAGGACACCGCCCCGCCCAAAAAGGACACCGCCCCGCCCAAGAAGGACACCGCCCCGCCCAAGAAGGACACTACCCCGCTCAAAAAGGACACCACCCCGCCCAAAAAGGACACCACCCCGCCACGGCTGGACGGAACGTTGCCCACACAGCTGGACGGGCCCGGGCCGTCGGGTCAAACCGGCGCTCTCGAGGGCGGCTGCGCCCTTCTTGGTGGAGGGAGCGCATACGCACCATGGTTGGTCCTGCTGCTCCTCCTGCTCCGACGCCGCCGCAGTTGATAGCGCCCCCGCCCTACGTTTAATTCCCAACATTCAAACGGCAAGCGAAGCGAGCCGCAAGTCACAAAACCTTCGAACCTTCAAACCTTCAAAACCTTCAAACGGCGAGCAAAGCGAGCCCAGCGAGCCCTATCCGTCGTCGGCCAGCATGCGCTCGAAGTTGCGGCTGAAGTTGAAGTACGAGGCGAGGATTCGGATCAGCGCCATGAGCGGCGCGGCCAAAAACATGCCCGGCAGGCCCCAGAGGAACCCCCAGAAGATGAGGCCGAGCAGGATGGCGAGGGGCTTGACCGCCAGGCGGCTGCCCATGAGCTTCGGCTCCAGCACCTGGCCGATGAGCAGGTGCATCACCAGCAGGCACATGCCGTAGAACAGCACCGAGGCCGAGTCGAGCTGGAGCATGGAGAGCATGATGGGCGGCACCGAGGCGATGATGGATCCCACCGAGGGGATGAAGTTGAGCAGAAAGCCGATGGTGCCCCAAAAGAGCGCGAAGTCGATGCCGAAGCCGAGGCAGATGCCGTAGACCCCCACGCCTGTGAGCAGGCCCATGACGGTCTTGACGCTGATGTAGATGCCGATCTTTTCGTTCATCTCCTGCAGGATGCCGCGGTAGGGGATGTTGGAGAAGACGAGGAAGCCGGTGAAGACCACCACCAGGATGAAGTTGCCCATCAGGTTGAACAGCCCGGTAAAGAAGCCGCTGACCGTGGCGCCGATGGGCAGGCGCTCCAGCTGCTTGAGCCACTCGGCGGTGTCCGGCCACGGCACGCCGCGCTCCTCGGCCATGGCCTGCACCCGGGTCAGGGTCTCCCGCCCCTTCTCCTCGTAGGAGGGCCAGCGCTTGGCGATGTCCTGGCCCGAGGTCACCGCGGCCATGACCAGCCCGAAGAGCACCCCGAGGATCACCACCATGGCGCCGAGCTTGGTCAACAGCCGGATGCTGTGGAAGAAGGGCACCTTCTTGAGCAGCCCCTCCACCTTGTTGACGATCATGGTGATGAACATGGCGATGACCAGGGGCACGATGACCGGCTGGGTGACGTAGAGGATCACGCCCAGGGCCAGCAGCCCCATGATGGCGGTGAAGGAGTCGTTGATGGAGAAGACCGAGTTGATGATGGAGTCGGCCTCGGTGTCCTCCACGCCGATGCGGCAGGCGATGTCGAGGATGTTGCTGTACTCCTCGGAGCTGATCTTGCCCTTGGACTTGCACAGCTGGGCCAGGTTGTAGACGAAGCGGCGCTTGTCCGCCGCGGGCAGCCGCCGCCGGGCCCGCTCAACCAGGGCGTCGAGCTCCGACGGGTCCAGCTCGCCGTCCTCGATGATCTGCTGCAGCTGATCGTAGAGGTGCTGCTGGTCCCGCTGGTGGAAGAAACGCTTGATCCAGACCAGCTCCCGTCGCTCGATGCGGCGGTCGGCCAGGGTCAGGCTGTGGAAGGTGTAAAGGTGGAACTGGCCGATCCAGGCCTCGTCCTCTCCCTCCGGCGTCGTGGGGTCTTCGATCACCTCCCCAGTTTCACACCCTCGCTGCGGGGCCGCAACTTACATACGACTCCTTCTGCTACCATGAGCCGCTGGAACAGAGTATGCTGGGCAGTCATCAACGGAGCGCAATAGCGAAGGAACGTGCCAGCCAAGACCAAAATCGACGCCCTGCCCGTGGCGGACCAGATGGCCCTCTGCGGCAGCATCCGTGGAGGGAGCCGCAAGGACTGGGAGTTCTTCATCACGGACCAGTACGAGACCATCTTCAACATGGCGAACCTCTACGCCCAGAGCCGCCGCTACCACGAGCACGACCTGGCCGACTGGTTCGGCTACGCCTACGACCGCCTGTGCGACGGGCGCCGCCTGGGCCAGTTTCGCGGCAAGTCGTCGTTGAAGACCTACCTCTACCGCCGGGGCACCGGCGTGATCTACCGCCTGTTTCTGGACTGGCTGCGCAGCCGCCGGGAGGAGACGCCGGGCGGTGAGCTCACCGACACGGTGCTGGCCACGGACGATCCCGAGCGCCAGGCCCGGGAGCGCGATGAGCTGGAGCGGGTGCAGCAGGCGGCCCACGAGCTGACCCCGGCCCGCCGCATCGCCTTTTTGGTGCCGGAGTTCGCCGAGGCCCTGGAGGAGGAAGACTACCGCTTCCTGGCCACGACCAACGGCGCCGATGCCGAGGATCTGCAGCAGGCCGTGGGCGAGATGCGCCAGCGCATAGCGTTCATCGTGGACAGGGCCACCACCGACGAGGAGCTGGCCTGCCTGCTCTACCCCACGGCCGACGAGATCCAGCGGCAGCGCCGCCCCACCGAGGAGCTGCGTGACCAGGTGGCAGAGGCGGGCGAGCTGGACCGCTTCGAGCTCTACCGCCTGCTGCGTCAGAGCACCGAGGCCGAGATGAAAAAAAGGATCAACAAGCTCCACGCAGCTCGCCGCTACGCCCGCGCCCGTATGCGCGCCGCCGTGGGAAGGGGTGATTGAGCTTGTTGAAATTTAAAGACAAACACCGGGACACTGGGAGAGACCATCAGATGACCAGGCCTGCCGCGTCTGTATTTGATGAGGCATGGACGTGTCGAATCTTGATATGGACAACCCATCCGGCGCAACACCCTTGAGGCCGGAGCACTGGAGCGATGGTCATGAAATATTCCCCCACCAATGGACGGCGCGATGTCGCCGACACGCTGGCCCGGCTGCTGGAGCATGCGCGGGCAACCGAGGATCTTCCGGCAGAGCTGAGTCTCAAGCTGGTGCGAGGTCTCGCCCGATGGACGAGGTTGCTGGAGCGTGGCGACCTGTCGGACATGGAGCCCGAGTTCGAGGATACGCTCTCGGCCCGGGTGGCGGAGCTGCGCGTCCTGGTCAGCTCCCACAGGCCGCGCGTGGCGGCAGCCCTGGAGAAGCCGAACCTCCTGCCCCTCACCCCCCTCCAGCAATCGCTCCAGACCTTCCTCGAAACATCCAAACCAGACCCTGACCAGGCCGCGCAGTATTTACACCTACGGGACGACCTGGAGCTGCTGCGCCACGGGCTCGGCGAGCTGGACCTGATTCACCCCGGGCTGCAAGCGCCGTTGGCCCTGGCCGACGAGCGATTTTTTGCGGCCCTGGCGCCCTTTGCCTGCGCCTCGATCTATGCCGAGACATTCATGGCGTGTCTGGGCGTGGACCCCGACCCGGACGGGCCCTTCGGCTTCTGGGCCGCCGTGGCCGGGGAGCCGGACGATGAAGAGGCCTGGCGCGCTGGCGCGCTGTTGGCCGCCGCCGGCCCCGAGACCGAGCAGATAACCGACCGCCTGACCCAGGAGGCCCACTCCCGGGGCGCCCCCTCACGATACCTGATGCAAAAGATGGGCAAGCTGGACGCCGAGCAGGCCGCCGCCATCCGCGTGGTGGCCACCCTGGCCCTGGCCGCGGCCCTGGGGCGCCGCCGCCGCGGGCCGATCCCCGCCGTGGGCGCCGCCGCGGGCGAGCTGCAGGCGCTACCCGATCCGGACAACGCCGTGCTGCTGGGGCAGGTGCCGGACCTCGGCCTGGAGCTGCGCGCTCAGCAGGAACCCGGCGAGGTCCGCCTGATCCTCTACTTCCCCGACGTGGAGCAGCTCCAGGAGTTGAGCAGCGCCCGGGTACCGAGCTGGGAGAAGTTTCCCACCGGCGCAGTGGGCCGCGTGGCCGTGGAGCACGCCCCCCCTCCCCCTCCCCCCAGCGACCAGATTCAGATCAACGCAGTGTACGGCTCGGAGGACGTTCAGTTCGTCATCAACCTGGGCCAGGACCAGGACTGAAGCTCGGGGGCGCGCTCGCGACGCAGGGCCATGGACAGCTGGAAGCGACAACTGCGGCTGGGTAACCACCGCGCCGCTGCGCTGGGCCTGCTGGACCGGCTGGGCCCGGACCACGGCGACCTGGACGCGGTGCAGGCGCGCTACCTCAGCGCCCGACTGGCGCGGCTGGCCACGGACCCGCGGCTGCCCGCCGGCGCGCTGGACCGTCGGCTGCTGCGGAGGATCCTGGCCGAGGCGCACCTCTCCGCCGGAGAGCGCCGCGAGCTGCGGCGCCTGCCCCTGCCTGGACCCAGGGCCCTCATTGGCGCGGTGACTTGCGCGCTGGTCACCGACCGGCCGCCTTACGAGGCCCTGGTGCGGCGCCTGCACATCAGCCGCACCGCCGAGCAGCAGGAGCACTGCTTCCCCTCCGAGTTCCAGCCGGCCATGGGGCGGCACCTGCTGGACGCCTGCGCGGTGGCCCAGGACCACTTGCAGCGCCGCTGGTTCTCGGTGCCCGTGCAGGTCCAGGCCCGACACCGCTTTGCCCTGGAGCAGGGACCGGCGGTGCAGGCCACCGGCCGCTCCCTGGGCGGCGCCGCGGCCCTGGCCTTCTTCTCGCTGTGGACCGCCGTGGAGGTGCCCGCCACCGTGGCGGTGGTCGCGGCGGTGGAGCCCGGCCCGGACGGCGAGGGCGTGCTGCGCGAGACCGACGAGCTGGCCCTGGTCCGCAAGGTGGAGGTGCTGGTGCAGGAGCGGCCGCACCTGCGGCGGGTGGTGGTGCCCCGGGCCCAGCTCGGCTGCGTGCCGCCGCGGCTGCGCGCGCGCCTGGTGCCAGCCGATACCCTGGACGAGCTGCTGGACGCGGCCCTGGGCCCGGCCCACGAGGCGCGCATCAGTGTGCCGGCCGGCATCAACCTCTACAACGAGGTGGAGCGCGCCGTGGCCGACTACCGCAGCGGGCACGACCGGCGCCCCTGGGCGCTCAAGGCGCGGCGCTTCGAGGCGCTGGCCGCGGCCCTGCCGGTGGATGAGGCCAACGCGCGCTTCCGCTGCCGCTGCCTGGCCTTCCAGGCCTCCTGCCTGCTGCACCAGGGGGAGACCGCCCTGGCCGAGCCCCTGCTGGACGAGGCGCGGGACCTCTTCGACCGCTTCCGCGTCACCACCGACGCCTCGTTTTTGCCCTGGGTGCTGGACCGCCTGGCCATGGAGCAGCTGGACGTCTACGACGTGGACCGCGCCCGAGAGACCGCGGCCGAGGCCCTGGCGCGGGCCGAGCAATGCGGCCTGGACTTCGAGCGCGTCTCCAAGCTGCACGGCACCCTGGGCCAGGTGCTGCTGGCTGCCGGGGACCTGCCCGGCGCGCTGGAGCAGCTGCAGGCCGCCCTGGACGGCATCCACCGCGTGCGGCCGGACCAGTGCGTGCGCAACCACACCTATCTCGTGCGGGCCCTGGGCGCGGCCGGCCAGCCCGATGAGGCCCACGCCCAGCACCGCGAGGCCGCCGAGCACCTGCGGCGGGTGCCCGAGGACAACCGCCTGACCCACGAGGCCTACCTGGCCTACGCCATGGCCGGCGTGCTGTTGAGCCAGGCCGAGCCCCAACAGGCCGCCGACCTGCTCCTGGCCCTGCCCCTGACGGACCTCGAGCCCCTGGGCCCCATCGCGGCGCGCATCCACAAGTTGCTGGTGCGGGCGCTGCTGGAGCTGGGGCAGCTGGACCGGGCGCTGTCGCACCACCGGGCCGTGTCCCGCTGGCTGGGCGAGGCCCCCTCCGCGCGACTGCGCTGGCTCGGCGCCACCGCCGACCTGGAGCTGGCCGCGGGCATGGTGGGCGCCGGCGGCGCCGTGGCCAGCCAGCGTCCGCGCATCGAGCAGGCGCTGGACTGCGTGCCGCCCTACCCTGGCGCCCAGCGCCGCTTCGGCGCGGCGGCCGACCAGCTCGCGCAGCTGGTGCGCGGCGAGGACGCCGCGGAGCTGTGCGCGGCCATCCGCCGCCTGCTGGAGCTGGAGATCTACTGACGCCATGTCCCACGCCGCCCTGCTGTTGACCCTGGCGTCCGCGGTGATGCACGCCACCTGGAACTACTGGCTCAAGCGCTCCGAGGACCGGGCCAACGTCATCTTCGGCGCGGGCTACGTCACCGTGGCCCTCGGCTTGCCGCTGTACCTCGCCTGGGGCACGCCGCGGGCGCTGCTGGGGCCCGTGGGCCTGTACGTCGCGGCGTCGGCGGTCATCCACTACGCCTACCGCGCGCTGCTGGCGGCGACCTACGACCGCGCCGAGCTGTCCCAGTCCTACCCGGTGGTGCGCTCGGCGCCGATCCTCGTGGCCCTGGGGGCGGTGTTCTTCCTCGGCGAGCGCGTCCCGGCGTTGGGCTGGGCCGGCATCCTCACCACCGTGGGGGGAATCTACGTGCTGTATCACAAGGAGCTGGCCAGCCTGGGGCGAGGCGGCTCCTTGCGCGGCCTGGGCTACGCCGCGGCCACCATGCTCTCCATCACCTGCTACAGCCTGGTGGACAAGATCGGGGTTTCGCTGGGCACCCTGCACCCGGCGGAGTTTTTCTATTGCTACGACGCCCTGCTGTCGCTGCTCTATACTGCCACCCTGCGCGGGGCGAAGGTGCGTGCCCTGCGGCGGGTTTACAGGCGCGAGCTGGGCCGCACCGTGGGCATCGCCCTGCTGGAGCCGCTGTCCTACATTTTGATCCTCACCGCCTTCACCACCGCGCCGGTGAGCTACGTGGTCAGCGTGCGCCAGGTGAGCGTGGTGGTGGCCGCCGCCCTGGGCGTGGTGCTGCTTCGCGAGCGGGCCGGAGGCAGCCGTTTGGCGGGAGCCGCCCTGGTGGTGGCAGGGGTGGCTCTGCTCAAGCTGGCGGGTTAGCCCCGAATTAAGCGCATGCGGCCTACTGCGGCACGCGATCCCGTCGGCAGCACAGCGTTGCGCCTCCTCACCGTACCTCTGGTACGCTTTCGTCGCCGCGCCTTGTTCTGCCGCGGTCTCACGCGCCTCGCAACGGCCTCTTCGCTTATTCTGGGGGCTAGCGCCGCAAATCATCCATTGACCGGCGGCCTCGTATGGAGCATAAGACCCTACCCCTTGACCGGGCCCCGGTCCGAAACGCCGAGCCCCAGGAGCATCACGTGGCTCAACGCCTCCGTAACGATATCAGGAATGTGGCCGTCATCGCCCACGTCGATCACGGCAAGACCACGCTGGTGGACGGCATGCTGCGCCAGAGCGGCTTGCTGAAAAAGAACGCCCCCGCCGAGCGGGTGCTGGACCACAACGACCTGGAGCGCGAACGGGGAATCACCATCCTGGCCAAGAACACCGCCGTGCAGTACCGCGACATCTGTATCAACATCCTCGACACGCCCGGGCACCACGACTTCGGCGGCGAGGTGGAGCGGATGCTGCTGATGGCCGACGGGGTGCTGCTGCTGGTGGACGCGGCCGAGGGCCCGCTGCCCCAGACCCGCTTCGTGCTGGAGAAGGCCCTGGCCCGGAAGCTGCCGGCGATCCTCGTGATCAACAAGATCGATCGCAAGGACGCCCGCCCCGCCGAGGTGCTGGACATGGTCTACGACCTGTTCATCGACCTCGGCGCCGAGGACGAGACCATCGAGTTCCCGGTGCTCTTCACCATCGGGCGCGAGGGCGTGGCGCACCGCGAGCTGGGCGACGACAGCCAGGACCTGCGCCCGCTGTTCGAGACCATCGTCGAGCATGTGCCGCCGCCGGAGGACCACAGCGACGAGCCCCTGCGGCTGCACGTCAACAACATCGGCTGGGACGACTACGTCGGCCGGCTGATCATCGGCCGCATCTACGCCGGCACCGTCCACACCGCCCAGGACGTGTTCGTCCAGGCCGAAACGGGGGCGGCGCGCCCGGGACGGATCATGCGCCTCTACGGCTTCTCCGGGTTGCTCCGCGAGGAGATCGACGAGGCCTCCTCGGGGGAGATCGTGGCCCTGGCCGGCATCGACGAGGTGGCCATCGGCGACACCGTGACCGACGACCCGAAGACCAAGGGGCTCTTCCGCATCAAGGTGGACGAGCCGACCCTGGCCATGGACTTTTGCGTCAACACCTCGCCGTTCGCCGGCCAGGACGGCCAGTACGTCACCAGCCGCAACCTGCGCGAGCGCCTGCGCCGGGAGTCCTACGCCAACGTGGCCATCCGCGTGGAGGAGACCGGCTCCACCGACGTGCTGCGGGTGGTGGGCCGCGGCGAGCTGCAGCTCGGCATCTTCGTCGAGACCATGCGCCGGGAGGGCTACGAGCTGATGCTCTCGCGGCCCGAGGTGGTCACCCGGCGAGAGGGCGGCAAAAAAATGGAGCCGCGGGAGCTGCTCTACATCGACTGCCCCCGGGAGATGATCGGCGTGGTCACCGAGCTGCTCGGACCGCGCAAGGGCAAGCTGGTGGAGATGACCCCGGCCGGCAAACGCGAAAAGCTCGTCTTCTCTGTGCCGACCCGGGGCCTCATCGGGTTGACGGGCGACTTCCTCACCGAGACCCGCGGCCAGGGCGTGATGAACACGAGCTTCGACGGCTGGATCCCCTGGCAGGGCCCCATCGAGGCTCGCCGCACCGGCGTGCTGGTCTCCGACCGCGAGGGCGTGACCACCCCCTACGCGCTGTACCACCTGCAGCCACGGGGCACCCTCTTCGTCCGCCCCGGCACCCATGTCTACCGGGGCATGGTGGTTGGCGAGCACAACCGGAGCAACGACATCCTGGTCAACGTCTGCCGCCCGAAGAAGCTGACGAACCACCGCGCCGCGGGCAAGGACGACAACGTGCTGCTCGCGCCGCCGCGGACCATGACCCTGGAGCAGGCCATGGAGTTCATCGACGAGGACGAGCTGATCGAGGTCACGCCCACCGCCATCCGCCTGCGCAAGCGGGGCCAGGTCACGCGGAGCATGCGCAAGGAAGATCGGTTGGACCGCGACGCGGGCTGAGCGATACCATGGCGGTTATCCATGGACGACGACCGCTCCGACCTCATCGAATGCCCGGGCTGCACCATGTTCGTCACGCCCGACACGGCGCGCTGCCGATTCTGTGACGCCCTCGTCTTCTCCCGGGAGCAGATCGGGTCGAACCCGCGCTTGATGAAGGCCTGGCTGATGGATCGTGTCGCCGCGCTGCGGCTCAGGGGCGCGGTGGGACCGGCGGCTCAGGACCTGGAGGCGCTGGCGGTCGAGGACGGGCCGCTATTCTACGACGCCCTGGCCGACATCATGATGCGCGGCGGCGAGCGCCGGTTCAAGAGCCGCGTGGCCAGGGCGTTGGCCGTGCTGCTTCACGCCTTCGAGGGGGACGCCGGCGGCCGCGACGTGGGCCCCTACCGCTCGGGGCCGGCGCCCGAGTCTGGCCGCGGGCGGCACCTCAAGCTGCTCAACGCCGCGTTGCAGCGATGGCTGGGGGTGGTCTGCGGGGATCACGCCGCTTCGGAGCTGCAGATCCTTGCGAACCTCATGACGCACGACGAGGTGGACGCCTACCGCCGGCTGCTGCTGCTGGACTACGCTTGCTACCTCTGCGCCTCCCGCGAAAAGGGCCACGCGCCCTACCTCGGCGACCTCGACGGGCTGTTCCGCGGACTGGCCGACAGGGACCTGCTGGAGGCGACGCAAGCGGCGGCCTACCACAGGATCGTCGAGGCGAAGCAGCCCCTGCTGCGGCTGTTTGGTCAACGGGACGACCTTGAGCTGATGAAGGCCATAACGCGCTACCTCGAGCGTGTTGACGCCCGCGACGAGGCCCTGGTCGAGGAGGTGGTCGAGGTCATCCACCGGCGACTGGAGCAGGAGAACGTGCCGGAGCTGTTGTGGCACCTGAATTACCTGCTCACCATGGTCCCGGATCGACGAACCGTGGCCCGGCCCGTGCTGGACGAGATTAATGCCCGGGGCAGCACCAAGCAGATCGATTGGGCGAAACAACAATACCGCAGGGCGCTGCTCCACAAGATAGAGCACTATATCACCTGATAGCGCTTTGGAGCGCTTTGGAGCGCTCTAAAGTCGCACAAAGAAGACCCGGCCCGGCTCGCCCTCCACCACGTGCACCTTGCGCGGCGCCACACGGGTGTAGACCGCCGCGTGGGCCCGCTCATCCAGGCGCAGGGGCGCCGGGTCGGCCTCGGAGCGGGCCAGAGCCTCGGCGCGCTCCACCACCGGGCCGGCGACCACCATGGCCGGCGCGGCGTGGTCCAGGGTGCCGACCTGGGCCTCACCCTGGGCCAGGCCGGCGCGCACCGACCAGGGGGCGCCGTGCACCTGGGCCAGCCGCCGCACCGCGCGGTAGGCCGCCCGCCCTGCCCGCAGGGCCTTGCCTGCGTCGGGGCCGCCCTCGCCGCCGGCGCCGAAGTAGCCATAGACCCGCGTGCCGACCTGGCGATCCGAGATGCCGCCGTGCTGCTCCACCGCCTCGCGGGCGATGCGGTACCAGGAGACCTGCAGCTGGTCCCGCCACTGTGGGTTCTGGGGCGCCCCAGCCCGGGGCTCCTCCAGCTGCAGAGAGAGGCAGAGCACACAGACCTGTCGGCGCGCCAGGGTCGGCTCGCGGGTCGCCTGCTGGCTCGCCCGGGGGAGCTGCCGGGTCAGGAGCTCCAGGGTGGCGCCCACCTCCGCCGCCGACGGCCGCGTGTCAGGCTCGGGAGCCATCATGCGATGGACGAAGGTGCAAAGATCCGCCGGCAGTTCGGGTCGCGCCTCGGTCAACGCGCGCATCTGGCCTACACGCTTGACCGCGTGCAGGTCGCCGGTGGCCACGTGGGCGAAGGGCTGCTCGCTGGTCAGCAGCTCGTAGATCATCACGCCCAGGGAGTAAATGTCCGAGAGCGGGCCCACGGGGTCGTTGCCGATCTGCTCGGGGCTGGCGTAGTCGGGGGTGCCGTAGAACGCTGCCGAGTCGCTGTCCAGGCGGCGCTGCTCCAGCAGCAGGGAGATGCCGAAGTCGGTGAGCAGCACGCGCCCGTCCTCACGCACCAGCACGTTGGTGGGGGTCACGTCCCGGTGCACCACGCCGTCGCGGTGAGCGTGGTCCAGGGCGCGGGCCACCGCGCTGCTCAGCTCCAGCACCCGGGGCGTCGCGAACTCGGTCTCGTCCATCAGGTCGGCCAGGCTCTGGCCGGCGACGAACTCGGTGACCAGGAACGAGGCCTCGCCGTCCTCGCGGAAGTCGATGACCCGCAGGATGTTGTCGTGGGACCAGCGCCCCATGATGCGCGCCTCCTGCTTGAAGCGCTGCAGGCCCACCGGGTCCGAGGCCACCTTACGGTGCAGCAGCTTGAGCGCCACGAAGCGGTCGAGGGAGGCCTGATGCGCCTTGTACACCGTGCCCATGCCGCCCTTGCCGATCTCCTCCACCAGGGTGAAGTCCGCGATCTGCTCCTGGCCCCGTGGCCCGGAGTCGTGCTCGTCGGCGCCCTGCATGGCCCAGGCCCAGTTGTCCAGGGCCGCGCGCCAGGCGCTCAGGGCGCGATGGAGGGGCGAAAAGAGCGCCGGCGCCAGCTCCGCGCGCAGGGTGGCGGCGAGCTCCTCCACCAGCCGCTCAGCCCGCTGGTGGCGCGCCCGGCGCTGGTCTGCCTCGCCCGCCTTGGCCAGGGCAGTCAGGGCCCGCGTCAGCCGCCCGGTGAGGCGCTCCAGCTTGCTGGCCAGCACGTCGGCCACGCGCTTCTTGCGGGCCAACCTGCGGCGCAGACGCGGCTGGGCCGCGACGCCGCCGGCTGCCCACAGGTCACCCATCAGGCCGTCGGCGCCCACGCTGGAGGCGGAGAAGATCATCGGCACCGAGCGAGTCAGGGCCTCCAGGGCGTGGCCGGTCTCGGCGGGCAGCGCCTCGCCGCGCGACGCCGGCCGCGCCAGCCGCGCCACCGCGCCGGAGAAGTCCGATAGCGCCGAGACGAGCTCGGCGCCGCTGATTCCGCCCTGGCCCGGCAGGCCGGGGCCGCGGCGGGGCTCCCGCTGGCGCACCAGCAGGTCCTCGAGCACCGCGACCATGGCGCTCCAGTCCGCGCCGGGCTCCTCGCGCAGGCCCCGGGAGGCTGTGGCGGCGGCGCGCGCCAGGGGGAGGCTGTTGCTGCCGGCGAAGCGCTGAACGTCGGCCAGAAACTCGGGGCTCGGCGCCCGCAGCAGCAGGGTCAGGGCCCCCTGGACCTGGTAGTCCGGGCTGGCCGACACGGCGTGGTCCAGGGTGCGCGCGAGGCTGGTGGCCACCAGCTTGCGCACCGGCTTGTCGGGCCAGCGCGCCAGGCCGAGCAGCAGCTCGAAGCCGGCCAGGCGCTGGGCCATGTCGCTGGGGTCTTCCAGCCGCGCCTCCAGGGAGTCCGCCCGGCTGGTGCGGGCGTCCAGGGCGTGGCCCAGCCCGCGCACCACCTCGGCGCGGCGGAAGCGATCCACCGACGACAGGTCGCTCACGCTGCGGATCAGCTGGCCGCGGGCCTCCTCGCGCAGCAACGCGTAGTCCGCCTCCAGGCTGGCGGCGCGGGCGGCGTCCACGGCGGCCAGGGCCAACAACGCCGGGTGCAGCAGGTCCTCGGCGAACAGCGCCTGACCCAGGTCGCGGATCTCGAACACCTGCCGCCCGAGGCCCTCCATACCGGCGGTGGTGTCCGCCTCCAGGATGCGCGCCAGCTGGGCCCAGGCGGTGTCCAGTGCCGCGGAGATGAGCCGCCCCGACTCCACCGGCGCCGCCCCGTCCAGCACCCGGCGGGCGGCCCCCATGGCCAGGGAGCCGAAGGCTGGCGGCGCCTCGGCCAGGTCCACCGCGGCCAGGGCTTCACGGGCCATCCAGTGTAGCGACATGGTCACCGCGTCCCGGGGCACCCAGCGCCGCACCGCCTGCTGCACCTCGGAGCCCATGGCCTGCACCACCTCGGCCTCGCCGCGCAGGCCCAGCTCTCGCACCATCAGCGAGAGGTTCAGCGGCGCGGCCGGGCCCGGGGCCGAGGCCAGGCGCCGGGCGAACCGCGCGGCCAGCTCCAGGTCGCAGCGGGCCAGGTCGGGGATGGCCAGGCCCAGGGCGCCGGTGGTCCAGGGGTCCGTCCCCCGGCGCAGCAGGGTCAGGGCCATGTCCTCGGCCAGCTTGGGTGCGCTGGCGTGGAGCGCGCCGAGTGTGGCCGCGCCCCGCCGCTTGCGATGGTGCCGCGCCGACGGCGCCAGGGCGCTGCGGATGGCCTCGGTGGCGCCGTTGAGCCGCCCGGCCAGCAGGCCGAGGGAGGTGGCCGCCGCGCGCCACACCTGGGGCGACTCGTCGTGCAGCAGGTCGAGGCAGGCCGCCAGCAGGTCCTGGTCGGCCAGGGGCAGCAGCCCGGTGCAGCGGGCGAGGCAGCCGAGCAGCTGGGCCGCGCGGCGACGGTCCGGGGCCGGGCCGCGGCGACCGCCCAGCACCAGCACCAGCAGCTCGCCGGCGTTGTCGGTCAGGTACTGGCCCAGGTCCACGTCGGCCGCGCCCACGGAGTGCAGGCAGAGCAGCAGGTCCACCCGGGACAGCAGGCCGTCGTCGCGGGTGAGCCGCGAGCCCTGGCGCAGCACCTCCGGCAGCGCCGCCCTGGAGCGCCTGGCCGGCCCGCGCAGGAAGCTATCCCGTGCCGATGCGGAGTCGTGCTGCGTCATGGGTTGAGGTTCAACACCATCCTGGTCATTTAGGCAAGGGTTGTCGTTTTGGGTAAGAACACTCGATGGCGAAGCCATGCCAGCGCTGGCCCAGCTCCTCGTGGGACCACAGGCGCTTGCCCCAGAGGGGGTCCCACACCTCCACCCGTTTGGCCCCCGCCGCCATCAGCGCCGCGGCGTGGCTCTCGGGCCCGGTCATGGGGTGGTCGACGAAGATCATCGCCGGCAGCTTCAGCGTGGCGACTTTCCCCGGCGCCACCTTGGCCCGCCGGCAGCTGAAGCCGAGGTCGGCCATGCCGTAGACCACCTGGGAGGCCGAGGTGCCGCCAAGGGCCGTGGTGCCCAGGGCCTCGGCCATCTGCCGTTCCGTGGCCTGGACGCCCAGGCGACGTGCCATGTTGGCCGCGCTGGCCGCCGCGCAGCTCACCGGGCTGCTCTGCAGGATGATGCCCGCGGAGGTGATCTTGTGGGTCAGCTCCGGAGCCACCGGCCGCGTGTAGAGCCACTGGGCCACCTGCACCACGGCCACCAGCAGCACGCCGGCCAGCACCAGCTTGTGTCGCTCACGGTGCCCGCTGTGGAAGGCCACCGCGGCAGACAGCCCGGCGAGAAATGAAAAGAGCGCCAGCACGCTGCCCCAGGTCAGGCAGGTGAAGACGTACTCCAGCAGCAGGGGCAGCTTCCACCACAGGCGGGGGAAGTACTGCAGGGAGAACAGCGCCCCGAGGAAGAGCACCACCGCCCCTGCCACGGCGTACAGATACGGCGCCCGCCGGGTGACGTTGTCCAGGTCGAGGCCATCTCTTTTGCGCGCCAGGCGGCGAGCCTCCAGCGCGCCCAGGCCAGCCAGGCCGAACACCAGCAACACGTTGAGCCAGATGGGGAGGCCGACCACGGCTACGAGGCGGCCGCGAAGTCCGGCGACGCCAGGAGCAGAGACAACAGGGCCGTTGACCGGGGCACGCGCACCTCCTGCCCCGATGATACTGGAGCACCAAAGCTGCTACAATGGCGCCATGATCCCCTCGGCCCCACCCGCCGCGCTGCTGGCGGCCGCAGCGCTCTTTTTCTTGGCCACGTCCTGCGACGACCCGGGCCACCTGGTGTCCCGGCAGGACGGGGCCGCGGACAGGGGCGTCAAGCTGCTGGACGGCCAGCTAGCCGGCGATACGGTGAGGCCGCCAGACAAGCCGAAGCCGCCGCCGGACAAGGGTACGGACACGCCGAAGCCGCCGCCGGACAAGGGTACGGACAAGCCAGCGCCTCCGCCGGACAAGGGCCCGCTGGACAAGGGCGCGCCGGACAAGCCGCCGCCGAAGCCGGACACCGGCCCGCCCAAGCCGTGCCCCGCGGACATGGTGGCGATCCAGAAGTTTTGCATGGACCGCTACGAGGCGCCCAACAAGCCGGCGGCCCATCCGCTGGTGATGTACCACTACATCGAGGCCATGGCCTGGTGTAAGGCCCGGGGCAAGCGGCTCTGCTTCGACGACGAGTGGACCCTGGCCTGCTCGGGGGCAGCCGCGGGCGGCACCAAGTACCCTTACGGCAACACGCACAAGCCGGGCGTCTGCAACGACAACAAGACGTGGAAGCTCTACGTCCAGTCCAAGCTCAGCGGCTGGCCCTCGGGCGCCTCGGGCCCCAACATCATGTCGCTGACCGCCCTGTGGGCCGCGGCCAAGGCCAAGGGCAGCAAGGCCACCGTCGCCGCGGACCACGTCAAGTGGCTCTACCAGGGTGAGGTGTCGGGGGCCAAGAAGGGGTGCAAGAGCGTCTTCGGCGTGCACGACCTGTGCGGCAACGTGGAGGAGTGGACCACCCGCCGCGACGGCGGAAAAAAGTACTTCCACGGCAACCTCAAGGGCCGCTACTGGTCCGAGACCCGCACCTGCCAGAGCAACATCAAGTCCCACGGCGACTCGTTCCGCTTCTACGAGATCGGCTTTCGCTGCTGCCGGGACCAGATGCCGTGAGCCTCCGGAAAGAAACCACGGAGAGCACAGAGGACACAGAGGGGGAAGGGGGGAAGCACCGCAGGCTCCTCGCCGTCGACCTCGGCCTGCGCACCGGCCTGGCCCTGTTCGGCGGCGACGGCCGGCTCATCTGGTACCGCTCTCACAACCTGGGCACCGTGGCCCGCCTCAAGCGCGCGGTGCCGTCGGTGCTGCGGCTGGACGACGCCGGCGCGCCGCCGGATCAGCTGGTGCTGGAGGGCCCGAAGAACCTGGCGGACGCCTGGACCCGCGTGGCCGAAAAGCGCGGCGTGCCGGTGCGGCTCATCGGCGCCGAGGCCTGGCGGCCGGCCTTGCTACACAGCCGGCAGCAGCGCAGCGGCAAGGACGCCAAACGCCACGCCGACGACCTGGCCCGCCGGGTGATCCGCTGGTCCGGCGCGGCAGGGCCGACGTCCCTGCGCCACGACGCGGCCGAGGCGATCCTCGTGGGCCTGTGGGGCGTGCTGCAGCTGGGCTGGCTGGAGAAGCTGCCTGGAGAGCTTCGCTGATCGGTGTATACATGCGCACTCCGATCCAGGCTATCGGCTACGCGCCGAAGAGCACCCGCCAGACCAGCCGGCGGATCTCGTGGTGCCCGCGCACGTTGGGGTGGATGCAGTCCGCCATGAGCCAGAGGGTGGGGTCCGAGGCCTTGTAACAAGGGCAGGCCTTGTTCTGGTGGTTGAAGCCGTGGCCGATGAAGGCGGCGCGCAGGTCGCCGATGAGCCAGCCGTTGGCCTTGGCGTAGGTCATCAGCTCCTTGTTGAACAGGGCGTGGTTGTTCATCACCAGCTGACCCAGCGCGGGCGGTACCTGCTTCATCAGCCCGCAGGCCCCGTTGGTCTTGGCGCTGGCGGGGATGCTGCCCATGGTGTCGGTCCACTCGTAGACGTTGAACAGCACGAAGTGGGTCTTGTTCGGGTACTTCTTCTGGTCCGCGAAGTGCGCCTTGACCTTGGCGATGTTGGCCACCACCTTCTGGGCCAACGCCTTGGCCTGGGCCGGGTCCAGCATGGACGCGTAGTTGTACATCATGTCGTTGCCGCCGATGGAGATCACCACCAGGGTGTTGCCCGTGGTGTTGGCCGGCGCGCCGGCGGCCTGGCTGGCCAGGTGGGCGCTGGTGGAGCCGCCCTTGGAGCGGTCCACGATCTTGAGCCCGGGGTACTTGTCCGCCAGGCTCTTGCCCTTGTAGGTCGGGTACTGCGTGTCGTGGTTCTTGGACAGCAGCCCGTGGTAGGTCAGGGCCTTGGACACCCCGTCGCCGGCGGCGATGGAGTCACCCATGTTGACGTACATCGTCACCGTGCCCAGGGTCGGCAAGGACTGCTTGACCGCGTCGGGCAGGGGCCCAAAATCGGGCGCCGCCGTGTCGGTCGTTGACGCCGCGTCCGGGCCCGCGCTGTCGGGGGCCGGGGCGTCGGGCGCGCCGGTATCCTGGGCCAGGTCCGCCGCCGCGTCGCGGCCTCCGTCGGCGCCCCCGGAGTCGTCGGATGAGCAGGCGGCCGCGGTCAGGACCAGCGTCGCCACAACAGCGATCAGGTGCTTCTTCATCATGGCCACAGTGTACGACATCCCCTCCGCGTTCGCACCGGGCGACGAGATCTGGTTCAATGGAAGGACCATGCTCCGCGCCACGCTCACGGCTCTCGCCGCCCTCTGTCTCTGCGCCTGCCAGAGCGCGCCCGGCCGGTCACCCGACGCCGCCGCGCCTGACGCCGCCGCGGACCTGTCTCCGCGCGACATGGACCTGTTCGGCAAGATCGTGGTGCGGGTGCTCACGGCCAACGTCGGCAACCTGGACGAGGCTGAAAAGACCACCTGCCCTGCCTATCACAAGGGCAGCCAGTGTGAGCTGTCCCTGGAGCAGATCATCGCTGGCAACATCGCCAAACACGCCCCGGACATCGTCGTGCTCAACGAGGTGTGGGACACCGACCGCTGCGCCGGCGTCAGCGAAAAGACCGCCGGCTTCGTCTGCCACGCCCCGGCCAAGCTCTCGCCGGCCCAGCAGGCCCGCCGCTACCTCGGCGCGGGCTACACCATCGTCTGCGACGGCGTCGCCCACTTCGACTGCATCGGCGTGAAGACAAAGCGGGTGGCCCTGGACCCCAGGCTCTGCTCGGCCGGCGGCCTCTGCCTGGGCAAGGCGGTCACACCCGCGCACCCCAAGGCCTGCGCCGGCATGGGCAGCATCACCAGCGTCTCGTCGGCCGACGTCACCGTGGACGGGGTGACATTCACCGTGGTCAACGGCCACCCGAAGAACGCCTACAACAACGTCCAGGACCCCTGCCGCCTGGCCCAGTACAAACAGATCTTCGAGGAGCTGGCCGTGGGCAAGCGCAACCTGATCATGGGCGACATGAACGGCGACGCCATCCGCTTCCCCGCTGTCTTCCCCAGCTTCGTCTACTGGAACACTCGGGTGGGCCCCGGCAAGCGCTTCCGCTACCACTCGGGTCCCGCCGAGGCCACGCCCCCGCCCCCGACCTGGATGAACTCGGTGACCCTGGACTACGTGCTCAGCGACTTCGCCCAGGGCGTGTGTAACACGCTAGGAAAGAAGGCCGACAGGGATCGGCTGGACCATCCGCGCTATCGCATGGACCACCTGGGCATCGTGTGTGATCTGATCTTGCCCAAGAAATAACACCATAGGACCGACCTGGCAACGCTATAGTCCAAAGCCTGAAGCCTAAGAGCGCGGTTCCTTTGAAAGGAGGCACTCACGCTACCGACATGAGGGCTTCTTCTTCATTGGCAACGGTCCTGGCTGAGCTTGTCGGACGGGCTTGCGCGCGGGTGAAGCCGTGGCCGTGCTGAGGGGCTTGTAAAAGGGGCGCGTGCACGCCGGCATCTGGACGGGCTGTGGTTCGGGTGTCGCAATCCAGCTTGTCGGACGTGCAAGGGTCCGGGCTGCTTCATCCCGGAGCCTCCGAAGGAGGCGAGGACCGGCGCGCCTGAAGCCTCCCTCAATAGGTGTTGAGCAGCTGGAACTTGAACGCCCTGGCCTTGTATCGCCCGTTGAGCACCACCTGCAGGTTCCCCTCGAAGCTGTCCTTGTAAAGGGACAGCTTGCTCAGGTCGAGGATCACCACCTGGGTCGCCTTGGTCACGTCCACCATGCGAGCCGGCACGGCCAGGGACTTGGTACCGGACTTGTTCTTCACCTCGGCCCAGACCCGGACCTTGAGGCCCTTCTTCTTCAGCAGGTTCTTGCCGAAGCCGATGCGGGTGTAGATGCGGCAGCCCCGGCGGCGCTTGCAGCTTGGCGACAGCAGGGCGCGCTCCAGGTTCGGCGCGTCGGAGCCGGCGGCCTCCTCGACGCGGAACTCGTTGGGGTCCAGGGGCGGCAGGGTCACCTTCTTGCGCTTGAGCCCCACCTGGGCAAATAGCTGGTGCCACTGGGCCTGCAGGTCCTTGAGCCGCATGCGGTGGACCGCCGCCTTGACCTGGTCGCGGAAGAGGCGCTTGAGCTCGGTGTCGATGCGGCTGTTGAGCTTCTTGACCTCCTGCTCCGTGCGGGTGATCTGTTGCTCCACGCGGCCCTGGGCGCCGGCGGCGCCGCCCCAGAGGAGCGCCGTCGCCACCAGGATCAGCATATGGTTCTTGCGATACATTGGCGCCCTCCTCATTTGATTGTGACCTGCACCGAGCGATCCGCCCGGCTGCCGCGCATGTAGACCCAGCGCGTGCCGGTGGAGTACTCGGTGTAGAGGGTGACTCGGAGGGTGTAGGTGCCAGGCTTGAGCCCGTGCTCCTTGATGTTGAAGTAGCGGCCGCGGAAGCTCATGCGCCTGCGGGTCAGCTTCTGGTAGCGGCGGAGCACCACGCGGCTCTTCTGTCCCTGGAGGATCTTGGCCTCGATGTGCACCGGCTTCTGTCCCCTGGCGAAGTCCTTGCGCTCGTATGAGCCCGACAGCTGGATGCTCTTGCCGCGCACCTTGGCCTTGAGGTCCCGCCAGCCGACCACCGACTTGTAGCTGCGGTACCAGTCGCGATAGTGGGGCAGCAGCACCCTCACCGCCGGCGGCAGCTTGCCCTTTACGCGGAACATGCCGAGAGAGACAAGGTAGGTGCTGGGGTAGGTGCGCGTGGAGACGACGCAGGAGGCGAAGTAGCGCCCGGGCAGCAGGCCGAGGCCGTGGACCGTGGAGTTGAACACGGTCTCCCGCCGGGTGACGATCTTGGAGAAGGCCGAGACACGGTAGATGGCCTTGGTCGTGTTCTGGTAGCGCGTGGCCATGGGCAGGTAGCGCTCGCTATAGATCTTGCAGCCGATGCTCACCTTCCTGCGCTGGGCGATCCAGTCCTTGGGGAAGAGGACGCGCACGTACAGGCGGAAACTGTCCGGCGGCACCACCGACACCTTGCTGGTGCCGCGCAGGCGGTAGTAATCGGCCGGCTTGGCGGCCGCCACCACCGGCTCGATCTCGAAACCCTTGGGCGGGACGTAGGGGGTCACCGGCTTGCCCTGGGCCTTGAGGATCGCCGCCCGGGCCTGCTCCAGGTTGACCCTCGAGCTGGTGTAGAGCCGCTGCATCTCGCGGGCGTTGGTGCTGGCCCAGTTGGACAGCTCCCGGATCGCCATCAGCTGGGTCTGCAGCGCCTTGACCTTGGCCTTGAGCTGGGCCAGGCGGCGCACCTTGGTCCAGCGCTTGTCCGGCTTCTGGTCCGGCACGGGGATCGGCAGCGGCATCTGCGCCCTGCTGGCGGAGGGGGCCATCACGAGGCACCCCGCGGCGAGCAGCGGCAGAAACCACGGCCAGCGTGACATACATCTCATGGTCTCTTGATCTCCTTGACACAGCGGAAGCCGAGGGACTTCCAGCGGAAGGTCTTCGGGTCCTGGTAGAGTCGGTAGGTGGCGCGCAGGCGGGCGAGGTCGTGGTCGTCGTAGCCGCCACCACGGATCACGCGGAAGCGCGCCTCAGCCTTGCGGGCCGGCCGTTCGCGGTTCTTGCAGCCGGCGCCGGTGTAGACCGACAGGCGATCGTCCACCCACTCGGCCGCGTTGCCGCACAGATCGGAGAACCCGTGCAGCGGCTTGCTGGCCGGGCGCGGCGCGGTCTCGGCGCCCTTCCTGCGGGCGAAGTTGGCGTGCTCGGGGGCCGGGGGTTGGTCGCCGCCGGGGTAGAGCCAGGCGTGCGTCGGTCCCCGCGCCGCAAACTCCCACTGGGCCTCGGTCGGTAGCTTCCGCCCGGGCTGGCTGCGGCAGTAGAGGTCGGCCTCGGCCCAGGTGACGCTGGTCACCGGCAAGGTGCCCTCGCCGGGCCTGGGCGAATAGCGAGCCCACTGCTTCTTCTTGCGCAGCCGCTTGCCGGCGGGGGCGGAGAGGAAGACGTGGAAGTCCAGGCGGGTCACCTCCCGCACGTCCATGTGGAAGTCGGCCACCTCGCAGGGGTGCGCTGGCCGCTCCTTGGGGCTGCCGTCGTCGTAGCCCATGGTGAAGGCGCCGCCTTTGACCAGGGTCATGCCCGGCGGCGTGTCCGGCGCGTCCGGCGCGTTTTTGGACGTGCCCTGGATCGGCGGCGCTGGCTCGTGGTCCTTTTCGTCCGGGGCCTTGGGCCTGTCCTCCCCCTCGCGGTCCGGCTCATCCTCGCCGCCAGCGGCCGCCTCCTTCTTCGGTTCGACCTTTGGTGCGGGCGGCCGCGTGATCTTGTAGTAGACGCCCCCCCCGAGGCCCACGGCCAGCACCACGGCCACGAAGATCAGCACCCAGCGCTTGCTCCCGCCGCCGGCGGCGGGCTCCACCTGCCCCTTGAGGAAGGAGTCCGGCGCGGAGGTGGGTGCTGGGCCGGGAGCCGGCGCGGGCAGGGTGGGCGGCATGGGCGCCGGCGTGGGCGGCTGCTGCTGACTGCCCTGGAGCAAGGTCTCCGGGACAACCGGCGCCGGGGTCGCGGGGCCGGTGCCCGCCGGCTCGGGCCCCGTGGGCGCGGGCAGTGTGGACTGAGAGGCCACCTCCATCAGCGCCGCGGGGGGCTCGGTGTCCATGGTCCTGGGATCGGGCGCGGCGTCCGCTCCGGCCGCCACCTGCTGCAGCGCGTCTCGCAGCGCCGCCATGGTCTGGAAGCGCGCGTCGGGCACGCGGCTCATGGCCCGCAGGATCAGCGCCTCCAGCGCCGGCGGCAGGTCCGGGCACCGATCCCGCGGGGGCACCGGGTCCCTGACCTGAATCAGGGCCAGCACCGCCCGGGCGTCGGTCTCGGGGAAGGGCAGGCAGGCGGTGAACAGCTGGTAGACGATCACCCCCAGGGAGTAGACGTCGCTGCGGGCGTCGGCCTTGCCCGAGCCGGTGGCCTGCTCCGGCGCCATGAAGTAGGGCGTGCCCATGACGTCGGCGGGCGTGGTCAGCTGGGTGCCGGCCTCCAGCACCTTGGCGATGCCGAAGTCGAGCACCTTGACGAAGGGCTCCTCCCGGTCCTCCTCCTCGCAGAGGAAGACGTTCTCCGGCTTCAGGTCGCGGTGGATGATGTTCTTGGCGTGGGCCGCCGCCATGGCATCGCAGATCTGCGTGATGATCGGCACGCCCCGGGCCAGATCGGCGGGGCTCTCACGGCGGATGAAGTCGGCCAGCGACTCCCCCTCCAGCAGCTCCTGGACGATGTAGTGGATGCCGTCCTCGGTCTTGTTGACGTCGAAGACGTTGATGATGTTCGGCTGCTTGAGCTGGCAGGCGGCCCGGGCCTCCCGGTGAAAGCGCGCCAGCACGTCGGCGTGGATTGTCAGCTCCGGGCGCAGCACCTTGATGGCGAAGCCGGTGTCCAGGCGCACGTGGCGGGCCTGGTAGACGGCGCCCATGCCCCCCGCGCCCAGTCGCCGCTGCAGCTGGTAGGTGTCCGCCAGGCGCCGGCCCAGCAGCGGGTCGGCGTTCGCGGCCCCCTCCTCCAGCAGCACCTCCCCGTCGAAGGGGCAGTTGGAGTACTGCGGTTCGAACTCCCGGTGGCATTCCGGGCAGCGTTTGGGGCGACTCACGGGTTCCCGTCCTCCGTCCCAGGAGCTGGCGAGGCCACCGGGCATCATTGGCAACGTTCAAAAGTATCCTGCCGCCAGTGGCCATCGTCAAGGTGACCTTGCCCTGCCCCGGCCCCATGTCCTAACCTTGCCCCATGTCTGCGCCCCCCGAGCCCCAAGCGAATATCCTCGGCACGCTGGTCACCGCCGAGGGACAAAAAAAGCCGTTCATCTTTACGCCCAACGACCGGCGTCTGGAGCTGGACTTCGTCCTCAACCCGACCCAGCCCGCCCCGCCCGAGGGAGCGCGCCGGGCCCTGGAGCGCCAGATCCGCGACGCCTTCGACGGCGAGCTGTCGGCGGTGCGCATCGGCGAGTACCACTGCTACGACTGTGGCGACTGGTTCATCCTCGATGGCAGCAGCTGGAGCCTCGCCATGTGCTTCAACTGCTCCTTCGACCGCTCGTCCGACATCGCGGACAGGAGCTGACGTGGCGGACGATGCCAAGGGGCCGGATCTGTCGCCCTGGGAGGTGCTGGACGAGGCGCGCGTGCTCGACGCCGCGCCCTGGATGGACGTCTACCGCCAGCGGGTGCGCCTGCCCGGGGGCGAGGTGGTGGACGACTACTACCGCGTGCGCCTGCCGGAGTACGTCATCGTGGTGGCGCTCACCGGCGACGACCGGGTGCTGATGCTGCGCGGCTACCGCCACGGCGTGGGCCGCACCACCCTCGGCGTGGTGGGGGGCCTGATGGACCAGCCGGGAGAGGAGCCCCTGGAGACCGCCCGCCGCGAGCTGCTGGAGGAGACGGGATACGCCGGGGGCCGCTGGACCGCGCTGGGGGATCACGTACCCCACAGCAACTACGGCTGCGGCGTGGCCCACCTGTTTTTGGCCGCCGGCGTGGAGCGCCGGGCCGAGCCCTGCTCCGGCGACCTGGAGCAGACCGAGCTGCTGGCGGTGCCGCGCCAGGAGGCGCTGGAGCTTTTGCGGCAAGGCGAGATCGCGTCGCTCGCCGGCGTGGCTGCCCTGGCCCTGGCGCTCAACCCGCTGCTCCACGACCCAAACGGAGACCCACCAGGAGAGGACCATGGCTGACGAGCTGAGGCTTCCCGCAGAGGCGCGCGCTCCGAGGAGTTGACGGCGCGAGCGGGGCTCGGCGCCATCGTCCATTGACGGGACAGGGCCCCCTGCTAGGCTTGCGCCCATGAGCGCAAGCAACGTCGACTATTATGGAGTGGAGGAGCTGTACTCTGCCGAGGAGCTCCTCATCCGGGACTCGGTGCGGCAGTGGGTGGCCGACGAGGTGGCTCCCATCATCGCGGACTGCTACCAGGAGGGCCGCTTCCCCGCCGAGCTGATCCAGCCCATGGCCCGGCTCGGCCTGCTGGGCGCGCACCTGCCCACGCGCTACGACTGCGCCGGCGTCTCGTCCGTGGCCTACGGCCTGGTGATGCAGGAGCTCGAGCGCTGCGACTCAGGCGTGCGCTCCTTCGCCTCGGTGCAGGGGTCCCTCTGCATGTTCCCGATCTACACCTACGGCAGCGAGGAGCAGCGGCAGCGCTGGCTGCCGCCCATGGCCCGGGGCGAGGTCATCGGCTGCTTTGGGCTCACCGAGCCCGACGGCGGCTCGGACCCCTTGGGCACCATGCGCACCCGGGCTGTGCCCGACGGCGAGGGGGGCTACGTGTTGTCCGGCAGCAAGATGTGGATCACCAACGGCACCACGGCCCACGTGGCCGTGATCTGGGCGGTGACCCTCTGCGCCGACGGCTCCGAGGTGGTGCGCGGCTTTTTGGTGGAGCACGGCACGCCGGGCTTCTCCCAGGTGCCGGTGCACCAAAAGCTGAGCCTGCGGGCCTCGGACACTGCCGAGCTGGTGCTCGACGAGGTGCGCCTGCCCGCGGCCAACGTGCTGCCGAAGGCGCTGGGCCTGGGCGCCCCCCTGAGCTGCCTGACCGAGGCGCGCTTCGGCATCGCCTGGGGCGCGGTGGGGGCGGCCATGGCCTGCTACCAGGAGGCCCTGGAGTACACCACCGACCGGGTGACGTTCGGCAGCCCCATCGCCGCGAAGCAGCTGGTGCAGGAGAAGCTGGTCTGGATGCTCTCGGAGATCACCCGCTCACAGCTGCAGGTCTGGCGCCTGGGCCGGCTCAAGGAGCAGGGCACGCTGCGGCCACCCCACGTCTCCCTGGCCAAGCGCGACTGCGTGGCCATGGCCCTGGCCTGCGCGCGCCACGACCGCGACATCCTCGGCGCCGCCGGCATCACAGCCGAGTTCCAGGCCATGCGCCACATGTGCAACCTGGAGTCGGTCTACACCTACGAGGGGACCCACGACATCCACACCCTCATCGTGGGTGAGGACATCACCGGGCTGCGGGCGTTCTGAGGCCCGCGATCTAAGGGCGGTCGAGGAAGGTGCCGTCCTGGTAGGCGGCGAAGGCCTGCTGTAGCTCCAGCTCTGTGTTCATCACGATGGGCCCGCCCCAGGCCACGGGCTCGCCCAGGGGCCGGCCCGCCACGAGCAGCAGGCGCGCCGCCTGATCCTCCGCCTGCACCCGGACATGCTCGCCTTCGCCGAGGATGACCAGGTTGCCCGCGGCCACCGGTTGGCCCGCGTCGGGGCCGAAGCGCGCCTCGCCCTCGAAGATGTAGGCGAAGACGTTGTGCGTCGATGGCACGTGGTGCCGCAGCCTGGCGCCGGCGGGCAGGGACAGGTCGAGGTAGGTGGGGTCGGTGACGATGTCTCGCACCGGGCCGCGCGCGCCGCCGATCTGTCCGCAGATGACCCGCGCCGTGCCGCCGCCGTCGAGGTCCGCGGTGGGGATCTCGGCGGCCGGCACGTCCTGGTACCGCGGCGCCATCATCTTGTGAACCGCGGGCAGGTTGGCCCACAGCTGGAAGCCGTGGAGCAGGCCCTCGGTCTGCCGGGGCATCTCCTCGTGGATGATGCCGCTGCCGGCGGTCATCCACTGGGCGTCGCCGGGGCCGAGGTCGCCCTTGTTGCCCAGGCTGTCGCCGTGGGCCAGGGCGCCGTGGAGCAGGTAGGAGATGGTCTCCATGCCCCGGTGAGGGTGCCAGGGGAAGCCGGCGATGTAGTCGTCGGGGTCGTCGGAGCGGAAGTCGTCCAGCAGCAAAAACGGGTCCAGCCGCGGGTCCACCCGGCCGAAGACCCGGCGCAGGCGCACGCCGGCCCCCTCGGTGGTGGGCACGCTGGGCTGCGCCGCGATCACGGGTCGTGTGGTCGTCATGGACAAAAGCTAGCAGGAAGATCCGCTGCGGCACGGCATTGCGGTGCGGGCGCGCGCCGGTGGATAATGGGCGCACAGGAGGTGCCCCTTGCCCCACAGGATCCCCGCCGCCTTGTCGCTGACCCTGCTCGTTTCATCCTGCGCCACGGCGCCGGCCCCTGCGCCAACCCCGCCGTGCCGCTGCTCGGCGTCGCAGCCTGCCTCGCGTCCGGCGTCGCAGCCCGCGTCGGCGCCGGCGGCCAAAAAGAGGCCCGACATCCGGCAGCTCAGGCTGCGGGACTGGCGGCCGCGCTCCATGCTGCGGGTCAAGGTCAGCAAGATCAGCAAGCCGGCCTACCCGGTGGTGGACGTGCACAATCACCTCTGGCGCGCCCGGCGCCCCGGGGACGTGGCCGCCCTGGTCAAGCAGATGGACGCCGCGGGCGTGCGCACGGTGGTCAACCTCGACGGCGGCTGGGGCGACGGGCTGCGGCGGGCCCTGGCGCGCTTCGACGAGGCTCACCCCGGGCGGTTCCTCACCTTCGCCCTCATCGACCTGCGCGGCATGGACGCCCCGGGGTGGGGCAAGCGCACCGTGGCCCGGCTGGAGGCGGACTTCAAGGCCGGCGCCAAGGGGCTCAAGTTCCACAAGTCTCTGGGGCTCGGTGTGCGCTCCAAAAAGACCGGCAAGTTGATCAAGGTGGACGACCCGCGGCTGGACCCGGTCTGGCGCCTCTGCGCCAGGTACCGGCGCCCGGTGATGATCCACACCTCGGACCCGGCCGCCTTCTTCACGCCGCTGGACGCGCGCAACGAGCGCTGGCACGAGCTGAACGCTCACCCGGGCTGGCTCTTCCACGGCAAGGACTTCCCCACCCGCGACGCGCTGCTGGCCCAGCGCAACCGGGTCATCGCCCGTCACCCGAAGACCACCTTCATCGGCGCCCACTTCGGCAACAACCCCGAGGACCTCGCCGCCGTGGGCCGGTGGCTGGACCGCTACAAGAACCTCTACGTGGACATCGACGCCCGCATCAGCGAGCTGGGCCGCCAGCCCTACACCGCGCGGCGCTTCTTCCTCAAGTATCAGGACCGCATCCTCTTCGGCACCGACACCTACCCCCGACCGGGGATCTACCAGATCTACTACCGCTTTTTGGAGACCGACGACGAGTACTGGGACTGCGCCCAGGGGCACCACCGCCAGGGGTGCTTGCCGTTGGTGACGCTCCAGATTCCCCACTGGCCGTTGGCGAACCCGGCCACCAGGGTGCGGCCCGGCCCCCTGCGCAGGCGGGTCACCGGGCTGGAGGGCCGGCCGGTGAAGGAGAAGCGGGGCCGCCGCACGGGCGGGGCCAGCACCGGCCCCCGCAGCGGCATGACCTCCATGCTGCCCTCCTTGAACCCGAGGGTCAGCTCGTCGGGTCCGCGGTACAAGGCCGTGACGCCGAAGGCCCCGGCGTAGCGCGCCAGGCGCTTGCCCGTGGGGGAATAGACCAGCACATCCGCGTCCGTGGCCACGAGGAACCCTTGCCGGTCCTGGGCCAGGGCGCGGAAGCGGCCGGGGAGCTGCCGCAGGGCGCCGCTGTCCAGCAGCAGAGCCCGGTCGCCGACCAGCGCGACGCAGACCCCGGGCAGAGCGAGCAGATCCTGCAGGGGGCCAGAGAGGCGCCGCCGGACCTGCTTTGCGCTGCCCGTCCACCGCTCGAGGTGGCGGTCGGAGGTCAGCACGCAGGCGTGCTTTCCGTCGGGGGTCACCTCGGCCCACAGGGCGCGGCGCGCCAACGCCTGCTCCAGGCCGCTGGACGCGTCGAGCTTGCCGGCCGCGCCGAGGGCGCGCCAGCCGTGGTTGGTGAGGACGCGGGGTGGTGCCGGCAGCAGGGCCACTGTGCGCCAGTGAGACCTGGCCCGGGCGACGTCCCAGGTGCGCACGGTGCCGTCGTCGCTGCCAGAGATGGCCAGCTTTCCGTCCCCGATGAAGCGCATGTCGTTGACCTCACCGCGGTGCCCCAGCAGGTCCACGTGGGTGCGGCGCTGCAGGTCCCAGATGCGCACCGTACCCTCGGAGCAGGGCGCTCCGAGCCGCTTGCCGTCGGGGTGGAAGGCCAGGCGGTGCACCCTGCCCGGGTGGGGGCCGAGCTGACCGACGCCGCGGCCCGTGGCCACGTCCCACAGCCTGACGGTGCGGTCGCCGCTGCCCGACGCCAGGGTCTTGCCGTCGGGACTGAAGGCCACGCCGTAGACGCTCGAGCTGTGGCCCGTGAGGAAGCGCGGCGCCGGATCTGCGCCGGCCTTCAGTGACCAGAGCGCCACCTTTTGATCGTAGCTGCAGGAGGCCAGGGTCTGGCCGTCGGGGCTGATCGCCACCCCCACCACCGAGTCGGTGTGACCGCGCAGGAGGCGCAGCCGGTTGCCGGTGCGCACGTCCCAGATGCGGATGGTGCGGTCCGAGCCGGAGGTGACCAGCCGGCGGCTGTCGGGGGAGAAGCGCACGGCCCAGACGTTGGTCTGGTGCCCCACCAACTTCTTGTCCCGGGTCCAGCCGCGGGTGCGCCAGAGGAACACGGAGTGGCCCATGTCCGATGACGCAAGCCACCTGCCGTCGGGGCTGAAGGCCAACCCGGTCACGGCGCCCGTGTGGCCGCGCAAGGTGGTCTTGACCCGGCCCGTGGCCACCTCCCAGAGCAGGATGTTCCGGTCCTGGCCGCCCGACGCCACCAGGCGGCCGTCGGCCGACACGGCCATGCCCCAGACCATGCCCTTGTGCCCCCCTCCCTGTCGCGGCCCGGGCTGGCTGGCGCCGGTGGTGGTACGCCACAGGCGCAGGGTGCGGTCGGCGCTGCCCGAGACCAGGGTCTTGGCCGCGGGGCCGAAGCGCAGGCTCAGCACCGTGTCCCGGTGCCCGGCCAGGCGTAACGCCCCGGGCCCGAAGGGTGTGCCGTCCACCGGCCAGACGCGGATGGCGTTGTCGCTCCAGCCGGGACCGCAACGTGCTGCGCTACCACTTCCTCCAGGGGCTCAACATCGAGCAGATCGGCGCGATCCACAGCGTGCACCGCGCCACGGTGGCGCGCTGGCTGGCCAGCCTGCGCAAGGACCTGCTGGAGAGCACGCGCGAGGCCCTGGCCCGGCGGCTCGACGTGGGCGACGCCGAGGTGGAGAGCATCATGCGCCTGATCCGCAGCCAGCTGGACGCCAGCATCGAGCGCCTGCTCTGACCCGGGAAGCTGGTCCATCCTCGAGGCTGGTGGTAAATTGATGTGATGAACGCTGACGATCCCTCCAACCCTTATGGACCCGCACCGGGGCAGCAAGCGCCGGCCCAGCCCGGCCAACCCGCGCAGCCCCAGGGGGCGCCGCCGGCCGCCCCTTACCCGGGGCAGCAAGCCCCCCAACACCAGGCGCCGCCGTTTACCACGCCGGCTCCCTTCACCCAGGCCGAGCCTGCCGGGCCGATCAGGCCGTCTTACACCCAGCAGCAAGCCCAGGCCGCCCAGGCCGCACAGGTCGCGCAGGCCGGCTACGATGCAGCCGCGCAGCCGCTCCAGGACCCGGCCGTCCAGGCCATGGGCCGCCTGGAGCTGACCACCGGCTTCTTCCCCCTGGCCTTCATCCTCTACGCGGTGACGCCGGTGCTGACCCTCAACGGTCAGGCCTGGCGCCAGGCCTGGGGCAACTCGGTCTACGACCTGCCCCCCGGCGAGCACCACCTGCACGTGTGCTTCCCCTACCTCTTCCAGGACCAGTGCGGGCCGGCCTCGCTCATGGTGCCGATCTACGCCGGCCACGTCTCCCGGGTGAAGTACGATGCGCCGTTTTTCATGTTCTCCAACGGCACCATGCAGGTGCTCGGCACCTTTCCCCTGCAGTAGCGCGCCTCACAGCAGGCTGCGCCAGCCCCGCGGCAGGTCGATCTTCGTCGCGCCGAGGAAGGTGGCCAGGTTGTCCAGGGCCCCGGCGAGGCCGGCGTCCAGGGCCTCGCCCCGCTTGCGCTCCGGCTCGAGGTGGATCGCCTTGATCTCCAGGCGGCCTTCATCCCGGTGCAGCTTCGGGTCCAGGCGCCCCACCAGCTCACCGTCGTGGAGGATCGGCATGACGTAGTAGCCGTAGCGGCGCTTGGCCGGGGGCACGTACAGCTCCACGCGGTAGGTGAAGCCGAGCAGCTCTTCTGCCCGGCGGCGCTGCCAGAGCAGCGAGTCGAAGGGGCAGATCAGCACGGTGCCCCGGGGGCGGCGCAGGCGGGCGGCGCCGTCGAGCAGCTCGGGCAGGGCCAGGTGCTCGCCGGGCATGCGGTCCACCTCCACCTGCACGACGCGGCCTCGCTTGAGGTTGCGGGCGATGACCTGGCGGCGGCGGGCGGCCGGCAGCCGCGGCGCGGTGAAGTAGTTGTCCAGGTGCTTTGCTGTGGCCACGCCGTTACCCGACAGGCCGGCGAGCAGCCAGCCGTCCTCGTACTCCGCCGTGGTGGCCGTGGGCCCCTCGGGGTAGACCCGCTCGGCCAGGTCGTAGATCCGCCGGAAGTGCACCCGCCGGCTCACCGCCACCTGGCCCCGGTGCCACATCATCTCCAGGGCCTGCTTGTCCTCCTTCCAGCCCCACCAGTCGCCGATGTTCTTGGACTCCTTGAAGTCGGCGCTCTGCAGCGGCCCCTCGGCCCGCAGGCGACCCAGCACCTTGCGGAAGGCCGCCGGCGAGGGGGTGCGCTTGCGCCACCAGCTGCCCCGGGGCGAGAAGAGCTTCATGCCCCGGCGGGATAGCGGCAGTCGGCTCAGCGGCAGCACGCAGGCCTCGTGGCCCCAGTACTCGTAGGCCACCCGCGCTTCGTGGATCCAGCGGTCGACCCTGCCCTTGTCGTAGGCGCCGAAGCGGCTCCACAGCGTCAGGTAGTGGGCCCGGTCCAGCACGTTGACGCTGTCGAGCTGCAGCCCCCCGGCGCGCTCCAGGTGCTGGACGAAGGCAGCGCGCGTCAGCTTGCGGCCCAGGGGGCGGGTCAGGCCCTGGCGGTGAAACCAGAGCCGCAGGACGTGGTCCAGGGGGACCTTGTAGGGCGCGGCGCGGCTCAATCAGCCAGCCGATCCCTCGCCGCCTTGGCCTCCTCCATCACCTGGGCCAGGATCTCCTTCAGCGGCATGACCTTTTTCACCAGGCCGATGGCCTGGGAGCAGGAGACCGTGCCCGCGTTCAGATCGCCGGTCTCGAACATCTTCATCGCGGCCTCGCCCGAGACGTAGGGGTAGATCTCGGCGATGCCGCCGCCGCCGGCCTCCAGCTCGGCGGTCTTTTTGGCCGGGTCGTTCATCCAGATGCGGTGGGCGAACCCCACCGAGCGCATGATGATGTCGGTGTCCAGCTCGTTGGCCTCCAGCAGGGCGGCCTTGAGGTTGTCGTGGATCGGGCACTCCTCGGACATCATCAGCCGCGTGCCGAGGATCACGCCGGAGGCGCCCAGGGCCATGACCGCGGCCATGGCGCGGCCGTCACAGACTCCGCCGCCGCCGATGACCGGGATCTTCAGCGCGTCGACCACGGTGGGTACCAGCACCAGGGTGGTGATGTTGAGGTTGCCGGTGGCCCCGCCGTTTTCGTAGCCCACCACGGTCACCGCGTCGGCGCCCATGGCCTCGGCCTTGAGCGCGTAGCGCAGACCCACGCACTTGTGCAGCCAGGTCATGCCGTGCTGCTCCTTGATCGCAGCCACCAGGTCCTTGGGCGGGGCGAAGCCCGACGTCTCCACCACGCCCACGCCGTGCTCGGCCATGATCTCGAGGTACTTGAAGTTGTCCAGCTTGCGCATCATCGGGAAGAGGTTGATGTTGACGCCGAAGGGCTGGTCGGTGTGGTCCTTGACGTACTTGATGTCGTCGCGGAAGGAGTCGTAGTCCTGATACGAGGCCGAGACCAGCAGGCCGAGGGCGCCGGCGTCGGCGATGGCCGCCACGAACGGGCCCTTGGACAGATCCATCATGGTGCCGCCGACCATGGGGTAGCGCGTGCCGAGCAGCTCGGTCAGGGGGGTCTTTTGCATTGTGCCTTCCTGCTGTGGTTGCGAAGATTCGGTGCGCGCATCTTACGCCAACAGCCAACAAGGAGCCACCATGGCCGACGCCGTGCTCACCGACAAGCAGGACCAAAACTTCATCATCACCCTCAACCGGCCGGAGAAGCTCAACGCGCTCAACGAGGAGCTGATGGTCGGCATGCGCGACGCCGTGGAGTCGGTGGCCACGGACAAGGACATCCGCTGCATCATCATCCGCGGCGAGGGCAAGTGCTTCTCCTCCGGCATCGACTTCATGGCCCTGGCCGGCACCGGCATCATGCAGGGCACCGGCGCCTTCGCCCGGCGCCTCATCCGGCAGCTGCAGGACATGGTCAACGTGGTGGCCGACGTGGAGAAGCCCGTGATCTGCGCCCTGCACGGCTACTGCTTCGGCATGGCCACGGAGCTGGCCCTGGCCGCCGACTTCCGCGTGGCCACCCCCGACACCCGCGTCGCCATCCAGGAGGTGACCCTCGGCCTGCTGCCCGACGTGGGCGGCACCACGCGGCTGACGCGTATGCTCGGCCCGATCATGGCCAAGGAGCTGATCATGACCGCCCGGGAGGTGGAGGCCGAGGAGGCCCTGCAGCTGCGGCTGATCAACCGCGTGGCCGACGACGCCGTGGCCGGCGCCCTGGAGCTGGCCGCCCAGCTCAACGCCAACGCCCCCCTGGCCCTGGCCATGGTCAAGAAGCTGATCAACCGCGGCCAGCACCTGGACGACCGCACCTTCATGGAGATGGAGGCGCTGGCCCAGAGCACCATCATCTGGAGCAAGGACGTGCAGGAGGGGGTGATGGCCAAGATGCAGAAAAGAAAGCCCGAGTTCAAGGGGGAGTAACGGCCGCGGCCGCCGTATAAGGCCGCTCTTCATCCTGACGGAGAACGCGCGCAACCCCTGTTAACACAGGGGAAACGGCCGTTTCTCTCCTGCCAAAAACCGAGTGAGACCGCGCGGTATCCGGCGCCGCCATGCCCCGGGTTGCGCGGATCCGGCCAACCACCATTTGCAATGTGACAACCATCAACTTTTGGGCGCAACCGCGCGTCACGGCTCCCCTTTGTACCCGCCGCTCGCCCCTGGCACGGGCCTTGCGAAGGCTCACGTTGCTCACGCAGCAGTTTTCAAACAACCAGAGGAGGTACTCGATGAGAACATCACTGCGATCGGTTTTTCTGGGGCTGCCCGCCCTGACCATGGTGCTGGCGCTGGCGGCAGGAGAGAGCCACGCGTACGACGAGACTCACGCCTACGGCGTGGCCAACTTCGGCGGCTCAGGGGAGTGTTCCGGGGCGTCCACCCACTCGATCCACGAGGACACCGCCGACGCCTTCGACGACCACTTCGACGACCTGGTGGCCGACGGCGACTGGAACCAGTCCTACCAGCGCAACAACACGAGCGTGCGCGGCAGCTACTGGACCGACAGCTCCAAGGCAGGCGACTGCAGCTGCACCGCCGACGACACGCGGGCCAGCTACGGAGCCGACGAGGCTGACGTGATCTTCATCCACACCCACGGCTCGCACAAGGACGGCGCCTCGACCAACTACAGCAAGATCGGCATGGGCAACTCCAGCTACGACTGCTGGGTCCGCACCGATGACAACATGCTCTTCAACAGCGACCTGGAGATCGCGGTGATCAAGGCCTGCCAGTCGGGCGACTACGAGGTCTGGCAAAACGGCGGCTACCGCCAGCAGATCACGACCACCAGCTCCAGCTTTACAATGTGGAACGCCTTCCACGGCGACTCCTCCTGCGGCAGCAAGGTCAAGCGCTACGTCAAACGCTACGCCGAGGACTCGGACAGCAACGGCGTGGGCGAGAACTGGATCGACGAGGCCTACGACAAGGACTGGGGCTCCAACAACGACGACTGCCCCGTGTCCATCGTCTTCGGCTCCACCAGCTCCAAGCGCGAGAACATGTACGAGTGGGGCGGCTGGCGCGATCGCAAGGACACCGGCAGCAAGACCGGCTCCACCATCTTCTACATCGGCGGCTGTGACCCGAGCAGCGGCATCTCGCTCCCCGAATAGGCAAGGAGGAAACCATGTACGTATCCAAGCGACTCGCATACTTGATCCCCGTCCTCGGCATCTCCCTCGGCGCCTGCGCCGGTGAGGGCCCCGACGAGCCCCTGGTCACCACCGCGCCCGTGCCCCTCGAGGCCACTGACGGCGCGTTTACCTTCGACTCCAGCGCCCTGCGCACCCGCCCCGCCGGGCAGCTGCCGTCGCGCCGCCTCGCCATGGAATCCTACGGCGACCGGGCCGTGCGCGACCGGCTGATCCGCACCCGCGAGGACTTCACCATCAAGCACACCCGCGGCCAGCGCATGTTCTACGAGTCGGGCAGCTGGGTCTACGAGCAGGACACGAGCCGCGGCCGCGTGCTCGCCCTGCGCAAGACCGCCGCCGGGCCGGCCACCCGCCTGCGCGCCGCCGACCTGCAGCGGCAGGCCACCGCGCGGCTGGGCTCCTGGGGCATCGGCTCCGGCGAGGTCTACCGCATCCTGCAGCGCAAGCTGATGAAGACCGAGCGCCCGGGCAACCAGGTGGCCCGCCCCGAGGTGTTCCGCCACAAGACCTTCGTCTTCCGCGGGCTGGGCGGCGTACGCGTGGAGGGCTCCCGCGCCGTGGTGACCCACACCCTCGACGGCGCGATCAACCGCGTGCTCATCGCCTGGCCGCCCCTGGCCAGCGCCGGGCACCTGCTGCGCACCAACCTCTCGGTGGCCGAGATGCAGCGCCGGGCCGCCGCGGCCATGCGCAAGGCCGGCGAGACCCGGGGCAAGGTCACCCTGCGCTACAAGTACGTGCCCGCCAGCACCGACAGCGGCGAGATCGTGCTGACCCTCAAGGTCAACGCCCGCCTGGCCCGCCCCGCCGACGACTCTCCGGCCGAGCCCCGCGAGGTCGAGGTGGACGTCTCCGCGGTGCAGTAATACTCCGCGGCTCCTGGAGCAACCCAACCCCCATCTGATACTCTTGCCTTATGGACACCGGTACATGGGCCTGGGCACTGCTGGCGTTGATCCCCGTTGTCGGCACCGTGGGTGCGGCGCTGCTGCTGCTGCGCTGGCAGCGTGGGCCGGCCAAGCGGGGCCAGCGCCGGGCACCGGAGTCCACGCCGAGCTATCCATCGTGGTCGGAGGAGCGGGACGGGGACGATCCCCCGATGCCGGCCCCCACGGTCGAGGCCGCGGCTGACCCGCAGGATCTGAGCTTCGTCCCGTCGCACCCGTCATCCATCTCAGGCGGTGCCTTCGGCCCGCAGTCCCCCGCGGACTACAACAGCCCGCGCTCGCGCCGCCGCCGCTGAACCTGCTGGAACCCCCAGCGGGCGACGACGCCGGGAAACACTGACCAGTCGTCCGGTGACGCCGAAAAAAAAGCCGACAGGTCCCCCAAAACGGTCCATATAGTGCTCCGATCCCTATTGTGTTTTGTGGAAAAGGAGCCAGAGACCATGTCCCGCATCGACCCCCACTCCTGGTGTGACAGCGACCAGCCGCGCCAGCGTCACCTCGACCTCGATCTGACCGTGGACTTCGAAGCCCGCGCCCTCAGCGGCACCGCCCGCATCGACCTGGCCGCGCCCGCCGGCGGGCCGCTGGATCTGGACGGTCGTGATCTTGCCATCGACTCGGTGGTGGACCAGGCCGGCGCCAAGATCCCGTGGACCGTGGCCCAGACCGAGGCGGTGCGGGGCGACCGGCTGCGGCTGGACCTGCCGCAGGGGACCGAGTCGATCACCGTCACCTACGCCACGGCGTCCGGCGCGCTGGCCCTGGGCTGGCTCGAGCCGCAGCAGACGGCCGGGGGCGAGCACCCGTTCATGTTCAGCCAGTGCCAGCCGATCCACGCCCGCACCATGGTGCCCTGCCAGGACACGCCGCGAAACCGCGTGACCTACGACGCGCGGATCACCGTGCCGGCGCCGCTGCGCGCGGTGATGTCGGCCGCCAGCGGCGGGCAGCAGACCGAGGGCGGCCAGACCGCGTGGAGCTTCTCCATGCCCCAGGCCATCCCGACCTACCTGCTGGCCCTGGCCGTGGGCAACCTGGAGGCCCGCGACCTCGGGCCGCGCTGCCGGGTCTACGCCGAGCCGGAGACGGTGGAGCAGGCGGCCTGGGAGTTCGCCGAGACCGACGGCATGATCACCTCGGCGGAGAAGCTGTTCGGTCCCTACGAGTGGGATCGCTTCGACATGCTGGTGATGCCGCCCGCCTTCCCCTACGGCGGCATGGAGAACCCGCGCCTGACCTTCCTCACGCCCACGCTGCTGGCCGGCGACCGCAGCCAGGTCAACGTCGTGGCCCACGAGCTGGCCCACAGCTGGACCGGCAACCTGGTGACCAACGCCACCATGCAAGACTTCTGGCTCAACGAGGGGTTCACGGTCTACGCCGAGCGCCGCATCCTCGAGGAGGTCTACGGCCGGGCGTTCGCCGACCTCCAGAGCGTGGTGCGTCGCAACGCGCTGCAGGTCTACCTGGACAAGATGGGTCAGGGTTCTCCCGTCAGCCACCTGCGCACCCACCTCGAGGGCGTCGATCCCGACGAGGTCTACTCCCTCGTGCCCTACGAAAAGGGCGCGCAGTTCGTGCAGTTGCTCGAGGACGCCGTGGGGCTCGAGCGGTTCGACGCGTTCCTGCTGCAGTACATCCACACCTTCCGCTTCCAGAGCATCACCACCGATGAGTTCCTCGCCTTCCTCGAAGAGCAGCTTCCCGGAATCTACGAGCAGGTCCGCGGCCCGGAGTGGGTGGACGGCCCCGACATGCCGGACAACGAGATCCTGGTCCAGGCCGCGGCCGTGGACCGGCTACGCGACCTGGCGGCTGGCTGGTCAGACGGGGTGCGCCCCGACGCCGAGACCAGGGCGGGCTGGTCCTCCACCGAGGTGCAGCTCTACCTGCAGGACCTCCCCCGCGTCATCGACGAGGCGGGCTGCCGCTGGCTGGACGAGACCTTCGCGCTCGACGGCCAGGGAAACTACGAGGTGCTGGTGGAGTGGCTGACCATCGCCGCGGGCTCGGCCTACGCGCCGGCGCTGCCGCGGGTGCGCCAGGTGCTCACCGACATGGGCCGCATGAAGTACCTCAAGCCGCTGTACCTGGCCCTGAAGAACAACGAGGACACGCTGGCCATGGCCCGGGAGCTGTTCGACGCGGTCAAGGAGACCTACCACCCGCTGAGCCGGGCCTCGGTGGAGGGGATGTTGTTGGAGTAGACCCGGAGCCTACCTGACGTAGATGTCCAGCACCGCCGGCCCCGAGTTGTCCGACGTGGTGCAGCTGGCGACCCCCTCCATGTTGGCCACCTGAATCGTGGCGCTGGAGGCCTTGGTCAGGGTGGCGTAGAGGTCCTTTTTGGTGGTGGCGAAGGTGGCCTTGTAAGGCTTGGTCCAGCTGAGGCTGCAGGAGGAGCCGCCGGTGTTCGTGACGCCGGTCCAGCCGGCGCCGGTCAGCCGAAAGATCAGCGGCGTGGAGCCGGGGTGCGAGTTGGGATAGTTGGGCCCGCCGGTGGAGCTGCCCGAGATGTACTTGAAGAAGATCTGGGTGTAGCTCACGCCTTTGGGGTCGGCCTTGGTCTGGTCGATGAACGACTTGCCGTGGATCTTGTGCCCCTGGCGGATGCGGGTCCAGCCGCCGGAGAACGAGGTCATGTCGCAGTAGACCGAAAAGGCGGTGGCGCCCGGCTTGATGGTGTAGGTGCCCGAGGCCAGCCCCGGCGTGGCCGCCAGCAGCTCCTTGCAGCTCTTCTGGCTGACGCAGACGCCGCCCTTGCAGAGGGTGGAGGTGCAGTCGGTGTTCGCCTTGCACTTTTTGCCCAGGGCGCAGGTGGAGCAGGAGCCGCCGCAGTCGACGTCGGTCTCGTCGCCGTTTAGCTTCTTGTCGGTGCACTTGCTGCAGCCCGCGGTGTCCAGGGCGCAGGTGGACGAGCAGGCGATGGTGCCGTGGTCGAAGCCGCTGTTCTTGCACGTCTTGCCGCCCAGCGCCTTGCCGTCACAGACCTCCTTGCCGTTGATCACGCCGTCGCCGCAGCGGTGGCAGCCCGACGAGTCGAAGGCGCAGGCGGTCGTGCACTTGAGCGTGCCGGCGTAGTAGCCGAGGCCCGTGCAGGACTGGCCGCCGAGGAGCGCGCCGTCGCACTGCTCGCCGGGGTCGATGGCGGCGTTGCCGCAGGCCTTGATGCACTTGCCCGAGGCGCAGGCCTCGCCCGCCTTGCAGGCCGTTTTGCAGGAGCCGCAGTGCGACAGCGAGGTGTTCAGATCCGCGCAGGAGCCGCTGCAGTTGGTCAGCCCGGTCTTGCAGGTCAGGTCGCACTTGCCCGCGGAGCAAACCTCGCCGGCGTTGCAGGCGGTGCCGCAGGTACCGCAGTTGACGTTCTCGGCCTGCAGGTTGGCGCAGTAGCTCTTGGCGCCGGTGCACTTGGAAAGCGGCGGCGGACAGGACAGCTCGCACTTGCCCGCGGTGCAGACCTCGCCGGTCTTGCAGGCGGTGCCGCAGCCGCCGCAGTTTTTGGTGTCGGCCTGCAGGTTGGCGCAGGCGCCGCTGCAGGCGGTCTGACCCGAGGGGCAAGAGAGCGCGCACGTGCCCTTGGTGCAGAGCTCGCCGGCCTTGCAGGCGGTGCCGCAGGCGCCGCAGTTGTTGTTGTCCGCCTGGAGGTTGGCGCAGGTGGCCGGGCCGGCGTCGCCGCCGCCGCACTTGGTCTGGCCCGTGGGGCAGACCATGACGCAGGCGCTGTTGGAGCAGACCTCACCCACCTTGCACGTGGTGCCGCAGGCGCCGCAGTTGTGGAGGTCGGTTTTGAGGTTGGCGCAGTAGGGCGCCGAGGCCCCGCCGCACTTGCTCTGCCCCGTGGGGCAGGTCATCTCGCACGTGCTGGCGGTGCAGATCTCGCCGTACTTGCACAGCTTGCCGCAGGCGCCGCAGTTTTTGGCGTCGGTCTTGATGTCGGTGCAGATCCCCTGGGTCGCGCAGGCCACCTGGCCCGTGGGGCAGGAGAGCGCGCACTTGCCGTTGCCGCACAGCTCGCCGGCCTTGCACGCCGTGTCGCAGGCGCCGCAGTGCTTGTTGTCGCGGTCGGTGTTGACGCAGGACGAGCCGCACAGCTTGGTGCCGGGCCCGCAGACCGAGACGTCCACGGTGCTGACGTCGGCCAGCGCGGCGTCGGGACAGGTCACAGTGGTGTCATCGCTGCAGCCGGCGACCAGCGCCAGCGTCGCGATCAGAATGGTCAGGTTCCTCATGAAGCGCCCTCCTCGCCTGGGGTGGATACGCTCCATTGTCCCGGGAGGGGGAACGGGAGGTCAAGGGGGCAGGAAACAGGAACAGGAAACAGGAATGTTGAATTCGGGCTCCCTGCTGTGGCGCTACTTCTTTCTGGTCCGCACCCTCTTGCGCTTGACGGGCGCCTTCTTGACGGCGGCCTTCTTCCTGGTCCGCACCGTCTTGCGCCTGGCTGGCGCCTTTTTCTTCGGTGCTGCCTTCTTCCTGGGGGGGGTCTTCTTCGGCGCAGCCTTTTTCTTCGGCGCGGCCTTTTTCTTCGGCGCGGCCTTCTTCTTCGGCGCGGCCTTTTTCTTGGGCGCCGCCTTCTTCTTCGGCGCGGCCTTCTTCTTCGGCGCTGCCTTCTTCTTGGGCG